>Ga0335077_10001962_pt1 | contig 24557 bp, 22 predicted proteins | sample Lox_Sample_31_FD_207151 | JGI IMG/M metagenome (GOLD analysis project Ga0335077, IMG submission 207151) | Soil microbial communities from Loxahatchee National Wildlife Refuge, Florida, United States - Lox_Sample_3.1 | ecosystem: Environmental > Terrestrial > Soil > Wetlands | place: USA... | reverse complement strand
GGGCCGGGGCAGGAGGAATCCGTCGGTCCACAGTCGCGGCGTCTGGTGCGCCCGGCGACTCACCCGCCGAGCCAGCGCGTTGTCGCGGGCGACTCTCCGCTCTGCGGCACGGTCCGGCTCCGCCAGGCCTGGGGCCACGGTCAGTCGTTCGACCGGAAACTCGGGCCGCCCCACTCCGATCTGGGTGTTGATCGTATCGCGGCCCTCTCCGTGCACCAGAACGATCATGATCGGCAGCGAGTCTCCGCCCGAGAGTGGCGCGGCAGCGACGGACTCCCAGCCCAGCCCGTCGCCTGGCAGGAAGTGCAACGGCTCTCCGGCGATCCTGCCCTCGACTCCGGTGACGATCGTGTTGAGGGTAGGGGTGATGCGGATCTGAAAGAGTGTCCCACGCCCTACATGTGCAGGACGGGTCTCCACCAGCATCTGCGCGGTGAGTGGATCGGAAGTGAAGCTGGCTAACAGGAGCACGAACCAGGCAGCGGGGGCAGCCTTCCGCGACTGAAGTCGCCTGACTAAGCCGCCCACGGCTTCTTCACGACCGCGCCAGGCCAGAAATCCAGGTCCCGCTCCGGAAGACCGAAGTGCCGTTCGGCCGTCTCCCGAAGGCGGCCCGAGTCGTGCCAGCCTCCCGAGCGCAGCGCCTCCCGCCGCATCCGCTTGGCCATGCGAAGCGGAACCTCGCCGGATGGGTCGTGCCTTCGTGGCTCCGCCTCGGTGCGGCTGAGGAGGTCCATGATGTAGTCGAACGACAGCGCCACGTGGCGTTCGATGTCCATGATCGGAAGGTCCCACCGGCTTCGCTTCTCCGCCACCTGGAAGGCGCGTTGCCAGCCCTGCGTCTCGGTCAGATGGACGATCCCGCGAAACAGCCGACGGTTGGTCTTCACGCTGAAGATCGTTGGCGCGATGATGCGGTCCAGATGCGCGTCCGCCGGAGAGTGATCCAGCAGGATCACCTCCTTCGCGGTGCGGGCGAAGCTGTCACCGAGTGGCGTCTCGAAGCGGCTTTCCCAGTAGGAGTGCCCGAATCCCGTGGTGCTGCTGGTCAGCACCAGTTGCCTCGGGACGAAGTAGTTATGCGCGACGACATCGGCCGCCAGGTGCGAGAGGTAGCCGAGGCCGAAGGCACGCAAGGCGTCGCTCCGGGCCAGGTCGAAGATCTCCTGCCCGACCACCCAGGAATGACAGTGGCGGCCCACCGGGGCGTACTTTTTCGCAATGGAGCTGTCGGCGGCGATGTTCCCGTACAGGAAATCAAAGGGAAAGGCCCGGAGCAGGTCGCCCACCAGTGCGGGCAGCCCTCCCAGGTTGGCGAGCACCGTTTCTCCGAGGTAGATGTGGGTGCCCGGAGTCCAGGCGTATAGCGGTGCGGGGAGCAGCGCGCCGACCAGCAGCGCCGCGACGAGAATGGGCAGAATCCGGCCGGGCTTCACCGCCTGCGCCTCCCAACCAGCAACCGACGCAGTCGGACGAACCACCCGGTGCCCGTACGCAGGCGACGGAGGGTGACGGCCAGATCGAGCGCTGTTTCTTCGACCTCCTCCTCCACCACATCGTAGAGGGCTTCGAGGTTGGCGAGCCGGTCCCCGAGGCCGGCCCGGAGCCGACGGCTGGCATTGACCAGCTCTTCTGCCTCGCCGCTCACCATGCCCGCGAGGCGCTGCCCCTCGCTCGACACGGCCTCGATCGCCCCCAGGGCGGGCGCCAGGTCACCGCGCAGCGAGCGGATCAAGGCCGAGAGCTCCCGCATCTCGAGCACAGCCTGACGGACCGCGAAGAAGATGGCCGCGGCGATCAGCGCGAACGCCAGGGCAATGACCACCAGCGAGACCGCCACGGTTGGGCCGACCCAACCCGCACTCCCGCCGGCCTGCATGAGCAGCATCCGTGTCCTCCTCCCGCCAGAAGATACACCCACGCTTGACGCTTGCACCATGCGTCGAGAGCTTACGCCATGCCTTCGCGCTTTCTGGTTCGCGGTGGACGCCCGCTCACCGGCACGGTCCGCCCGGCGGGGAACAAGAACGCGGCGCTCCCGGCCATCGCCGCGACGCTGCTGGCCGATGGTCCCGTCGAGCTCGGCAACATGCCGCGCATTCGTGACGTCGAAACCATGCTGGAGCTGGTGGCGGACCTCGGCGCCGGAGTGGAGTGGACCGGCGATAACCTGGTTCGGATCGACGCGCGATCGGCCCAGCCCAAGCCCCTCAATCCCGAACTCTGCGCGCGCATTCGGGCCTCCATTCTCCTCGCCGGCCCCCTGCTGGCCCGGTTTGGCCGGGTCACCCTCCCGCCACCGGGCGGCGACGTGATCGGCCGGCGGCGCATCGATACCCATTTTCTGGCGCTGGAACAGCTGGGCGCGTCGCTCGCGCTCGGTGACCGCTACCAACTGGAGGCCCGGCACCTGAGCGGCGCCGAGATCTTTCTGGACGAGCCCAGCGTCACTGGCACCGAGAACTGCCTCATGGCGGCCGTCGTCGCCAGAGGCCGGACTGTCATCCGGAATGCCGCCGCCGAGCCCCATGTCCAGGACGTGGCCCGGCTCCTCAACGCGATGGGGGCACGGATCGAGGGCATCGGCACCAACGTCTACACTATCGACGGGGGCCAGCCGTTGCATGGCACCACCTTCGAGATCGGGCCGGACCATATCGAGGTCGCGAGCTTCATCGGCCTCGCCGCAGTCACCAACGGCCAGGTCACCGTCGAGCCGGTGCGGTCCGACGACCTGCGGAGCACCCTGCTCGGCTTTGACCGTTTGGGGGTCCGGCCGCGGGTGGATGGGATCCGGCTGATTGTCGACGCGGGGCAGGAACGTCGGGTCCGCGCCGATCTGGGTGGCCACGTTCCCAAACTCGAGGACGGTCCCTGGCCCGCCTTTCCGGCTGATGCCATGTCCATTGCGCTGGTCACAGCAACGCAGTGCGAGGGGATGGTCCTGATCTTCGAGAAGATGTTCGAGTCCCGCCTGTTCTTTGTGGACAAGCTCGTGGGCATGGGAGCCCGGATCGTGCTGTGCGACCCGCACCGGGCAGTGATCGCGGGTCCCTCGCGACTCCGGGGCGGGACGGTGGAATCGCCCGACATCCGGGCCGGCATGGCGATCCTGCTGGCCGCGCTGGCGGCGGAAGGTCCGAGTACCATCCACAACATCGGACAGATCGAACGCGGTTACGAGAACATCGATGCCCGCCTCCAAGCCCTCGGCGCCGACATCACCCGCCTCGAGTAGGCCCCGCCCCATGCCTCCGCCCGGCCTGAGTGTGCAGGAAGTCGCCGTTCCCGGCCCGGTTCCCCGCTTCGAGATTCCGGAATGGCGCGAGCGCTACGGGGTCGTCGCCGGCGTCACCGGGCGAGGTGATGGTCCGGGGAGAGGCTTCGACCTGGGGCTCTGGACCGATGCGCCCGTGGGCGAGGTCATGACGCGCTGGGCCCAGTTTCGCCGAGTGGAGCCCGGGTTCAGCGGAGTCGTGCTGGGGAATCAGGTCCACGGAATCGAAGTGATGTGCCATCCCGGGGGAACCGGGTGGATCCAAGTCGAGGGGATCGATGGCCACGTCACGGCAGCGCCCGGCCTCCTGCTGACGGTCACCGTGGCAGACTGCATCCCGGTGTATCTCGTGGCCCCCGAAGTGCCGGCGGTGGCGTTGGTCCATAGCGGCTGGCGCGGAACGGCAGGCGGGATTCTCCAGCGCGCGGTGGAGAAGCTGGGCGAAGTTTATCAGGCGGCTGTTGATAATATGGTAATGCACTGTGGAGTCGGGATTTGTGGGGCGTGTTATGAAGTTGGACGTGAGGTCATGGATGGGTGTGGGATCGAGGCGGTGGGGTCCGGGCCCTGGCATGCGGAGCTGCGCGCCATTCTGGCGGAGCAGGGGCGCGGGCTTGGGCTGAGACACATTTCCACATCACACTGGTGTTCACGGCACGACATGCGGCACTTCTACAGCCATCGCGGGTCCGGGGGGCGAGACGGCCGCATGGTGGCGTACCTTGGCCTCCCCGCTTCGGCTTGACGATAGCGATCCACCGCTCAGCGCATTGACGGGGCGTGATGCGCCGCCTATACTTCCGCGGTTGTCAGGGGAGCTCCAGCCGGGTCGGTGTCGATGTGGGGGAGTTCCCCCACATTTTTTTTGGTGCGATGGGTGCCTCGCCGCTCGAAGCTGTCCGCCGCCACGTCACGGCACTGGGGTTCGAGCTCATCGAATTCCGGATGTCGGGCCCGCCCCAGCGCCCGTCCATTCAGGTTCGGATCGATCGCCCGGAGAGTCGCCCGGGATACGGCGTCACGGCGGAGGATTGCGCCCGAGTGAGCCGAGTGCTGGAGCGGTGGCTGGAGGGGGAGGGAGGCGTTGGCCGCCGCTATCAGCTGCAGGTCTCCTCGCCCGGGTTCGAGCGACCCGTCCGCTTTCCCGAACACTGGCGTCGGTACGTGGGCCGGACGGTGCGGGTGTCCGCGCGGGACCTCGCGGGCCATCCCCGGGTCGTGATTCTGGGGGTGCCGGACGACTTTCACGTCACCTTCCGGCTGCCCGACGGCTCCGAGACGACGCTGGCCCTGGACGCGATCCGCGAGGCGCTCTTGCAGGAGACCGAACCACCGGCGGCCCACCCGGGCCGCAGGCCATAAACGCGCAGGAGAGCGAAGGATGTCCGGTTCCGCCGAGGTGTTGAGCGCGATTCGAGAGCTCACCACCAGCAAACAACTCGATCGCAACGAGCTGCTGGAGCTGCTCCGCGACGGGATCCAAGCGGCACTGGCCCGGCGGTACGGCCCCAACGTGCGCTTCGAGCTGGAGTTCGACGAGCTCAAGGGGGCGATCCGGATCATCCGCCTGCGTCAGGTTGTGGAGGCCGTGGAGGACCCGAGCTCCCAGATCTCCCTCGAAGAGGCCCAGTACGAGGACCCCGAGTTCGCCGTGGGCGACATGCTGGAGGAGGAGGTCCCCTTCGCGGAGTTTGGGCGGCTGGCGGTGCAGGCCGCGAAACAGCGGATCATCCAGCGGGTCCGGGAAGGGGAGCGCACCCGCATTCGCGACGAGTTCGCGAACAAGGTCGGGGAACTGCTGTCCGGCGAGGTGCAGCAGATCGAGCGCGGCAAGCTGGTCATCATGCTGAACAAGTTCCGCGAGGCGGAGGCGATCATTCCGTATCGCGAGCAGAATCACCGGGAGAAGTTCCACCAGGGCGATACCATCCGCGCGGTGCTCAAGCGCCTCGAGGAGACGCCCAAGGGTCCGCGGCTGATCCTGTCCCGGGCGGATCCGCTCTTCGTGAAGGCGCTCTTCAAGCTCGAGGTGCCGGAGATCCAGCAGGCCATCGTGGATATCCGGGCCTGGGCCCGGGAGGTGGGCAGCCGCACCAAGATCGCCGTGATCTCCCGGGACGATGCGATCGACCCGGTGGGGGCCTGTGTCGGCCTCAAGGGGTCGCGGGTCCAAGCCGTGGTCAATGAGCTTGGGGGCGAGCGGATCGACATCGTGCCCTGGTCGCCCGATCCGGAGCGCTTCGCCCGACTGGCCCTGGCCCCCGCGCGAGTCGCGAAGGTGTTCTCCGACCCCGCCAACAAGACCATCCAGGCCGTTGTCGACGAGGACCAGCTCTCCCTGGCAATCGGGCGGAACGGGCAGAACGTCCGGCTCGCCTCCGAGCTGACCGGGTGGAAGATCGACCTCTATTCCAGCCGGGAGTGGCTGGAACGCGGTGGGGAAGGCCCCCTCTTCGCGCCCCTCCCCCCGGAGGATGAAGCGGTCATGCAGCTTCCCCTGTCGGAGCTCAAGGGGCTCTCGCCGGAACTGCTGGCCATCCTGAACGGCGCGGGGTATGAGAAACTCAAGGACGTGCTCGATCTCGAGCGCGAGGACATCGAACGCATTCCCGGGATGACGCCGGAACGGAGCGAGCAGCTGGTATCGTTCCTGGCGGAGCTGACCGAGGAAGGGAGCGAAGACGCCGGATCCACGGTCTGAGGCGCTGCTGCGACTGTTGGGGCTCGGGCTCCGCGCCCGGCAGGTGGTCGTGGGAGTCGATCAGGTCCGGGCTCAGCTCCAAGCCGGTCGGGTGCGGTGTGTGGTGGTAGCCGCGGATGTAAGTCCGCGGGCGCGGGAAAAAGTGTTACGGCTGGCGAGTGGCAGGGGCGTCCCGCTCCTGCCCGGACCGTCGGCAGAGGCGATCGGGGCCCGGCTCGGACGGCCGGCTATCATGGTCGCCGGTGTGTTGGACCGGGCGCTGGCTCAGGGGCTCGCCCAAGCGAGCCGAACCGGCGCCCCATTGGAGGCGTGAGTGGTCAAGACCCGAGTCCACGATCTGGCAGCGGAGTTTGGCGTTCCGGCCGAGCAGCTCATGAGCATGCTCAAGGACATGAACATCTTCGTGCGGAGCCACATGTCTCCGCTCGAGGATAGTCAGGTGTCCGCCATCCGGGTGCGCTGGGAGCGGGAGAAGCGGAAGGCGGCCCAGGGGGCCGCAGAGGCGCCAGCCCGCAAGCGCACCAAGAAGGCGGCCAAGCCGGCACCCGAGGTCGAGCCCACAGCGGAGGGCGGAAAGCCGGTCCGTCGCCGGCGCACCGCAGCCGAGGTGGCGCAGGCCGAAGCGCAGGCAGAGGCGGAGCGGGCCGCGGAGGCGCTGCGCGCCGAGGCGCTCGAGCTGGCGCGCCCGGCGGAGCGGCGCGAGGAGTCCATGGTATCCGCCTCCCTCGAGGAACGGGCCCGGGCCCTGTTCAAGGACCTGCCCCCGCTGCCGGTCGAGGAAGCCCCGACCCTCCCCTCGGGGCCGCGCGAGGAGCGACCCGCCGGCTCCGCCGGGACGGAAGCGCCAGCCGTGCCGGCGCGTCCCAGCATCCCCTTGGGCCCGAGCGGCCTGCCCCGCATTCCTACGCGCATTCCCCGTCCGGTGGAGCGGCCCGGCGGCGAGGTTCCGCGGTTTCAGCGCCCCAAGCCGGTCTTCAGCTCCAGCTCGCCCGCCGGGCCGGGAACTCGCTCTGGCGGCGGGCCGCGCCCTGGGGGACCGCGCAGCGGTGGGCCGGCGACGCCGGTCGGGCCGGCTACGGGCGAGCGCGCCCGCACCTTCGGGCCCGACGCTGAGAAGGGCGCCGGCCGCCGAAAGGGAAAGAAGGGACGCAAGTCCTCGGTGGACCAGGAAGCAGTGCTGGCCAACATCGAAAAGACGCTCGCGGGCATGCACCGCGGCTCGGTCAAGAAGGGTGTGCGCCGCGAGTCGAGCGGCTATCAGGAAGCCTTGGCCCGCGCCAAGGAGGAGCGCGAAGCGGAGAAGACCCGGGTCCGGGTCAATGAGTTCATCTCCGTCTCCGAACTGGCCGACTTGATGAAGGTGCCGGCCACCCAGATCGTGCAGCTCGCGTTCAAGGAACTGGGGCTCATGGTGACGGTCAATCAACGACTCGACTTCGACCAGATCGAGCTGATCGCCTCCGAATTCGGCTACCAGGCGATGAAGGAGGAGGAGTACGCGGCCCCGACGGCCCTGGCGGAGGAAACCGAAGTCGAAGAGAAGCTGGCGCCGCGCCCGCCGGTGGTCACCATCATGGGCCACGTGGACCACGGCAAGACTTCGCTGCTCGACTACATCCGCAAGTCCAACGTCGTGGCAGGGGAAGCGGGTGGCATCACCCAGCACATCGGCGCGTACCACGTCACGCTCCCCAACGGCAAGAAGATCACCTTCCTCGATACGCCCGGGCACCAGGCCTTTACCGCGATGCGAGCCCGGGGCGCCCAGGTCACAGACATCGTGGTCCTCGTGGTGTCGGCCGAGGACGCGGTCATGCCCCAGACAGTCGAGGCGATCAGCCACGCCAAGAACGCCGGCGTGCCTATCATCGTGGCGATCAACAAGATCGATCTCCCCACCGCCAACATTCAGAAGGTGAAACAGGACCTCCTGGCGCACAACGTCGTGCTGGAGGAGTTCGGCGGCCAAGTGCTGTCGACGCCCATCTCCGCCAAGAAGGGGACCGGCGTCGACAAGCTGCTCGAGCAGATCCTGCTGCAGGCGGAGATCCTCGACCTCAAGGCCAATCCGGATCGGGCGGCGAGCGGTACCGTCATCGAGGCGACCCTGGACCCCGGCAAGGGTCCCGTCGCCACGATCCTGGTCCAGAAGGGCACCCTGCACGTGGGCGACAACTTCATCTGCGGCAAGTTCTCAGGCCGGGTGCGGGCCCTGTTCGACGAGCGCGGCAAGAGCGTCAAGGAGGCCGGCCCGTCGATCCCCGTGCAGATCCTCGGCTTCGAGGGCACGCCGTCCCCGGGCGACAACTTCCTCGTTACCTCCGACGCGGTGGAGGCCCGCGAGATCGCCCAGAAGCGTCAGCGTCTCGAACGGGAAGCCCAGAACCGCCGCACCGCGCGAGGTGGCTCGCTCGAGGATATCTCGCGGGCCCTGGCCCAGGGGCAGATGGGCGCCCTGCGCCTGATCATCAAGGCGGACCAGGGCGGGCCCGCGGAGGCGCTCGCCGACGCGCTCGGACAGCTGTCGACCGCCGAGGTCCGGGTGGACATCGTGCACCGGGGCGTCGGCTCCATCAGCGAGAGTGACGTCCTCCTCGCCAAGGCGTCGGGCGCGATCATCATCGGCTTCCACGTCCGGCCCGATGCGGGCGCGCGGGCGGCGGCCGAGCGGGAGCAGGTGGATGTGCGCAGCTACCGGGTGATCTACGAGGCCGTCGATGAGGTCCGTGCCGCCCTCGAGGGACTCCTCAAGCCCGAGTCGAAGGAGACCGTGCTGGGCGATGCGGTGGTGCTCCAGCTGTTCAAGGTAAGCCGAGTCGGGACCATCGCCGGCTGCCAGGTGAAGAACGGGGTCATCTTGCGCACCGGCAAGGCCCGGGTCCTGCGGGACGGAGTGCAGGTCTACGATGGAACTCTCGCCAGCCTCAAGCGGTTCAAGGACGACGTGCGCGAGGTCAAGGAAGGGCTGGAGTGCGGTATCGGCGTGGAGAACTTCAACGACCTCAAGGTCGGCGATGTGATCGAGTCCTATCGCGTCGAAGAGGTGAAGCGTACCCTCGGCGCCCCGGTGGGCACCGGAGCGGCGTGAGCCAGGGCGCGGTGACGGCCCGGTTCCGGGATCGGTGAGGAAGCCGGCCGGTGCTGACCATGACGCAGACCTGGGATCTGCATCTCGAGGGATGCCACTCCCTCAAGGACAAGCGGGCCATCATGCAGCGCCTCAAGGCCGAATTGCGCCGGCGCGCCAACGTAGCGGTGGCCGAAGTGGACCATCAGGACCTGTGGCAGCGCGCCGGCATCGCATGCGCGACCGTCGCCAGTGACCGGCGCGTGGCGGAGGAGACGCTGCGTGCGGCCGACCGGATGGTGGAGGAGACCGTCGGGGTGCGGATCATCGACACGGTGGTGACGGCGCGATGAGAGGCCCGCGGCACCGGCCGGATCAGGTGGCGGAATCGATCCGCCAGGTCATCGGCGACCTGCTGCTGACCGAGCTCCGCGACCCGCGAATCGGGTTCGTCACCGTGACCAGGGTCGAGGTCTCCAACGACCTCTCGGTGGCGCGGGTCTTCGTGAGCGTCATGGGAGAGGGCGTCGACCGCGAGGAGGCGCTGCGGGGGCTCGCCAGCGCCGCCGGCTTCCTGCGGGCGCGGGTCGCTCGGACCCTGACTTCCCGGATCGTTCCGGAGCTCCGGTTCGAACTGGATCGCGGGCTGGAGCACGCCGCGCGGATCAACGCGATCCTAGGAGACCTCCGATCGGAGAAGCCGTCCTGATCGGCGCCCTGCTGGTGGACAAGCCCGCCGGTCTCACCAGCCATGACGTCGTTGCGCGAGTGCGCCGCGCGCTGGGGACCCGGAGCGTCGGTCATACCGGAACGCTGGACCCGTTTGCCACCGGACTGCTGGTGGTGCTCGTGGGCAGAGCCACCCGGCTTGCTCGATACATCGAGCGTCAGGAGAAGACGTACGATGCAACGGCACGCCTCGGGGTCGCGACCACCACGGACGACCTGACCGGTGAGCCGCTCCCCAGCGAGAGACCGCCGGGGAGTCGGGTCCCCCCGCGGGAAGAAGTCGAGGCCGCGCTCAGTGCGTTGCAGGGCGCCTCGCGGCAGCGCCCACCGGTGTACTCGGCCAAGCACGTGGGCGGGGAGCGCAGCTACGCACGGGCGCGACGCGGAGATCCGGTGGCCCTCGCCGACGTGGACATTGTCGTGCGGCAGGTAGAGCTGCTCGAGTACGCGTACCCCGATCTCCGGTTTCGGGCCACCGTCAGCGCGGGGACCTACCTCCGGGCGCTGGCCCGTGACCTGGGGGAGCGGCTCGGCAGCGCGGCACACCTGAGAGCGCTTCGCCGGGAGGCAATCGGCGCGTTGTCACTCAGCGACGCGGTCGCTCTCGATGAAGTCGATCGCGGTGCGCTTCGGCCACCCCTGGAGGTGCTCGGGCATCTCTTCCGAGTGGAGGTGTCCGATGCCGAGGCAGAGCAACTCGCGGTGGGGAAGGCGGTTGCGCTTGGTGCCCACGGCCAAGGCCCCGTCGCCGCGACGGCCCCCGACGGGCGCCTGGTTGCCGTGGGGGAGCTGCGGGACGGCGCCTTCCAGCCGGAGGTGGTGCTGGAGGCCCGCGGCTGATGCGTCTCCTCCCGTCCCAGCCGGGGGGAATGGTGGTGACCGTCGGCACCTTCGACGGCGTCCATCGCGGGCACATGGCGGTGCTGCGGGAAATCGCCAAGCGGGCGGAGGCGACCGGTCGCAAGAGCGTGCTGGTGACCTTCGAACCGCACCCGCTGGAGGTCGTGAATCCGGAGGCGGCCCCGCACCTCCTCACCACCGGGCCGGAGCGGCGCGAGATCCTGGCGTTGACAGCGCTCGACTACGTGGTGTTCCTGCGGTTCGATCGTCGCCTCGCGGCGTACTCGCCCGAGCAGTTCGTGCGGGAGGTCCTGATCGGGCGATGTGGAATGACTGAACTGGTGATCGGCCACGACCACGGCTTCGGGCGCGGCCGCAGTGGGGACGTCGAGACCCTGCGCCGCCTGGGAGTGAGCGACGGCTTCCAGGTCGACGTGGTCGGCGTGGTGGGGATGGACGGGCACCCCGTGTCGAGCACCGCGATCCGGCGGGCGGTAGCCGGCGGGGACCTGCGGACGGCGGCCCGTCTGCTGGGCCGGCCCTACACGCTGAGTGGGCGGGTCCTTCCCGGCCAGGGGCGCGGCCGCACGCTCGGCATCCCCACCATCAACGTGGGGGAGTACAGCGAGCGGAAACTGCTCCCGCCCGATGGGGTGTACGCGGCTTACGTGGAATGGGCCGGGGGACGGAGCCCCGGCATGCTCAACCAGGGGCCGCGACCCACCTTCGGCGAGGTGCGTCGGAGCGTCGAGGTTCACCTGTTCGGAGTCGACGCCGACCTGTACGGGCAGTGGGTCCGGGTGGAGTGGGTCGAACGGCTCCGCGACGTGCAGCGGTTTGCCTCGGTGGATGAACTCGTGCAGCAACTGCAGCGGGACCGTGCCATGGCGCTCGACGCGCTCGCCCGGCACGCAGCCCCCATGGACCAGAGCCGCGCGTCCCATGCCTGAATCACCATGATCATCACGTCTCTCAAGCAGCGACTTGCGATCATCGCGGCGCTGATCATCACCTCGATCATCTCTCTCATCCCGCGCGACGTCACGCTGCGGGAACGGGAGCCCGACGGCATCATCCACGACACCACCGTCAAGCGGGACCCGCTCAAGTTGGGACTCGACCTCAAGGGCGGCATGCACCTGGCCCTCGAGCTGGATCAGTCCAAGAAGGTGTCCGCCGACCCCGCCAAGGACATCGATCTGGCCCTGACGGTGCTGCGCAAGCGGATCGACGAGTTCGGGGTGACCGAGCCATTGATCCAGAAGCAAGGGGACGACCGTATCGTGGTCGAGCTGGCCGGCATCGACGATCCGGGCCGGGCCCGTCAGATCGTCCAGCGCAGCGCCTTCCTGGAATTCCGCATGACCGATCACAGCCAGGCCTTGGAGAAGGCGCTGCCCGCGATGGACCGGGCGCTGCAGCGCATGGGGGTCAAGGCGGTCGGCGTGGCGGCGGCGGGCGGGGCGCCGGCCACTCCGAGTCCTGTGACCGAGCTGCTCAAGAGCGACACGGGGAAGAAGAAGGACACCACCACCGCGGACACCGGGGTGGTCGTCGGGGGGCCGCTGTCGAGTCTGATACTCACCTCCGCCTCGGCCGGCTACGGTCTCGTGCCCGGAGAGTACCTGGTCGAGGAAGGCGCGGTGCCGCGGGTCGACAGTCTCCTCAACCTCCCCGAGATCAAGTCCCTCTTCCCGCGCCACTATGACTGGCGGTGGGGCAATGTGCCGATCTCGGTGGGCGCCAAGAGCTATCGCCCGGGCTACGTGCTGGAGGACCGCCCCATCGTGACGGGGAGCAGCCTGGTCGATGCGAAGGAGGAGATCGACCCGCTCACTAACGGCCCGATCGTCACCTTCGAGCTGGACCGCAAGGGAGCCCGGGACTTCGGGGAGGGAACGGGGAGGAACGTCGGGAACTACATGGCGATCGTTCTCGATGACCGGGTGCAGGGGCGTCCGCCGGTCATTCAGGAGCGCATCGAGCGGCGCGGCCAGATCACGCTGACCGGTCGCACCATCCAAGAGGCCCGGGACCTGGCGCTGACGTTGAAGGCCGGCGCGTTGCCGGTCCCGCTCAAGATTGTCGAGGAACGGCAGGTGGGAGCCAGCCTGGGGGCGGACTCGATCCGCAAGGGAATCACGGCGGGCGTGGTGGGGACGGTTCTGGTGGTTCTCATCATGATCGGCTACTACGCCTTCAGTGGTCTACTGGCGGTGGTCGGGTTGTTTCTCTACTTCCTCTTCACGCTGGGCGCCCTCGCGATGCTCGACGCCACCCTGACCCTTCCCGGGCTGGCCGGCCTGGTGCTCTCGGTCGGCATCGCGGTGGATGCGAATGTGCTGATCTTCGAACGGATCCGCGAGGAGCTCGCCTTGGGGAAGACCACGCGCCTTGCCTCCGACGAGGGCTTCAAGCGGGCCATGAATGCCATCGTGGACTCCAACGTCTGCGCCGTGGTCACGGCGCTCTTTCTCTACGAATTCGGGACGGGACCGGTCCGTGGCTTCGCGGTGACGCTGATCATCGGCACATTGGCCTCGATGGTGACGGCCATCTTCGTCACCCGCACCTTCTTCCTGATCTGGCTGTCCAAGCGACCCGCGGCAGCCCCGCTGAGCATCTGATATGCGCAAACTCTTCACCAACACGTCGATCGACTTCGTCGGGGTCCGCCGCTACGCGTTCGGCCTGACCGGGATGCTGTTCATTCCCGGGTTGATCCTGCTCCTCACCCGGGGACTCAACTACAGCATCGAGTTCACCGGCGGCACCCTGGTCCAGGTCCGGAGCCAGGTCCCCGTCGATGCCGGTGCGGTGCGTAACGGGCTCGATGCCGAAGGAGTCCACGGGGCGGAGATCCAGTCCTTCGGGGCTCCCAACGAATTCGTGGTTCGCGCCCGAACCGCCAAGGTGGGCACCGACGCGGACAATACCCAGGCCACCGCGGCTGCTGTGGGCACCGCGCTCGACCGCGTGATCGGTGCCGGCAAGTACACGATCGAACGGACCGAGGCCGTGGGGCCCAAGGTAGGCGGCGAGCTTCGGACCAAGGCCCTGCTCGCGATCTTCTACAGCTTCCTCGCCGTACTGGTGTACCTGGCCTACCGGTTTGAATGGCGGTTCGGGCTGGCCGCGATCTGCGCCACGGCGCACGACGTGCTCGGCACGATCATGTTCATCAGTCTCATGCACTTCGAAGTGAGCCTCTTCGTGGTCGGCGGCGTCTTGTCGGTGCTCGGCCTTTCGCTCAACGAAACGATCATCATCTTCGACCGTGTCCGGGAGAACGAGAAGAAGCGTGTCCCCGGAACGCTGCCGCAGGTGCTGAACCTTTCGATCAACGAGACACTGCCCCGGACCGTACTTACCCACGGCACCTCGCTCTCCACCATGCTCACGCTGATCATCTTCGGCGGGGAAGTGATTCGGCCGTTCGCCCTGGTCATGTTTTTCGGAGTCTTCACCGGCATCTTCTCGTCGATGTACATCGCCCCTTCGGCGCTGATGCTGATCCGGCGGCGCTGGCCCCCTCCGAGCAAGCCGGGGGTCAAACCCGCGAAGGCTCCGGCGCGAGGCCAAGCCCAGCCGGTGGGGTAATGCGGCGGCGCATGGTGGCGCGGCGCGCGTGCTAGTCGATTCGCATTGCCACCTGACGGCGGAGCAGTTCGCCGGAGATCGCGCCGCGGTGCTGGAACGCGCGTGGGCGGCCGGGCTCGGGCACATCGTCGTGATCGGGGAGTCACCCGGAGCGGCGGCGGAGGCCTTGCGCCTCGCCGCGGATGAACCGCGCCTGTCAGCGACGGCCGGGATCCACCCCCATGACGCCGCTACCTGGACGCCCGACAGCGAACTCTGGCTCCGCCGCGCCCTCGCAGATGAGCGCGTCGTCGCCGCCGGCGAGATGGGGCTCGATTATCACTACGACCACTCGCCCCGTGACCGGCAACGGGAGGCGTTCGACCGCCAGCTGGCGCTGGCAGCCGAGGCCGGGAAAGCCGCCGTCATACACGCGCGTGAGGCCGACCAGGACGTCGCCGCCATCCTGGCCAACCATTCTGGCGCCACCATCGTGCTGCACAGCTTCTCCGGCGGCCCGACGCTGCTGAGCGCGGCGCTCGACCACGGCTACTATGTGTCGTTCAGCGGGATGGTGACCTTCGGGAACTGGGGACGGGATGACGCGGTGCGTGCCGTCCCCCGCGAACGCCTGCTGCTCGAGACCGACGCCCCGTACCTGGCCCCGGTCCCTCACCGGGGCCGGCGCTGCGAACCGGGCTTCGTGCGGCACACCGCGGACCGGGTGGCGCTGGTGCGGGGCGAGCCGATCGACGAGCTCGTGGCCCGGACCGCCGAGAATGCCCGGCGAGTCTTCGGGGTGCGGGTCGGCCAGCGTCCTTAGACGCGCTTCACGACCGGTTCACATCGGGAATGCAGATTAGTCGTGACCGGGCCCCGCGGCGGGGAGCCGGGCTCCACAACGCGGTTCACCTCTCTCGATGGGGAAGATTGTCGCCATGTCAACCGTCCCGTCGGACATTGAAATCGCCCAGGCGGCGAAGCTTCGGCCGATCACGGAGGTAGCGGCCGAGGTCGGCCTTGGTCCGGACGAGATTCTGCCGTACGGCCGCTACAAGGCCAAGATCACCCCGGAAGCGATCGCTCGCCGCTCTCCCAAGGGACGGCTGGTGCTGGTGACCGGCATCAATCCCACCCCCGCAGGCGAAGGGAAGTCCACCGTGACGGTGGGAGTCGCCCAGGCGCTGCGCAAGCTGGGGAAGAAGGTGGTCCTGGCGATCCGCGAACCGTCGCTCGGGCCGGTCTTCGGGGTAAAGGGTGGCGCGGCCGGCGGCGGCTACGCCCAGGTGGTGCCCATGGACGAGATCAACCTTCACTTCACGGGAGACTTCCATGCCATCACCTCGGCGCACAATCTGCTGTCCGCCATGCTGGACAATCATATCCACCACGGCAATGCGCTTGGGCTCGACAGCCGTCGCATCACCTGGCCCAGAACCATCGACATGAACGACCGTGCCCTCCGGTCGATCGTCATCGGACTGGGGGGCATGAACGGCGGCCCCACCCGGGAGGAGCGGTTCGTAATCGTGCCCGGCAGCGAGATCATGGCCATCCTCTGCCTCGCCACCGGGCTGGCGGATCTCGAGGCGCGCCTCGGCCGGATCATCGTCGGTCTGACCCGGGACAAGAAGGCGGTCCGCGCCAGCGAGCTCAAGGCCAGCGGCGCGATGACCCTGCTGCTCAAGGATGCCCTGCTTCCGAACCTGGTCCAGACGCTGGAAGGAGGCCCCGCGCTGGTGCACGGCGGCCCGTTTGGCAACATCGCCCACGGCTGCAACTCGATCGCGGCGACCCGGCTGGGACTCTCGTTGGGAGACATCGTCCTCACGGAAGCGGGGTTCGGGGCGGACCTGGGGGCCGAGAAGTTCTTCGACATCAAGTGCCGCTTCGGCGGGCTCAAGCCGGAAGCGGCGGTGGTCGTAGCCACGGTGCGGGCCCTCAAGATGCACGGGGGCGTCAAGAAGGACAGCCTCAGCACGCCTGACGTGCACGCGCTGCAGCGCGGCATCGTGAACCTCGAGGCGCATGTCAAGAACGTGCAGAAGTTCGGGGTACCGGTCATCGTCGCCCTCAACCGATTCCTCTCGGACAGCAAGGAAGAGCAGGAGTTCGTGCTGCAATCCGCGCGCGAGTGGGGGGCGCGGGCCGCGCTGTCGGACGTCTGGGCCCGGGGCGGCGAGGGAGGGATCGAGGTGGGTAACGAGGTGCTTGCTGCGCTGGCAGAGGGTACCGCCCGCTTCAAGCCGATCTACGACGCCGAGCTCCCCGTCAAGCAGAAGATCGAGACCATCGCCACCCAGATCTATGGTGCCGACGGTGCCAACTTCTCCGCGACGGCCGACAAGTCCATCGCCCAGTGCGAGGAGATGGGCCTCGGCAACACGCCGATCTGCGTGGCGAAGACGCAGTACTCGTTCAGCGACGATCCGACCAAGCTGGGGCGGCCCAAGGGATTCAAGATCAACATTCGTGACGTCTATCCCTGCGCCGGCGCCGGATTCGTGGTCGCTTTGGCCGGCGAGATCATGACCATGCCAGGGCTGAGCAAGACGCCTTCCGCCGAGGCCATCCGGGTACACCCTGACGGCAGGATCGAGGGCCTGTTCTAGCATCACGTCGAGGGAGAAGATCGCATGCCAATGAAGTTCACCGCGACCGACCGTGCCCCGAAGGCGATCGGTCCGTACAGCCAGGCCACGCTGCTCGATGGCCGCATCTACACCGCCGGCCAAATCGCGCTGGACCCGGCGACGATGGAGCTGGTGAGCGGCGGCATTCGTGAGCAGACCGAGCGGGTACTGGCCAACCTGAAGGCAGTCCTGGAGGCGGCAGGATCGGGACTCCCCAAGGTGCTCAAGACCACCGTCTATCTGGTCGATATGGCCGACTTTCCGGCCATGAATGAGGTGTACGCAGCCGCCTTCGGCGACCACAAGCCCGCTCGCTCCACGGTGGGGGTGGCCGGGCTCCCGCGAGGGGCGCGCGTGGAAATCGACCTGATCGCAGCGATATGAGCCGCCCGCCCGAGTGTCCTCCCACCCCCGGCCGGCTGCCAGTCGCCACCTGTCCCCACCCCTGACGCCGGCCTTGTGCGCCGGGCCCGTCCCCGGCACGTTTGGCGCGCGATAAGGCCCAGCGCGCGACGTCAGGTACACGTGGGAGGGCAGTATCGAACCCGACCAAGGGGGCGGATTCCGACTGGTGTCGGAGCCGGTCTTCAAAACCGCGACGGAGTCGCCTTCGGCGGCTTCGGTGGGTTCGATTCCCACACGCTCCCGCCGGTGGGCCACCGCGAGCGACCTCCGCTTCTCTCGACACCCCATGACAGCGATTCATTCCCCTCGGTCGTGACCACCCTGCTTCTGGTCAACCCGGTCGCGGGTCACGGGCGGGCCCGGCATCTGGCCGCGGCCGCCCAGGACGCGTTGGCCGGCGCCTTCGGCGAGGTCCGCGTGGTCGAATCTCCCGCTCCAGGCGCGGCCGTTCAGATCGTGCAGGACTCGGTCGGGCAGGGCGTGGAGCGCGTGATGGTGTTGGGCGGCGATGGCACCGTTCACGAGGCGGCCAACGGTCTGCTTCGGGGCCCCCGCGCGAACCGACCGCCGCTCGGCGTCATCCCCGCCGGCACGGGCAACGACTTCGCGAAGCTGTGCGGCACGGCGCGGCTCTCCCCGGGTGGCGCGGTGCAGTGCCTGGCGCGCGGTTCGGTGCGGCACCTCGACGTCGGTCAAGGATGGGGGGAGTTCTTTCTGAATTCGATCGGGATCGGATTCGACGCGGAGGTGGCCGACCGGCTCACCCGCCTCAAGCACGGCCGGGGCCTCCCGGCATACCTCGTCACCACCCTGCGGACCCTCGCCAGCCGAGCCACCTTCGAGGTCCGGGTAGAGGCCGACACCCACAGCTTCGAGGACTGCCTGCTGCTGCTCGAGATCGGGAACGGCCCCGTCGTCGGGGGCGGCTTTCGCATCACGCCGGGGGCGCAGCCCGACGATGGCCTGCTCGACATCTGCGCGATCCAGGATATGCCATTGCCGCTGCTGCTGCTCCGGCTTCCGCTGGTGATGCTGGGCCGTCACCTCCACCTGCCGCAGGTTCGTCATTTCCGGACCAGTCGGCTTCGCGTTGTGAGTCCCTCCGGTGCCCTCCGCGCCCAGTTCGATGGCGAGATCCGGACCAGTCACGAGCCACTGGACGTGCAGGTAGTGCCCTCGGCTCTCCCGGTTCTCTGCGCCTCATGAGCGGCCGGCGTCACTTCGCGAGCGATAACAACGCCGGAGTGCACCCGGAGGTGCTCGCCGCCATCGCGGCCTGCAACACTGGGCACGCCCGGGCCTACGGCCACGACGAGTACACGGAGGCCGCGGTCGCGGCGTTTCGACGTCACTTCGGCGAGGATGCCCAGGTGTGGCTCGTGGCAAATGGCACGGCCGCCAACGTCCTCGGTATCCAGGCGGTGACCCAGCCCTATCACGCGGTGCTCTGCGCCGCCGGGGCGCACATTAATGTTGACGAATGTGGCGCGCCGGAACGCTTCACCGGCTGCAAGTTGATTCCCATCCCGACTCCCGATGGCAAGCTCCGCCCCGGCGACCTGGCCGGCCGCCTTCCACCGCCCAACGACGAGCATCGAGTCCAGCCGCGGGTGCTATCGATCACCCAGGCCACGGAGCTCGGAACCGTCTATTCGGCCGCCGAGGTCCGGGCCCTGGCGGAGGCGAGCCACGCGGCCGGCTTGGTGCTGCATATGGACGGGGCGCGAATCGCGAATGCCGCGGTGAGCGCGGGCGTGCCGTTCCGGGCGTTCACCACCGACGCCGGAGTGGACGTGCTGTCTTTCGGTGGAACCAAGAACGGCCTGCTCGGCGCCGAAGCGATCGTCTTTCTCAACGGGCAGAACCCCCGCGACATGCCTTTCATCCGCAAGCAGGGAATGCAGCTGATGAGCAAGATGCGCTTCCTGGCGGCGCAGTTCGTCGCTCTGCTCGAGACCGACCTGTGGCAGCGGAACGCTGCCCACGCGAACCGGATGGCGCGCCTGCTGGCCGAGCGGATCAGCGACGTGCGGGGCATCACTCTCACCCAGCCGGTGGAGGCCAACGGGGTGTTCGCACGGGTGCCACACGGCCATATTGCGGCCTTGCAGGCGATCTGCGATTTCCACGTGTGGGATCCAGCCACGCATGAGGTCCGGTGGATGATGTCGTGGGACACGACCGAGGAAGACGTCGAGAGCTTCGCCCGCAGTGTGCGGGAGATGGTGCGGTGAGCTGGCCCGGGAAATGGCGGCGCACCATCGTCGCCACCGCCGTGCTGGCCTGCGCCTCGACGCTGCCACTTGAGGCCCAGGACACGACTGCGGCGGGGGCGCGGCGAGACTCGCTTCCGCCGCCGACGGCATCCGACAGTGCCCGGGAAACGGCCGCTGGGAGCCAGGCCACGGATACCACCTATCCCAAGGCGCCGGTCTCGCCCATGGGGGCGTTGTGGCGATCGATGCTGCTGCCAGGCTGGGGACAGGCCAAGCTGCACCGCAAGTTGACCGGGGCCATCTTTGTGATGTGGGAAGGGGTCACCCTCGGCATGAGCATCAAGACCACTCACGAGCTCGCCTACCTCCGCGAAACCGGCTCGGCCAGCGTCCACGCCAAGGCCCAGGAGCAGCAGGACTGGCTGGTCCTGCTGGGGTTCAACCACCTCTTTGCCGGCATCGAAGCCTACGTTTCCGCCCACCTCTGGGATTTTCCGACCGACCTTGAGATCAACGCAGCGCCGCTCCCCGGTGGCGGCTTCGGCGCTAACATTCAGGTCCCCTTCCGGCTCCGGTGAGCGACGCCCCCATCGGCATCTTCGACTCGGGGATTGGTGGACTCACCGTCGCCCGAGCCATCTATGACCGACTCCCGGGGGAGTCAACCCTCTATTTCGGCGACACCGCCCGAGTCCCCTACGGCCCCAAGAGCCCGGACACCGTTCGTCGCTACAGCCGGGAGATCCTGCACTGGCTCCTGGGCCAGGGGGTGAAGCTCGTGGTCGTGGCCTGTAACACGAGCACCGCCCACGCCCTGGGGATCCTACAGGCCGAGTCGCCCGTTCCGGTCATCGGCGTGATCGAGCCCGGCGCGCGGGCCGCTGTGGCGAACACGCGGGGCGGAGCGGTAGGGGTGATCGGGACGGCCGGAACGGTGGCGAGTGAGGCGTACCCGAAGGCGATTCACGCGCTCGCACCAGCGCTTCGGGTGGAGCAGGTGCCCTGTCCGCTCTTTGTGCCGCTCGTCGAGGAAGGCTGGTTCGATCATCCCGCGGCGGAGCTGATCGCGAAGGAGTACCTGGAGCCGCTTCGCCGTACGGGGATCGACGTCCTGGTCCTCGGCTGCACCCACTACCCGCTGCTCAAGCCGCTGCTCGGCCGGGTCATGGGCCCCGCGGTGCGATTGATCGACAGCGCGGAGGAGACCGCACGGGCGGTGGAGCAGACGCTTCAGAGCCACGCCCTCGCCGCACCGCTGGGAAAAGTGGTCTCGCACCGTTATGTGGTGAGTGACGACGAGCCGCGTTTCAGGCAGGTCGCCGCCCGGTTTCTCGGCGGGAAGCTGGGACCGGCCGAGGTGGTGGCCCTCGGCGGCTAGAAAGTGATGGGTCGGCGCGTCTCAGGTTTGTCGGCCGACGGCTGACGGCTGTTTGAGCACCTGCGCGGCATCCGCGACGGTTCGCGCCACCTCATCCGGCGCTCCGATGCGCGTCTTCACGCGCACCAGGCCGAGACGTATACGCTCCAGGCATGCCAGTACGGCCACCCGGCGTTCCGTAGCCTCGCTCCGGGCTCGCTCCAGATCGTCGAGCAGGCGCTGCTGCTCGTTGCCAGGTCCGGCGCCGAGGGAGGGGAGGCTGCTGCGGGCCTCTGCGGCCGCCGCATCGAGCTCGCGCTCACGACGCGCCAGTCGCTCCACCTCGCCTTCCAGTTGCTCCAGAGTTCCCCGTACCCGGCCCAGGCCCCGCCGGGACTCCGGGTCGATCGTGTCGAGGAGCGCCAGCGGCCCCAGTCGCGTGGGCGATCCGATCGCCAGTTCCGACCGGCCCCGGAGGCCGATACATCCGAGGCGGAATAGCGCCGCTCCGATCCGCCCCCTCCACAGTCGATGGAGCCGGCGATCCATCCGTCCCGATCCCGCCACAATGGCCATGAAGAAGACGAAGGACGCCATTCCCACGCTTGCGGCCGCGAACGCGGCCGCCGCCCAGCCGAGTCCCATGCGATAGCTGTTGGGCTCCGACAGGGGGACGCGCGAGGCAAGAGCCAGGGAGATCACGACGACGCTCGCCACGATCCCCGCCAGGCACAGCAGCAACTGGTTCCTCCGCCGCCGCCCGTAGGACGGATCGGCCCGCATTGCCTGAAGCACGGCGACGCGTTCCTCGTCAACGACCCCCACGCCCGTCCGGACGTCCTGGAAGGTGAAGCCCTGCCGAGCCAGCGACCGCATCGCGATCGGGACCTGGGCCCACAGGGACAGGGTGGCGACGGCGAACACCGCGCCGAAGATCAGCTGATCGCCATCCGCTTGAAACCGGCCCACGATCGTCGGCGTGAGGAGAGCCAGGATGAGACCATTGCGGAACCACTGATCCGACCGGGCGACCCACAGCCGGATCGCGGGGGGCACTTCGACCTGCCGGCCGCGCGCGCCTTCGAGAGCCGCGACCAGTTCCTCGCCGGAGGCGTAGCGCTGCTCGGGGACCTTGGCGAGACACCGGTCGATCGCCTGGGTCAGTGGTGCGGGGAGGTCGGGCCGGTAGCTCGCCACCGAGGGAAGCGTGGCGCTGATGTGCGCCACCATGATGGCCTGGGCGCTTTCGCCGTCAAACGGGAGGCGGGCGGTCACGGCGAAATAGCCAACAACACCGAGCGAGTACAGGTCGCTCCGTGCGTCGACCCGGTCTCCTGCCGCCTGCTCGGGGCTCATGAAGTGAGGAGTGCCCACCGCTTCGCCCAGTTGGGTGAGGCCCGACGCAGCAGCCGACCTGGCGATTCCGAAATCCATGACCAGGGCCCGGCCGGTCGCCCGTTCCAGCAGGATGTTGTCCGGCTTCACGTCCCGGTGAATCACTCCCCGTCCGTGCGCATAGGAGAGCGCCCAGGCTACCTCCTGCATGAGGCGCACCGCGTCGGTCGCCGTGAGCGGGCCCTGACGTCGAACGCGCTGGGTCAGCGTTTCCCCCTCGACGTAGGCCATGACGAAGTACAGCAGGCCCGGCGACTCCTCCACGCTGTAGACCGGTACGATGTTGGGATGGGAGAACGACGCCGCCACCCGCGTCTCGCGCAGGAAGCGCTCGCGCAGCTCGGGGCGGACGGCGAGCTCGGGGGGCAGCACCTTGACCGCGACCGGGCGGTCCAGACGGAGGTCGCGGGCCAGAAAGACCGCCCCCATCCCGCCGCGACCCAGTTCCCGCTCCAGCGCGTAGCGGTCGCCGAGGGCCGCGGTGAGTTCACGGACGATGGAATCGTCGGGCTGAGTGTCGGGCATCTCTCAGGGCGAGAACTGCATCAGGGAAGCGTGGCCGTTCGCGACCACGGCATACCGGTAGCCGTCGAACCAGGCCCCGGGGTTGACGTACAGGCGGCCGGGCTCGACCGTGAGCGCCGCGGCGCGATGGGTGTGTCCCATCGCCAGCAGCGCGAGGTCAGGCTCCTGCCGGAGCCGCGCCTCCGCCCAGGCGCGCTGCCGGGCCGCCGATGCGGCGATCTCCATCGGAGTGCGTTCGCGGTCTCCCAGAAATCCGCTCAGCCGGTCCACCAGCCAGAGCCCCGCGTCGGGATGCACAGCGCTGAACAGTCGCACCGAGGCCTCCCGACGCAGAATCCGATGCAGCACGCGCGCCGTCCAGTGGGTTTCGGTGAGGCCGTCCCCATGAATGACCGCGGCAGGGCGGCCGCCAACGTCGAACCGGGCCTCGACCGGCTGGAATTCGATGCCGAACTCACCGGCCCAGAAGTCGCCGGCCCAGCGATCGTGATTCCCTCCGACCATGAGAACGGGGACGCGGCGGCGAAGCTGGGCCAGCGCCGCGACGACGCGGGCACAGCGGCGGGGCACGACCCGCCGGTACGCGAACCAGAACTCGAAGAGATCGCCGACGACGACGAGCCCGTCCCCGAGGTCGGGCACGCGATCGAGAAAGCTGATGAAGGCCGGTTCGGCTTCCGGAGCGCCGCGCCCCAGGTGGGCATCCCCGACCAGCACGAGGCGCTGGCAACGCACCGGGCCAAGATAGGCCGGGGCCAGAGGCCCAGCAAGCAGCCGGACTTTGACTTTCGGGGCGCGTGGTGGAACGTTCGAGCCAATCTTCTCCCTCGCCAGCGGACCCCTGTGCACCAGCCGATCACCGAAACCGTCACCACTCACCGAGTGAACTATTCCGAGACCGACCAGATGGGCGTGGTCTATCATGCCCGTCACATCGTCTGGCTCGACGTCGCACGCACGGAGCACCTCCGACAGGCTGGCTATTCCTACCGCGAGCTGGAAGCAGCGGGGGTGCGGCTCGTCGTGACGGAACTGTCGGTTCGCTATCGTCAGGCGCTGCGCTTCGATGAGATCGTGCGGATCCGGTGCCGGGTCCGCGATGTCGCTCCCCGCCGCGTCGTCTTCGCCTACCGGCTCGAGCGGGCGGACTCCGGGGCCCTGGTAGGAGAGGCGGAAACCACCCTCTGGTGCCTCGATCATACCCACCGACCATCTCGGCTGCCGGACGCAGTCGTGCGAGCGCTGGGAGGCGCCGCCACACGATGAGGCCACTGGGCGTAGCGCTGGCCGGAGCCGTGCTGGTCCTCGCACGGCCGACCATGGCGGCGGCGCAGTACGAGGCGAACATCGAGACGCTCGCGGCCGTAATGGCCGCCGACGATGCTCGTCGCTTCGACGAGGCGCTCTTCCGCCGGGCCCTCGCCGATCCCGACAGCTCGGTCCGCCGCCGCGCCGCGCTTGGCCTGGGCCGGCTCCGGGACCCGGCAGGGCTGCCCCTGCTCAAGCCGCTGTTGCTCGATCCCGATTCACTGGTAGAGGCCACGACCATCTTCGCGATGGGGCTCCTGGGGGACCCCGCGGCCGTTCCTCTCCTCATCGATCGCGCGCAGAACCCGGCCCCCCTCTCGCTTCCCTCGGGGCAGGAACTCCTCACCGCCCTCGCGCGACTCGGTGGCGAGCAGGCCGCGGGCTTCATCGCCGCGGTGCTGGATCATTCGTTCTGGGCATCACGGCCCGACGCGCCCTACCTGGTGCAGCGCGGCGCCATCGAAGCCTGGAGACTGGGCGCCCTGGCGCCGATCAACAGCCTGCTCGGGCTCACCACCGACCAGC
>Ga0335077_10001961_pt1 | contig 24565 bp, 18 predicted proteins | sample Lox_Sample_31_FD_207151 | JGI IMG/M metagenome (GOLD analysis project Ga0335077, IMG submission 207151) | Soil microbial communities from Loxahatchee National Wildlife Refuge, Florida, United States - Lox_Sample_3.1 | ecosystem: Environmental > Terrestrial > Soil > Wetlands | place: USA... | reverse complement strand
TCTGGCCAGCCTCGGCGCCCGGTCACTGGATGAAATCATCGGCCGGGCAGACCTGCTCACCCGGGTCGAGCATCCCGAAGTGCCACGGGCCCAGATGCTCGACCTCTCGATGCTGATGACGCCGGCTGTCCCCGGGCGTGAGACGGCGGTGCGCCGCGTCGTCGAACGGAACGACAGGCCGGGCGTGACCTACCTCGACGATGAGATCCTGCAGGAATGCGCGAGCCACATCAGCCAGGGTCTGCCCTTCTCGGGCTTCTACGACATCCGCAATCACCACCTGGCCGTCGGCGCGCGAGTGGCGGGAGCCATCGCCCGGCATCACGGCGACGCGGGACTGCCTCCCGGTCACCTGCAGCTTCGGTTCCGAGGCAGCGCGGGCCAGAGCTTCGGCGCGTTCGCAATCCGGGGGATGCATCTCAGCCTGGAAGGCGAGGCCAACGACTACGTGGGCAAGGGGCTCTCCGGCGGCGAGATCAGCATCCGCCCGTTCCGCCAGGCGGCTTACGCTCAACTCGGTCACGAGAACACCATCGTCGGCAATACCTGCCTCTACGGAGCCACGGCGGGGCGGCTGTTCGCCGCGGGCCAGGCCGCCAGCCGATTCGCGGTGCGGAATTCGGGCGCGACTGCCGTGGTCGAGGGCGCCGGGAATCACTGCTGCGAATACATGACCGGAGGCCTGGTTCTGGTCCTGGGCCCGGTGGGCCGGAACTTCGGCGCGGGCATGTCCAACGGCGTGGCCTACGTGCTGGACGAGACCGGCAGCTTTGCCAGCCGCGTCAACATGGACATGGTGCGCGTGGATCGGTGCAGCGAAGCCGATGAGGAGGCGATTCTACGGTTGATTCACGAGCACCAGGAACGCACGGGCAGTGCGCGCGCCAAGCACCTGATCGAGCAATGGGACGGCTATCGGTCCCAGTTCAAGAAGGTGGTTCCGAACACGACACCCACCGCCCCAAAGCCCGAGACCGTCACACCGGCGCCCGCGCCAGAGGTGGAGCCCGAGCCGGCCTCGGCCTCGTAGGAGGCAGGGGTGGCTTCCAGTCTGATCCAGTTAATAGGAAGGCGCTTGCGGGGGTTGAGGTGATTACTTAACTTGCTGAACAACAAGCAAGCTAGCCGGAGCGCCGGAGGCAGCGTGCAGCGCATTGCGGAGCGAGAGCGCAATCCAGTAAGAACGCGGGAGGCGATCCTCGACGCGGCAGAGCATCTGTTTGCCGATCGAGGGTACGAGGCCACCAGCCTCCACGATGTCGGGGCAGCGGCAGGTGTCTCGCGGGGCACGCCAGGCTATTTCTTCGGCTCGAAGGAGCGTCTCTATCGCGAGGTGCTGGAGCGGTGTCTCGAGCGGGTCCGTGCCGCCGTTCGGAGCGGCCGCGAGCGCGCGCTGGCGAGCGCCGAGCCGCGCGACGTGGTGCTTGCCGGCGCGGTCGGGGAATACTTCGACTTCATTGACGCCAACCCGGATTTCGTCCGCCTGCTCGAGCGCGAAGCACTCGACGGCGGACGCCACATCGCCACACTCCCCCCACACCTCGAAGCCGCGCAGGAAGCCTTGGGGGCGATCGTGAGCGAGCTGGCCCTCGAGCCGTCCGACGAATCCGAGGCCAGGCAGATCCTGATTAGCATGCTGGCCCTCTCATGGTTCCACGTCGTGCACGGCCCTACCGTGCTGCGGGCGCTGGGTCTGGACGCGCGGCACCCCGGGTTTCGCGAGGCACGACGCGAGCATGTGGTTGATCTGGTGGTTCGTGGCCTCCGCAGTCACCTCCCCGAGCGCCAGCCGGCGCCGCTCATGCCCGCTGGTCCATCAGTCGATACTGTAGACTCGCATCATAAGGAAGCACGCCCATGACCAACCTCCTGACCCCAGAGCCCAGAACCGGCACGTCGGCGGGCGGCGCGCTGGCCACGGAGAAGGAAGCCCGCGAAGTGGCGGAGGCCGCTCGTGAACGAGAGTGGCAGGCGCCGAGCTTCGTGCGGCAACTCTTCGAGGGTGATTTCCAGATCGGCCTCATCCATCCCTACCCCGAACCCACCGCCGAGGACCTCGAACGAGCCCGCCCGTTTCTGGAGCGCCTCGAGACGTTCATGCAGAACCGCGTCGACAGCGATCGGATCGACCGTGAGGGGAAGGTGCCCGAGGAGGTGATTCAGGGCCTCCGCGAGATCGGCGCCTTCGGCATCAAAATCCCCAAGGAGTACGGCGGGCTCGGTCTCTCACAGTTGATGTATACAAAGGCGATCGGATTGGTCACGAGCCAGGACGGCAGCCTGACGGCGCTGCTCTCGGCGGCGCAATCCATCGGCGTACCGACGCCGCTCAAGCTGTTCGGCACTCCGGAGCAGAAGCGGAAGTACCTGCCCCGGCTGGCCCGCGGGGCCATCTCGGCCTTTGCGCTGACCGAAGCCAACGTGGGCTCGGATCCGGCTGGCCTTTCCACCCACGCCGAGCTGTCGCCGGACGGCACGCACTACATCCTGAATGGCGAGAAGTTGTGGTGCACCAACGGCACCGTGGCCGAACTGTTCGTCGTGATGGCGCGGACCTCGGGGAAGCGAATCACCGCCTTCATTGTCGAGGCAGACTGGCCCGGCGTCGAGGTGGTGCATCGGCTCCATTTCATGGGGCTCAAGGGAATCGAGAACGGCGTCATCAGGTTCACCAACGTCAAGGTCCCCGTCGAGAACATCGTCTGGGGAGAAGGCCGTGGCCTGAAGCTGGCCCTGATCACGTTGAACACCGGTCGGCTGACGCTGCCCGCATCCTGCGTGGCCGGCGCCAAGCGATGCCTCGAGATTGTCCGCGCCTGGGCCAACGAGCGGGTCCAGTGGGGCCAGCCCATCGGCAAGCACGACGCCATCGCCCAGAAGATCGGGCGCATGACCGCCGAGACCTTCGCGATGGAGTCGATGAGCGACCTGGCCAGCCTGATGGCCGATCAGGGAAACCGCGATATCCGCCTCGAGGCCGCAATGGCCAAGATGTGGAATACGGAGCTGGGGTGGCGGATCGTCGACGACACCCTGCAGATCAAGGGCGGACGGGGTTACGAGACGGCGGACAGCCTGCGGATGCGCGGAGAGCGGCCCGATCCGGTCGAGCGAATGCTGCGCGACTACCGGATCAATCTGATCTTCGAAGGGTCGAGCGAAATCATGCGGCTGTTCATTGCCCGTGAGGCGGTGGACACGCATCTCAAGGTGGCCGGCGCCCTCATCGACCCCAAGACTCCGGCCGCGGCAAAGCTGAGCGCCCTGGCCAGGGCGGCGGGCTTCTACGCCGTCTGGTATCCCCGGCTGTGGGTTCCCTTCAAAGGCTGGTTCGGTTACGGCGAGTTTGGCCGGCTGGCCGGACATCTCCGGTTTGTGGAGCGGTCCAGCCGGCGACTGGCTCGGACCCTGTTTCACTGCATGGTCCGCTTCGGCCCGCGCCTCGAGAAGAAGCAGGCCGTGCTGGGCCGGCTGGTCGACATCGGGGCCGAGCTGCTGGCGATCTCCGCCACCTGCGCCCGCGCGCAGATGCTCCTCCGGAAAAATCCGTCGCAGACCGGCCCGCGCGAATTGGCCGACGTGTTCAGCCGACAGGCACGCCGCCGGGTCGACCAGAAGTTCAGCGAGGTGTGGGCCAACGACGACGACGTGACGTACCAGACGGCCCGCCATTTCCTGGACGACCACTTCCTCTGGCTGGAGGAGGGAATTGTGGGACACGAGCGTTCCGTGTAATCCGCTGGTGATGGCAGTCCCAGGTCTGGCCGGAAGCGGGGTGAAAGCCCCGCTTCCTTTTTGCTGCTCGCATGCCGCGGTCCGTGGACCTCGGCGGGCTTGCGCGCCTCGAGCGGTCGCCGCAAGTTAGGCGTCCGATGGACGCCACCGATCGAGGCAGCTACCCGATGACCACGTATCAGCTCCGCACTCTGGGACGGTTGGAGCTGGAGCATGAGGGAAGGCTGCTCTTGCCCCGCCGGCGGAAGCTGTTATGCCTGCTGGCTTATCTCGCCCGACATTCAAGCGTCTCCATTCCCCGCGGGCGACTGGCCGCGCTGTTCTGGCCCGAGGCCGGGAGCGCGCACGCCCGCCAATCACTGCGTCAGGCGCTATCAACCCTGCGTGCGGTAGTCGGCGCGGCACTGGCCGTGACCCAGGACTCCGTCACGCTGATGCCAGGTACGGTCGTCCTGGATGCCTCGACCTTCGAAGCTGAGATCGAGGGCGGTCACCTCACTCGAGCGGAGGCGCGCTGGCACGGCGACTTCCTTTCCGAGGAGGACCTAGGCGCAGGCGAGGACCTTCGCGCTTGGTTGGAGGCGGAGCGAGAGTACCTTCGTCAGCGACGAAGTACCCTGGGGAGAGCCCTGGTGAGTGAGGCGGAGTTCCGCGGTGCCTGGCGACGGGCATCCCTTCACGCCGAGCGCTGGAAAGCCGATCTGCCCGGCGACCTGGGAGCTCAGGCCCATCTCAGGCGTCTCCACGCGCTACGGCGACCACGGCCGGGAATGGACGCCGAGACTCCGGGAACGCGCGCTCTCGACATGGTTGGCCGCGAGACGGAGTTTCTCGCCCTCACCTCGCTCTGGCGAACCGTTGAGCAAGGTCAGGCCGGACTGGCCCACATCCATGGCCCGGCGGGAAGGGGCAAGACCCGTCTCACGGAGGAGTTTCTTCACTGGGGAGGAACCCGCCGGCCCAGAACTGTCGTGGTGCGGGCCCAGGGGCAGGCCGGAGTTGAGGGACTCCTGGCCACCGTGTGCCACGCTCCGGGCATCGTCGCCGCACCAGCTACGGCGCTCCGAACCCTCGCGGCCTTCGTGCCGGACTTCGCCGCGCGCTTCCCCGGCCTGCCGGACGGCCCACGCGATCCCGTGCCCATCGCGGTCGTCAGGGCGATCACCGAGCTCGCCGCTGAAGCGCCCGTCATCGTCGCGGTCGACGACGCCGATGCCGCGGATCCGGAGCTCATTGAGGCGCTCGAAGCCATCTGCCGTCAGGGTTGCGACGGAGTGCTGCTGCTCCTCACTTCACGACCGGGGGCCCTCCCGGAAGGTCTTGGCCCGCGACCCGGCGCCAAGACCCACGCCTCCATTCCATTGGCGCCCCTCAAGGCGGAGGATGTCGCCCAGACGCTCGAAATGCTCGGGTGCATCGATCCGGTGGCCCGCCGCCACCTGGCCATGGAGCTCGTGGCCGAAGTCGGCGGCGATCCCTCGGCTCTGATGGAAACGCTGCCCGTACTGGCGAGCCGGGGCGCCTGGCCGGCCAGCGAGCATGACGGGAAGCGGCTGGTCGAAGGTCTTCCGGTCCCGAGATCGATTCGAACCGCTGCCTTCGCCCGGCTTCACGCCTCTTCCGCCGATGCCATGCGAGTGGCCCACGCAGCATCGCTGCTTCCCGAAAGCACGCTGCGCTCCCTCGGTTGTCTCGTCTGCCTCTCCGAGGCGCGGGTGAGCCTTGCGCTGGATGAACTGGTCGCCCGCGGCGTGCTGGTACGTTCATCCGCTCGAGAACCGCTTCGGTTCGAGAGCAGGATGCTGCAGCGTGCCATCCTTGCGGACATGCCGCAAGTCCGTCGCTCTGAGCTGGAACAGCGGCTTCGCACCAAGGGCGCCCGTAAGACGGGATCGAGGTGGATGAGGGCAGCGCGAGCGGCTGCGGCGGTACTCGCGTTGGTGCTGGTGTCCCCGGTCGGGACCGGCGGCCGCGAGCCACTCCCATCCATCGCCGTCACCCGGGTCGAGGCTTCCGCGCCCTCGGAGGCCGATGATCTGGCGGCCACCGTCGACCTGGCTCTGCGCGTGGCCTTCGAGCAGGCGCGGGGCATCCGGCTCATTGATCGACTTCCGCGGCCGAGCACGACGGATCGCGCCCGACGGGCAGGTGCCCGGTTCACCGTCGACGGCAGGATCGATCGCGTCGGTGACGGGCTGCGCCTGCAGCTCGCCCTCCGTGACGCGGCCTACCCCGACTACGTCGCGGCGCGCGCCACCGTGGAGGGGAGCGACGACGAGCTGGCCTTGCTGGCCGCGAAGGCAACCACCAAGCTGTTCCCCCGGGATGCGGACGGGTACCTGTCCAGCCTGCGCGCGGCCCGATCCCGATCCCTGTCGGCGCTCCGCAGCTACCTGACAGGCATCCGTTTGGGGCAGCGACGTCAGTTCGCACTGGCGGAGGCCGAGCACAGCCGGGCGGTCCGGCTGGATCCGATGTTTGTGGCCGCCTGGCACGCGCTGGCGAGCGCCCGCATGCGAAGGGGCCGACTCGACTCCGCGGCCGCGGCCTTTCGAGAAGGGGTTCGGCGTGCCGAGGGCGCTGGCGATCCGGAGTTTCGCGCGGACCTCGCGGAGATCGAAGCCCCGCTCAGGGCGCTGGACAACGGGATTCCTTAGATTTATCCCCTGGGCCGGCAGCACAAGGCAGCCTTTCCCGACACCAGCGGAGCGGGGCAAGTTCCCCCGTAGGAATCGTATGGCCATCGCTGAAGGACGCACCCTCCCCTTCGTGGGACCCGAGCAGATTGACGTCGCTGTCCTGGAGACCTTTCCCTACAGCGGTCCGGAGCAGGAGATCACCACCGAAACGGGGGAGTTCAGTGCGGTTTGTCCGTACAGCGGCCTGCCGGACTTCGGGAAGTTGATCGTCCGTTATGTGCCGGCCAGGAAGTGCGTGGAGCTCAAGAGCCTCAAGTACTACGTGATCAGCTACCGCAACGTGGGGATCTTTCAGGAGCACGCCACCGCCAGGATTGCCGAAGACCTGCAGCGGCTGCTCGAAGCGCGGCGGCTCGAGGTGCAAACGGTCTACAACCCCCGCGGTGGCTTTCTGACGACCTGCACCGTGCGGCTCCCCGGGGACTAGGGCGCGGGCCCGACCGACCCGCGCCACCCCCCGAGATTCCCTATTTCACTGCGAGCCCCGGCGACGGCTTTCCGACTTCCGGCGGAGTCACGGGCGTGCGTTCTCCACGGGGAAGCAGGTCTGGGAGATTGGCGAGTTCATAGGCCGTTACGGCCATCACGGCGGAGGCCTGTTTCAGGTCCCCTGCAACCGCGTGCTCGTAGGTGTCGGCCTGAGAGTGGTGGGTGTGGTTGTAGCCCCGGCCCTCCTGATCGAAGTTGAACGCCGGAACGCCGTAGGGAACGAACGAGAGGTGGTCGGTACCACCCTTCCTTGCGTCACGCACCCCAGTCGCACCGAGCGAACTCACCGGGGCAAGCAGGTCCTTCCACAGCTGTTCGAACTCGTTCCTGCCCTGCAGGGCCTGCCCGGTGATCATTCCCGTCCCGTTGTCCAAAACGAGGATGGCCTGCACGCTGTCCAGGTCGGCGGCGTGCTGAGCCGCGTAGGCGCGAGAGCCGAGCAGCCCCTCCTCCTCGCCGGTGAACAGGATGAATCGGATCGTCCGCTTCGGCGTGAGCCCCGACTGGGCCAGGACGCGAGCCGCCTCGAGAACTACCATGGCGCCTGTCCCGTTATCGGTCACGCCCGTGCCGAGGTCCCAGCTGTCCAGATGCGCGCCCAGGATCACGACTTCGCCTGGCTTCTCGCTGCCTGGAATCTCCGCCACAGTGTTCCACTGGTGGACTGGCGTCTTGCCGAAGCTGTTGTCGACGCGACCGGCGACCCGCGGCGTGATGCCCTGCTCGATCAGACGGTCGAACATGGCATAGTCCTCATGGGCAATGACCACGTTGGGAAGCGGTGACACGCTGTTCGGCGAACCGCTCATGGTCATCAATCCGAATTCCTTCGCGCCATCCGTAAGGATGCCGAGGGCGCCCGCCTTCTTCAGCAGATAGGGCCGATCGATCGCGAACTGTTGCCGAGCCTTTCGGCCAGCCTCCGTCGTGTCCCGCGGCCCTGCGAAGAACTGCCGGCGGGCCTCCCGCATCGCCGCGCTATCCTCGGCCGTCATCGGTGGCCCGTCCGAATTCCAGACCATGGCTGGGGGCCGAAGCAGCAACCAGGCGCCACGCGCGTGACGCGCGTAGACGGCAATGCTCTCCGGCGTCGAGGCATCAATCCGAACCACGGGGCCGACCAGAGTCTTCCCACCTGTCCCCGAAGTCCAGGCCCAACTCTGCGCCACGAGGTTCCGTGGGAACGGAGCAAGAATGCGGAAGGACGTTGACCCCCTGGCCCAGGTAATCCCGAAGCTCCAGGGCTCGAGGTGCGTCGTAAGCCCGTACGCCTTGAACTGTTGGGCCGTCCACTCGTTCGCGTTGTGGGCCGCGGCCGAGCCGGTGAGTCGTGGACCGATCACGTCACCGAGGTGTTCGAGGTTGGCCATGACCTGCGAGTGGTCCATCGCCTCGGAGATCAGGCGACCAGCGCCGGTGGTGTCGACGGTGTACTGCGCTCGGGCCATGCGCGGGCCCAGCAGGCCAAGAGCCAGCACCGCGAGCATCGAAGGATGATGTTTCATGGAGCACTCCCTGTCGCCGCCCTGGTAGGCGGTCGTGAATTGAACCTGGTCGGTCCTACCCTCCCCGGAGATCAGGGAAATCCTCCTCCCAGAACTCCCCCGGCACTCGCGGAGGAAGTCCGTTCTCAAAGCGCGCTGATTCCTGATGGCGAAGCTCGCTCCGGCGAATCTTGCCCGATATGGTCTTCGGCAGGGTCGAGAACTCCACTCGCCGGATGCGCTTGAAGGGAGAGACGTGTTCTCGAATATGCCGGAAGATGGCCAGCGCCGACTCCGCCGTCGGCTCCCAGCCCTCGGCCAGAACAATGAACGCCTTCGGGACGGCGAGACGCACGGCATCCGGGCTGGGCACGACCGCCGCTTCCGCGACTGCCGGGTGCGTGATCAGCGCGCTCTCCAGCTCGAAGGGCGAGACCCGGTAGTCGGCCGACTTGAAGACGTCATCCGCCCTGCCGATGAAGGTAAAGGTCCCCGCGCCATCCCGCCGCGCCACGTCGCCCGTGCGATAGAAGCCTCCGGCCGTCACCTCGCCCGTCCGGCGGGGATCGTCCTCGTAGCCCACCATCAGTCCGGTCGGCCAGGGCCTCAATTCAATGGCGATCTCCCCCTCGGCTGTCTCCCGGCTCTGGTGGTCCAGGAGCACGATGCGATACCCCGGGAGAGCGCGCCCCATGGAGCCGGGTGTGAGCGGCTGTCCGGGCGCATTGCCGATCTGCGCGGTAGTCTCGGTCTGCCCGTAGCCGTCGCGGACGTCGATGTCCCAGGCGCGCTGAACCGTGTCGATCACCTGGGCGTTCAGCGGCTCCCCCGCGCTCACCGCGGATGTCAGCTTGACCGGCCAGGCCGCGAGGTCCTCCTGGACCAGGAGGCGCCATACGGTTGGTGGCGCGCAAAGCGAGGTCACCCGATGGCGGACGATGACGCCGAGCGTCTGCGCCGCCTGGAAGCGCCGCACCGCGTGCACGAACACGGTAGCGCCGGCATTCCATGGCGCGAAGAAGGAGCTCCACGCATGCTTGGCCCAGCCGGGCGAGGAGATATTGAAGTGGACATCGCCGGGCCGGAGACCGAGCCAGTACATCGTCGATAAGTGTCCAACGGGGTAGCTGTGCGCCGTATGGAGAACCAGCTTGGCCTGGGCTGTCGTGCCGGAGGTGAAGTACAACAGATAGGGATCCGCGCTGGTCGTCCGGCCGTCCGTCACGAAATCGTCGGAGGCCTCGTACGCATCCTCGAAAGGCACCCAGCCCCGCGCCGAGCCGCCCACGACCACACGCGTGGCCTCGAACGCCACCTGGGTGAACTTGTCGACGACTTCCACGCTGGCGACCACCGCTGACACCCGTCCACGCGTCAGCCGATCGATCAAGTCGTCACGCCCAAGCAGCGTGGTCGAGGGGATCACCACGGCGCCCAGCTTGAGCGCGGCCAGCATAGTCTCCCAGAGCGGAACCACGTTCCCCAGCATGAGCAGGATCCGGTCCCCGCGACGGATGCCGAGAAGTCGCAGGTAATTCGCGACCTGATTGGATCGCACGCTCAACTCGAGGAAGGAAAGGCTGGTCTCCGCACCGTCCTCGGCCACGATCCTGAGAGCAGTCCGCTCCTCGCCTGCGGCAAGCGCGTCGAAGTAGTCCACGGCCCAGTTGAATCCGGGAAGATCGGGCCACCGAAAGTCGCGCGTGGCCGTGTCGGGATCCTCACGATGCGCGAGCAGGAAATCGCGGGCCTTCAGGAAGGCGGCGAGCCCACTCACGCGAGCGTCCCTCCGACCAGCCGCGTCGCCACCTTTCGAAGCCGCTCCCGGTCGGCGAGGCGCTCCCGCCATTCCCAGGGAATCGCGTCCTCGCCGTCACGCGTTCCCATCAGGCCCCCCGCGGCGGCGAGAGACGCGGGTCCCGGGCCGGTCGAGGACAGCCAGATCAGCCCCCGCTCGAAGCTCGGCTCGTGATAGGCCAGCCATAACACCGCCTCCACCCCCGACGTCGGGTCAGCCGCGGCACCTTCCGCCGGCGCGAGGTCGGTCCGACGCTCCGCCGGCACCCGGCGCAGGGCCGCGAGCAGGTCGGGGGGCGCACCATTCTCGCGCAGCGCTTCCAGGACGTCCCCGATGAAGTCGCGCCGCCCGGAGAGAAAGCACGCCGCCGTCACGTTGATGGCGACGGCGCCCCAGGCGACCCGCTCGTCGGGATGGGTCAGGGCGGCGGTGTGATACGTGCCGCTCACCAGGTTTGCGGGTTGGCCCGCGCTCTTGAGGGCGACGGGCAGACACCACGAGATTACCTCAATGTCGGAGAGGGTCGCGGGTGCCATCACTGGGGCGTCGTGCCGTCGGATATGTTCGAGCGCCATGCGCGTCCACTGCCCCAAACCTCGCCCATCGACCTCCGCCCATTCCGCCCAACGATGCGCCAGGCGCCGGAGGTCCACTTCAGAGGTGAGCAACTCCTCGGCGAGAATGACGGTCAGCGCGTTCCGGGGATCGAGCGCGGCTGCTACCGGCCCGGCCCCTGATGGCACGGTGACCGGTTCCGCGAGCGCACCGCCAACGGCGGCACCGAGCAGGGCCCCCCTGGCGCGTTGCGAGAGATCGGGAGCAATCATGGGCTCACTGGGCGAGGACCCGATTGGCCGCCGCCTCAAGCGGCAAGGAAGCGACCGGTGGCGGCCCCTAAGGTAACCCGTCAGATGGAGATCGCGCCAAGCGGAAGTCGGGCGGGCGGGCTCGGCCGTCTCACCCCCTACCTCGCGGCCCTGTTCTTCGCGCTCGCGCTGTGGGGGATTCATCACGCCCTCACTGGAGTCCGGTATCGGGCGCTGTGGCAGGCGATCCTCTCCCTCTCCACCGGCCAGGTGGCATTCGCCGTCCTATTGACGGTCCTCGGGTACGTCGCCCTCACCGGTTACGATGCCCTCGCCCTCCGCTACGTCGGGCAGCCCCTCGATTACCCGCGAATCGGGCTGGCCTCGTTCATCTCCTTCGCCTTCAGCAACAGTGTGGGCCTTGCCCTCCTCACGGGGGCGTCAGTGCGAACCAGGCTGTACTCCTCCTGGGGTCTTCCCACGCCGGTCATCGGCCGCATCGTGGCGTTCGGCGCGGCCACGCTCTGGGTCGGCGTACTGGCGGTCGCGGGGTTGGCGCTCGTGCTGGAGCCAAGCACCATCGCGCCACTTCTCGGGGCGCCGGCCTGGGGGGCCAGCGTGGCCGGCGGCGTTGCGCTCGCAACCGTGGTCTTCTACCTGCTCTGGTGCGCGCGCTGGCGCCGGCCCGTGGTCGTGCGAGGCTGGATCTTCGAGCCCCCCTCGCTCCTGATCGCGGCGGGCCAACTCGTGGTCTCGGCTCTGGAGTGGCTGGCGGCCGCGGGGGTGCTGTTCGCGCTGATCCCCGGAGATCCCGGGTTCTCCTATCCGGCGTTCGCCGGCATCTTCGTCGTGGCTCAGGGGCTGGGACTGGCGAGCCACGTCCCGGGAGGGCTGGGCGTCTTCGAAGGTACGATGCTGGTCCTGGTGGGCCAACGCGTTCCCGTCAGCGGGCTGGCCGGAGCATTGATCGCGTTTCGGGCCCTCTATTACCTGTTGCCGCTCCTGAGCGCCAGCGTCCTGATGGCGGGGGCCGAGGGATTGCGCCATCGACACCAGTTAGGGCGCGCCTCCACGGTGGTCGCCCGCCTCGTGCCGGTATTCGCCGCGCCGGCCCTCGCCGTTGGGGTGTTCGCCACGGGGACCATCCTGCTTCTCTCGGGCGCAACCCCGGCGTCGGCCTGGCGACTCCGGATCCTGCGAGGCCTGCTTCCGTTGCCAATTCTCGAGGCCTCGCACTTCATCGCCAGCCTGGCGGGAGCGGGCCTCGTGCTGGTCGCCTATGGTCTCTACCGACGGATGAGCGCGGCGTGGGCCCTCACCGCGGTTCTGCTGGCCACCGGTGCCGTCACCTCCCTGCTCAAGGGCCTCGACTACGGAGAGGCGGTCGTGACGGCGGTCGCGCTGCTGGCCCTCCTCCCCGCCAAGGGGCGCTTCTACCGCCGCAGCTCGCTCCTCGCCGAGCCATGGACACCGGGGTGGATCGTGGCGGTGGCGGTCGCGCTTGCGACATCGGTATGGCTGGGCTTCTTCGCGTACCGCCACGTGGAGTACTCGAACGATCTGTGGTGGCAATTCGCCTTTGGGGCGGACGCTCCACGCTTCCTCAGGGCGACCGTCGGAGCGCTCAGCCTCGGGCTGGGCGTCGCGCTCTATCGGCTGCTCCGGCCGGCCCGGATCGAGAGCGCGGTGCCCTCGGCTCCGGACCTGGAGCGGGCCGCCGGGATCATCGCCCGCCAATCCGCTGCTTCCGCCAACATCGCGCTGCTTGGCGACAAGACCCTCCTCTTCAATGACGCGGCGACTGCCTTCCTGATGTTCGGGATCCAGGGGCGAAGCTGGATCGCCCTGGGCGACCCGGTTGGAAGCGAGGACGACGCGGCCGAGCTTGCCTGGCGATTCCGAGAGCTCGCGGACCGTGGCGGCGGCTGGCCGGTGTTCTACCAGGCCAGCCGCCACCATCTGCCGATCTATCTCGAGCAGGGCCTTACCCTGCTCAAGATCGGGGAGACGGCCCGGGTGGCGCTCCCGACCTTCACGCTCGAGGGCAGCTCCCGCGCGCGCTTCCGCAACTGGCGGAATGCCTGCGAGCGCGCCGGGTGCCGGTGCGAGGTGCTCCCTGCGGGCGCCAGCGAGACAATCGGAGACGACCTGCAGCGCGTGTCGGACGACTGGCTCGCGGCGAAGCGGGCCCGCGAGAAGCGGTTTTCGCTGGGCTCGTTCTCCCGCCCGTATCTGCGGCATTTCCCCATCGCGGTGGTCCGCCAGGGTGACCGCATGGTCGCCTTCGCGTCTCTGTTCATGACCGACACGCGGGAGGAGCTGACGGTGGACTTGATGCGCTACGCCTCCAACGCTCCACCCAACGTGATGTCATACCTGTTTGTTCAACTGATGCTGTGGGGACGCGCGGAGGGATTCCAGTGGTTCGACCTGGGGATGGCCCCTCTGGCCGGCCTCGAGAGCCGGGCTCTGGCTCCACTCTGGAACCGCATCGGCTCGTTCGTGTTCCGGCAAGGGGAGAGCTTCTACAACTTTCGCGGCCTCCGGGAGTACAAGGACCGCTTCGACCCGGTCTGGGACCCGCGCTACCTCGCCTCGCCGGGGGGCTTCGCCTTGCCATTCATCATGACGGACATCGCGGCGTTGATCGGCGGTGGGCTCAAGGGAGTCTTCGCCAAGTGATCCGTTCCCTGCTACTGGCCACCGCGGCCCTGATCCCCCCGGCGCACCTCGCCTCGAACCATACGCTGACCTTTGGCGTCTTTGGCAGGGTCACGGTCTACCGCCCCAGCGGCGCGCCGACCGCGGTCGCCCTCTTCTTTTCCGGAGATGGCGGCTGGACTGAGGGAGTGGTGGACATGGCACGCGCGATCAGCGGTGACGGGGTCCTGGTCCTCGGCGTCGATACACCGGGTTACCTCCGGCGGCTCGATGCGAGCCATCCCGTGTGTGTTTCCTTTGCGGAGGCCGCGGAAGCGCTGAGTCAGTACGCGGAAAAGGCGCTCGGGCTCCTCCACTACCAACCACCCATGCTCCTCGGGTACAGCTCGGGCGCTGGCCTGGTCTACGCCGCACTGGCCCAGGCGCCCGACAACACCTTTCAGGGCGCCGTCAGTATCGGATTCGATCCACTCCTCCCGACCCGGACGCCCGCCTGCGAGCGGAACGGGCTCCGGAGCCAGGCCGGACCCAAGGGGCGCGGCCGACTGGTTTCGCGGGTGCTTCGGCTCCCGGCACCGTGGATCGTCCTGCATGGTGAGCTGGATCGGGTGTCGCCCATCGATTCGGCGCGGGCGTTCGTCGCTTCGGTTCGGGGAGGCGAATTGGAGCCCCTGCCGTCGGTGGGGCACGGGTTCTCGAAGCAGAGCGCCTGGCTTCCTCGGCTCATAGCGGCGGTACGCCGCCTGTCCCCATCGCCCTCCACCGCGGACACCACCCAGGGAAGCCTCGGCGACCTCCCACTGGTGACGCTCCCGGTGCCACCGGCGCCAGGTGCCCGCCCCTATTTCGCCCTCGTCCTGTCCGGCGACGGCGGATGGGCCAGCATCGACAAGCAGATTAGCGAGCAGCTGGTGGCCGAGGGTGTCCCCACCGTCGGACTCAACTCCCTGCAGTACTTCTGGAAGAAGCGCTCGCCCGATGAGATCGCCGCCGATCTCGCGCGCATCATTCGACACTACCAGGCTGCCTTTGACCGCCCGAGCCTGATCCTGGTGGGCTATTCGCGAGGCGCCGATGTCCTGCCGCTCATGGCCAGCCGGCTGCCTTCGGACCTGCTCGACCAGGTTCGCCTGCTCGCCTACCTCGGCCTCGAGCGCGAAACGGACCTAGAGTTTCGCTTGGGCGACTGGCTGGGCGCGCGGCACCAGGGCACCTACCGCCTGCTCCCGGAGCTGGAGAAGCTCCGGGGCCGTCCCATGCTGTGCATCTTCGGCGAGCAGGAGCGAGGCAGCCTCTGCCCTGAGCTTCCAAGCGGATTGGCGGAGAAGGTCGAACTCGCGGGCGGCCACCACTTCGGCGGAGACTACCGGGCGCTGGTGCAGCTGATCCTCGACCACGTGCGCTAGTCGCGTCCGCGGCCTGCCCCTGGCCCCACTCGCCCCGCCATTTCCCTGTCCCCATCGGGCACGCTATCTTTTTTCTCCCCGCGGCGCTTAGGACCCTGCCCTGAGGAGCTTGGCGTGCCCAAAGACTCGCTTATCATCACCGACAACCGCACCGGCAAATCCTACGAGCTTCCCGTCACCGAGGGATGCATCAAGGCGGCGGACCTGCGTCAGATCAAGGTCAATGACGATGATTTCGGACTCATGGCCTATGATCCGGCATACCTCAACACCGCGAGCTGCCGGAGCGCGATCACCTTCATTGACGGGGATAAGGGAATCCTCCGATATCGGGGGTACCCAATTGAGCAGCTCGCAGAAAAGGCAAGCTTTCTGGAGGTGGCGTACCTGCTCTTCGAGGGGGAACTCCCCACCAAGGCCCAGCTCGAGAAGTGGGAGACCGACGTCCGGTCCCACACCTACGTCCATACCAACATCATCAAGTTTCTGGAGGGCTACCGGTACGATGCGCACCCGATGGGCGTCCTGCTAGGCGCGACGGCAGCTCTCTCGACCTTCTATCCCGATGCCAAGCACATCGAGGACTCGGCTTGCCGGTACCTGCAGCGCGTCCGCCTGATGGCGAAGCTCCCGACCATCGCCGCGTTCGCGTTCCGCCACAGTCGGGGACTCCCGTTCGTCTTTCCGCGGAACGACCTCTCGTATATCGGCAACTACGTGAACATGACGTTCGAGATCGGCGGGAAGCACGAGCCCAATCCGGTTCTGCAGCGGGCCCTCGAGATCCTGCTGATCCTCCATGCCGACCACGAGCAGAACTGCTCGACCAGCGCCGTACGGGCGGTCGGATCCTCACACGTGGACCCGTTCTCGGCGGTCTCCGCCGGCATCGCCGCGCTGTACGGCCCGCTGCACGGGGGTGCCAACGAGGCCGTTCTGACGATGCTGGACGAGATCGACGACAAGAAGAACATTCCGGCCTTCATCGCGACGGTGAAGGAGGGGCACGGCCGGCTGATGGGGTTCGGGCATCGGGTGTACAAGTCCTATGATCCGCGGGCCAAGCTGATCAAGAAGGTGGCGTACGACGTCTTCGAGCAGACCGGCCTGAATCCCAAGCTGGAGATCGCCCTCGAACTCGAGCGGATCGCGCTCGAGGATGACTACTTCATCAAGCGCAAGCTCTACCCGAATGTCGACTTCTACTCGGGCCTGATCTACCAGGCGATGGGGTATCCGACCGATTATTTCACGGTGCTCTTCGCCATGGGGCGGCTTCCTGGCTGGGTGGCCCAGTGGGAGGAGATGCTGCGCGACAAGGAGCAGAAGATCGCCCGGCCGCGTCAGATCTACATCGGCTACGAGGAACGGGAATTCGTCCCCATGGCCATGCGTGGCAACGGGAAGTGACGCCGTCCCAGATCTGGCAAGAGACCACGGGCGGGCCGCCGTGAGCGGCGGCCCGACCAACGAGAGCGAGCTCGAGGAGCGCCTGTCGCGCCCCACCCCGGAGCTCATCGAGGTCCTCCGGCGACACGCGGGGGACCTTCTGATTCTGGGAGCGGGGGGAAAGATGGGCCCGACGCTGGCGGTGATGGCGCGACGGGCGCTCGGCCCGGCGCACGAAGTCATCGCCGTGTCCCGTTTCTCGAACCCGGCGGCGCGCGAGCGCCTGGGAGCCGCGGGCGTCAGAACGATCGAGGGGGACCTCCGGGATCCCGAGACGGTGGGTCGGCTCCCCGATGCCCCGCACATCGTCTTCATGGCCGGCCAGAAGTTCGGCACGGAGAGAGCGCCGCGGGACACCTGGGTGATGAACGTGGTCGTCCCAGGATACGTGGCGTATCGATTCCCCCGGCGCCGCCTTGTCGTGTTCTCCACCGGGAACGTCTACCCGCTGGCCCCGGCCGGCTCCCCCGGGCCGTCCGAGGCCGACCCCGTGGGCCCCATTGGCGAGTACGCGCAAAGCTGCCTGGCCCGGGAGCGGATCTTCGAGGACGCCGCGGATCGGCTGGGGACATCGGTTGCCATCGCGCGGCTCAACTACGCAATCGACCTGCGCTACGGGGTGTTGCTGGATATCGGTCGCCGGGTTCTTGCAGGTGAGCCCGTCCCGGTGGCGATGGGGTATGTCAACGTCATCTGGCAGGGCGATGCCAACGACAGGGCCCTCCGTTGCCTGGCACTCGCCAGCCGGCCGCCGACAATCGTCAACGTTACCGGCGAGAAGATCGGCGTGCGCCAGCTGGCCCAGGAGTTTGGGCGTCGGCTCGGTCGCCCACCCCGCTTCGCGGGGACGGAGGCCGCCGACGCCCTGCTGAGCGACGCCTCCCGCTCCCTGCAGCTGTTTGGGCCTCCCCTGGTGGACCTCGACACCATGATCGAGTGGACCAGCGAGTGGCTTCTCGCCGGAAGGCCCACGCTCGACAAGCCGACTCGGTTCGAAGCCCGCGACGGGCAGTTCTGACGGATTCCCCCCCCGGGTGAGGCTCGCCAGCCGCCGGATGCCGACGTAGGCTTTGGCATGTGCTCACTCCGCACGCATCTGCTCGCCGGACAGGTCATTCCCGCGCATCCCCTCGCGCTGACCTCGAACCGCCGACTCGACGAGCGCCACCAGCGAGCGCTGACCCGCTACTACCTGGCCGCCGGAGCCGGCGGGATCGCGGTCGGCGTCCATACCACGCAGTTCGAGATCCGGGACCCGGCCTACAACCTGTTCGAACCGGTCCTCGCGCTCGCGGCCGAGACCGTGGCCGCCGACCTCTCCGTGCGGCCGCGCCCGTTCGCGAAGATCGCCGGCGTCCTGGGCCGGAGGCGGCAGGCGGTCCGCGAGGCGGAGCTCGCCGCCCGGCTCGGGTACGACGCGGTCCTCCTCTCCCTCGCGGCGTGGCCGGACGATAGCGACGGAGCCATGCTCGAGCACTGTCGCGAGGTCGCGGGCGTGCTCCCGCTGTTCGGGTTCTACCTTCAGCCGGCGGTCGGCGGACGGGTCCTGAGCTACGGCTTCTGGCGCGGGCTGGCCGACATCCCCGGGGTGATCGCGATCAAGATCGCGCCGTTCAACCGCTACCAGACACTGGACGTGGTGCGGGCGGTAAGCGACGCGGGACGGGACGACATCGCCCTCTACACCGGCAACGACGATCACATCGTCCACGATCTTCTGTCCCGCCCCCGGTTCGGGGGCCGGGAGCGGCGGATCGTCGGTGGGCTGCTCGGTCAGTGGGCGGTGTGGACCCGAACCGCGGTGGCGATGCTGGCTTCGTTGCACCGGCTGGCGCCGGAGACACCGATCGACCCGGCCTGGCTCCGGACCGCCGCGGCTCTCACCGACGCCAACGCGGCCCTGTTTGATGCGGCGCATGGATTCCGCGGCTGTCTGCCCGGCATTCACGAGGTCCTGCGTCGGCAAGGGCTGCTGGCCGGGCGCTGGTGCCTGGATCCCGGCCTGGAGCTCTCGCCCGGTCAGCTCGCAGAAATCGACCGAGTGCTCGCGGCCTATCCCGACCTTGCCGACGACGCCTTTGTGGCCGAGCACCGGGAGGAATGGCTGGGGTAGCGACAAGCACTTGCGAGGTGGATATCGCTATGATATCATTGTGATATTACCTCAACCGGGAGTGACGGTGATTCGCGAAATCGAACGCAAGGCGGCGTCGGGCGGGGTCATGCTGGTCCTCCTCCTTGCCGCCACGGCCGTGATCGTGCTGGGCTTTGTGGGGGCCGCGCGCACGGGCAACGGGGCGCAGGCGGTGCTGATGGCGGTCCTGGCGGTGGTGGTCCTGATCCTCTGGACGGGGCTCTTCACGGTGCAGCCGGGGCAGGCACGGGTGCTCCAACTGTTCGGCGGGTACGTCGGCACAGTGCGTCAACCCGGGCTCCGCTGGGCCAATCCCTTCTATTCCAAGAGGACGATCTCGCTTCGGGTGCGGAACTTCGAGACGTCCAAGCTCAAGGTGAACGATCACAATTCGAACCCCATCGAGATCGGCGCCGTGGTGGTCTGGCAGGTGACGGACACGGCGGAGGCCATGTTCGAGGTCGACAACTACGAAGAGTATGTTCACGTCCAGAGCGAGTCCGCCCTGCGCGGCCTCGCCAACCAGTATCCGTACGATGCCCACGAGGAGAACCAGCGTTCCCTTTCGGTCAACACCCAGGAGGTTGCCGAGCAGCTGCAGATCGAGATTCAGGCCCGGCTCGCCAAGGCCGGCGTCAAGGTCAACGAAGCCCGGGTGAGCCACCTTGCGTACGCCCCGGAGATCGCTGGAGTGATGCTCCGCCGGCAGCAGGCCACGGCCATCATCGCCGCCCGTCAGAAGATCGTTGACGGGGCGGTCGGCATGGTCGAACAGGCGCTGGAGCAGCTGAGCCAGCGCCAGATCGTCCATCTCGACGAGGAGCGGAAGGCCACGATGGTGAGCAACCTGCTGGTGGTGCTGTGCTCCGAGCAGGCAACGCAGCCGGTGGTCAATACCGGCTCGCTGTACTGATGGCCGAACGAAAGGCGTTCCTGCTGCGCGTCGAACCGGACCTCTACTCGGCGCTGCAGCGGTGGGCGGCGGACGACCTGCGCTCCCTGAACGGGCAGATCGAATTCGTGCTGCGCCGGGCACTTGAGCAAGCGGGGCGCCTCAAGCCTCCCGGCAGCCGTCCCGGCGCGGGCCGGTAACCGGGAGCCGGACCCGGCCTGCCGGATATACTTGACTAGTCAAGCAATTCATGTTAGTCTGGTTCCATGGCCACGAAGCCTGAATCGGTTCAAGGGGAGATCAAACAGTCCCGGCCGTTCCGGTCTCCCGGGCAGGAGGCGCTGGTCGCCCTGCTCAAGACCACGGACCTGATCCGCCGAGAGGCCGGAGTCCGGATCGAGGCGGAAGGAATCACCCTGCAACAGTACAACGTGCTCCGGATCCTCCGGGGCGCCGGCCGGGACGGGTTGCCGACCCTCGAGATAGCCACGCGCATGATCGAGGCCGCGCCGGGCATCACGCGACTCCTGGACCGGCTGGAGCGGAAGCGACTGGTCGCCCGCGAGCGCTGCCCTACTGATCGCCGGCAGGTCACCTGCCGGATCACCAAGGCGGGGCTCGCCATGCTGGGCCGCCTGGACCCCGTGGTCGACCGGTCGGACCAGGAGCTGCTGGGCACGCTCGACCAGAAGGAGATCCGCCAACTGACGGCGCTGCTGGATCGGGTTCGCGCCGGGGTGCGCCGCCGGCCGTAGCGCGACGTCGAGCTGACGCGCGCGGCGACCGTTACTTGATTAGTCGATTATTGATTACTGTAGCATTAACCTGATACGATCTGTAAGGAGGGGAGTCATGACGGCACCGACCATTTCACCACCTATCGCGTTACAACACCGGCAGCGCGCAAGCGGAGGACTGTCCATGCTCGCACGACTGCTCAAGACGGATCGAGACCGCGCGGCGCTCGTCGCGCGGGTGGGGCTCGGCCTGGTGATGTTCCCGCATGGGGCGCAGAAGCTGTTTGGGTGGTTCGGCGGCTACGGCGTGAGTGGCACGATCGGGTTCTTCAACCAGCAACTGCACATTCCGGCCCTGTTCGGCTATCTCGCGATTGCGGCCGAGGCGCTGGGAAGCCTCGGCCTGGTGCTCGGGCTACTCAGTCGAGTGGCGGCGTTCGGCATCCTCTGCAACATGCTGGCGGCCGTCTTGCTCGTGCACCTGCACAACGGCTTCTTCATGAACTGGACGGGCAAGGCCGCGGGGGAAGGATTCGAGTACCACATCCTCGCCATCACGCTGGCGCTGATCGTGTTGATCCGGGGTGGAGGTGCCGCATCTCTGGATGGGCTCTTGAGCCGCGAGAAATAACGCCCGCTTGAGCGGACTGGGGGGCCGGTTCCGCTACGACCGGACCCCCTCAGCCTCGCCGGCGCCGACCGGGGCGGCGGCCCCGGCCCCTTCCCCGGGCAGCTCCTCGCCCTCGAGATACGTGTACCCCTCGAGGCCGGCCACGTAGTCGGCGATGAACTGATTGGCCTCGTGCCGGGGAAGATCCCTGGCCGCGGTCACCTTCCGTCGAAACGTGGTTAGCAGGTCAGCCGGCTGGAACTGCACGTAGTTGAGCACCTCGGTGACGGTATCGCCGTGCACCATGTCGGTGATCTCGTAGCCCGCGTCGGTCAGGCGGACGTGAACGGCGTTGGTGTCCCCGAAGAGATTGTGGAGGTCGCCCAGGATTTCCTGATAGGCGCCGGTGAGGAAGATGCCGAGGAGGTAGGGCTCGTCGTCCCGGATCGGGTGCAGCTCGAGAGACGGCTTGCCCTTGCGCCCGCCCACGAAGCGATCGATGACACCGTCCGAGTCGCAGGTGATGTCCTGGATCGTCCCGCGCCGTGAGGGCTGCTCATCCAAACGGTGGATAGGCATGATCGGAAACAGCTGATCGATAGCCCAGTTGTCGGGAAGGGACTGAAAGACCGAGAAGTTGCAGAAGTAGCGATCGACCAGAGTGGATTCCAGGTCGGCCCAGAGTTCGGGATGCTCTCCCTTCTCCTGCTCGATCAGGCGCGCCAGCCGGTTCATCGTCGCGAGATACAGCTGCTCGGCGTTGGCCCGGTCGCGAAGCGACAGCACCCCGCTGGCGAAGAGTTCCTGGGCCCGTTCCTTCCCGAAGGCCGCGTCGTGGTGGACCTCCGCCAGCCGTTCCGGCGCGATCGACTCGAGGTTCTCTCTCAACTCGATCAGGATCGGGTGCGGGTCCACGCCGAGGTCCGGGATGGCCGGGTCGCTCTGCGATTCGACATCCGTGACATTGACCAGAAGAAGCGAGTGGTGGGCCGTAATGGCGCGGCCCGACTCGGAGATGAGGTGGGGCATCGGCACGCCCTCGGCGCGACAGACCGTACCGAGAGTGTAGACGACGTCGTTGGCGTACTCCCGCATGGAGTAGTTCATGCTGGCGGGTCGGGTCGACCGCGAGCCGTCGTAGTCGACGCCCAGGCCGCCCCCCACATCCACGTGGGTCAGGCCGAACCCCATCTTCCGCAGCTCGACGTAGAAGCGGGCGATCTCTTCGAGCCCGGCCTTGATGTACTGGATGTCCGGGATCTGGCTGCCCAGGTGAAAGTGCACCAGGCGGAGAACGTCCTTCCGGCCGGCCGCCTCGAGCTTGTCGAGGACCTTCATGAGCTCCATGGCCGAGAGTCCGAACTTGGACTTCTCGCCACCGCTCTTGGCCCAGCGCCCGGATCCCTCGGTCGCCAGCTTGACCCGGACCCCCATGGTCGGCGTGAGCGCCAGCTCGTCGGCGACCTTGAGGAAGGTCTCCACCTCTGAGAGCTGCTCGACGACGATGAACACGGTATGGCCCAGCTTCTGGCCCATCAGGGCCAGCCGCATGTACTCCTCGTCCTTGTAGCCGTTGCAGACGATAATCGGCTGGGTGCTCTCGGTAATCCCCAGCACCGCCTGAAGCTCGGGCTTCGACCCGCACTCGAGCCCCACGCCCAAGGGGGTACCGAACTCGACAATTTCCTGCACCACGTGCCTCTGCTGGTTCACCTTGACGGGATAGACGGTGGTATAGCGCCCATCATAGCCGAACTCGGCGATGGCGTTCTGGAACTGGGTTGCCAGGGTCTGGATGCGGGCCCGCAGGATGTCCGAGAAGCGGAGCAGGAGAGGCAGCCCCACACCCTGGGCGTTGAGATCCATGGCAAGCTGAAAGAGATCCAGCCCGCGCTTGGGATTCCCATCGGGATGGACGGTGACCCGCCCTTCGGGATTGACTCGGAAGAACCCGAGCCCCCATCCCTGCATGTTGTAGAGCTTTTCCGAGTCCTTGGTGGACCAGTGGCTGGCGGCGATGGAACTCCTCCGGATTCTGCAGTGCGGGAAAAGTCTAGCCGGGGTGGAGGGCCCCCTCAAGGACCCGGCGGGCGGCTGCCGGCCGGCACGCGGCGGCGGGGGCCGGGGCTCTGTTAGTATTCGGCATGTCCTGGTCCATCCGTCTGGCCCGCATCATGGGGACCGACGTGAAGGTGCACTTCACGTTCGTGCTCCTCCTGGCATTCCTCTACCTTGGCACGCGCAACTCGCAGGGGCCGGAGGAGGCGCTGACGACGCTGGTCTTCTTCCTGGCCCTCTTCCTCTGCATCCTGCTCCATGAGTTCGGGCACATCCTCATGGCGCGCCGGTTCGGCATCCGGACACCGGACGTGATCCTGCTGCCCATCGGCGGCGTGGCCCGCCTGGAGCGTCTGGCCGAAGAGCCGCGCCAGGAATTCCTGATCGCCCTCGCCGGCCCCGCCGTCACGCTGCTGATCGCGGTGGCGCTCTCGGTGTGGCTCCGCGCCAGCGGCGAACCCCTGGTCTGGCCGTGGCCGGGCCAGCCGATGGACGAAGCCAGCCTGTGGCAGGCGTTGTTCTACACAAACGTTGGGTTGCTCGCCTTCAACCTGGTTCCCGCGTATCCGATGGACGGGGGGCGCGTGCTGCGCGCGGTGCTGGGCACCCGGATCGGAATGGTGCGATCAACCCGGGTGGCCGCCCGGGTCGGGCAGGGCCTCGCCATGGCGGCGGGGGTGTACGGGCTGGTACAGAGCCAACCCTGGCTCATGCTGATCGCGCTCTTCGTGTTCTTCGGGGCGGCCCAGGAAGCCTCCATGGTCGAGACACGGGCAGCGGGCCGTGGGATCGTGGTGGATCAGATGATGATCACCCGGTTCGTGACGATCCCGATCTATGCAACGCTGCGACAGGCGGTCGATCTTCTGCTGGAGGGTGAGCAGCGGGAGTTTCCCGTGGTGGACAATACCGGTCGGGTGGAAGGGCTGCTGACGCGGGACCACCTCATCCGCGCGCTCGCCGCGCACGGACCCGACACGCCCGTCAGCCTGGCTATGGCGCGCGACGTGCCAGCGTTGCCGCTCGGCCTCGGCTTCGACGAAGCCCTGGAGCGACTCCGGGCCAGCGGCCTCCCGGCCCTGCCGGTAGTGACGGTCGAAGGGCACCTCGCGGGGCTGCTCACCAAGGACAACATCACCGACCTGATCCTGGTGCGCCGGGCAGTGGCTCCGCGATACGACGGGTCGCGGCAGCCCTAGGCCGGGCGCCGCTCACCAGCTTCGCCAGACCGGGCGAGTCAGGCAGGTGGGCCCACCTTCCGCGTTGAGCGAGACTTCCGCCCCCTCGTAGGTCTCAACCCGACACCCGGCCGCCACCAGCCTCCCCTGAGTCACCGGATTCCCGGCCAACATGATGCAGTGCCGCGGGCCGATCGCGAGCACATTGGTTCCCATGGTGGCGAATTCCTCCGCCGGCACCGAGATCAACTCGATCCCGCGCGAGAGAAGTCGCTCATAGAACGGGACCGGGAGCAGGGGCAGATAGACGACCGCAAGGTCCCGATCGACGAGGCTGATCAGGGACATGAGATGGAGACAGGCGGCCGGTCCCTGGTAGTAAGGGAGCTCGACGGGCACGACCGAGATGGACGGCCCGAGCGCCTGGCT
>Ga0335077_10001960_pt1 | contig 24568 bp, 19 predicted proteins | sample Lox_Sample_31_FD_207151 | JGI IMG/M metagenome (GOLD analysis project Ga0335077, IMG submission 207151) | Soil microbial communities from Loxahatchee National Wildlife Refuge, Florida, United States - Lox_Sample_3.1 | ecosystem: Environmental > Terrestrial > Soil > Wetlands | place: USA... | reverse complement strand
AGGAACTCTCTCTCGTCGAGCATGACCTCAAGCACGCGGCGGAGCCGGCCGGGCGAGACCACCGAGAAGATGCGGCGCCCCGAAACCCCCGGGGTCCGCATGCAGGCTACGCCGTCGGTGAGGTCGGGGCGGTGATCGATGAACCACTCCAGCCGCCGGAGAAAGGCCGGGAATCGAGCGAGCAGCTCGGCGTCGAACACCTCAACGGCGAACAGAGGGATGAGCCCCACCATGGAGCGGATCTGCAGCCGCTGCTTGTGCCCGTCGGGCCAGTGGAGCACGTCCGCATAGAGCCCCTGCTCCTCGTCCCAAAGGCCCATGGTGTTGAGCGAGCGGGCGATGTGGACGAAGTGCTCCCAAAACTTGGACGCCATGTCCTCGTAGGCTGGCTCTTCGGTGGCGAGTTCCAGGGCAATGGAGAGAAGGTTCAGGCTGTACATGGCCATCCAACTCGTCCCATCGGCCTGCTCCAGGTGGCCTCCGGTGGGAAGGGGTTGCGAGCGGTCAAAGACGCCGATGTTGTCGAGGCCCAGGAAGCCGCCCTGAAAGATGTTGTGCCCTTCAGCGTCCTTTCGGTTCACCCACCAAGTGAAGTTGAGGATGAGCTTGTTGAGGACACGCTTCAGGAAGGTGCGGTCGCCTTTGCCGCACCGCTTCTTCTCGATTTTGTAGACGCGCCAGGCCGCCCAGGCGAGCACCGGCGGGTTCACGTCGCCGAAGGCCCACTCGTAAGCGGGGAGCTGCCCGTTGGGGTGCATGTACCATTCACGCAGCATGAGGAGCAGCTGCTCCTTGGCGAAGTCGGGGTCCACCATTGCGAGGGGGATGCAGTGAAAGGCCAGGTCCCAGGCTGCGAACCAGGGGTACTCCCACTTGTCCGGAACGGAGAGGACATCCGAGTTGTAGAGATGCGTCCAGTCGGCATTTCGCCCCTGCAGCCGGACTGCCGGAGGCGCAGGCTGGGCCGGGTCCCCGTGAAGCCAGTCGCGCACCACGTAGTGGTAGTACTGCTTCGACCAGAGCATGCCTGCGAGCGCCTGCCGCATCACCTGCCGCGCGTCCCCGGACAGTTTGCTTGGGATCACGGAGGCGTAGAAATCGTCCGCCTCCGTCTTCCGGCTCTCTAGCACTGAACCGAAATCCTCGCCGACTCCCGGCCGGCCGGAGTCAGCCCGGCGAGACAAACGGAGCCGCACGCGGCGCGAGGCGCCTGCCGGCACTTCTAGTCGGTAGTGAACGGCGCACTTGGTCCCGACCTTCGCTGGGTTCACGGCCTCGTTCCGGCCGGAGACCAAGTAATCGTGAAAGGCATCCTTCGCGTAGCGGGGCGAGCTCTCCGCCCCGTGGAGGCGGCCCAGGTTCGTCTCATTCTCGGTGAACAGCAGCTCGGGCTTGTCGTCGAAGCAAAGCCACATGACACCGTCTTCCGGGTGAACCGAACGGACCCGCTCCCCGCCGGCCGCACGCTCGGCGGCCAGGGAGGGCTTCTCACCTGTCCCGCCCCAGCTCCAGGTATTCCTGAACCAGAGCGTCGGCACGAGGTGGAGAACCGCAGACTCCCCCCCGCGGTTGTAGGCCTCGACCTGGATGAGGATGTCCTCGGGATCCGCCTTGGCGTACTCGACAAAGACGTCGAAGTAGCGCCCGCCGTCGAAGACTCCCGTGTCCTGGATCTCGAACTCCGGTCGATCCCGCCCTTGCAGCCGGTTCTCTCCTACCAGGCGAGCATAGGGGAACTCGGCCTGCGGATACTTGTAGAGCGCCTTCATGTACGAGTGTGTCGGCGTGGAGTCGAGGTAGTAGTAGAGCTCCTTCACGTCCTCGCCGTGGTTACCCTCACTGCCGGTCAGGCCGAAAAGCCGCTCCTTCAGGATCGGGTCCCGCCCGTTCCAGAGCGCGAGGGCGAAGCAGCGGAGTTGATGGCGGTCGCTGATCCCGGCAATGCCGTCCTCATTCCACCGGTAGGTGCGTGACCGGGCGTGGTCGTGGGGAAAGTAGTCCCAGGCGGTTCCTCCCGCGCTGTAGTCTTCGCGCACGGTTCCCCATGCCCGCTCGGCGAGATAGGGGCCCCAGCGCTTCCAGTGCTGTCGCCTCTCTCGCGCCAGGGAGAGCCTTTCGTGCTCCGCGGTCATCGTTTGCTCCCTCTTCATGGCTGGTCGAGCTCCACGGCGTGCCCATCCGGGTCGCGGACCAGCGCCGCCATGGTCGCGCTGCGGTCGGGCGTGGGAGTAACCGGATCCGGCGAGACGGCACTTCCACCCCCCGCCCGGACGCGTGCCAGCGCCGCAGCGACATCCCTCGCCACCAGCGTCGCCTGCCAGTGCACAAGGTCATTGGGACGCGCATCCGCTGGGAACGGACGGCCGTCTCGCGGCGCCAGGTACTCGAGGAGCTCGATGCCCGGTCCCCGGCCAGCGCGAAGCGCGGTGATGCGAACCCAGGCGCCGAATACTCCGGAAAGACGCTCTTGCTCGGCACCGTGATTCAGGCTCTCCCCAGCTACCCGGAAACCGAGGGCGTCCCGCCAGAAGCGCAAACTCTGTTCGGTGTCGCGGACGGCGATGGCTGTGTGGTCGATCCCGAGGAACAGACTTCGTCCCGGGCGCTGCCAACGCGGGTCGCCTTTGCCAGGCGGATACCAGATCAATTCGAGGACATGCCGGTCCGGGTCCCGAAAATAGAACGCGCGAATGCCACCCGCCGCACGGTTCCAGTCTGGAATGGTTTGCGGGGCAGGCGAGACGTGCTCGACGCCGGCGGCGTGGACCTGCTCGTAAGCTCGGTCCATGTCGGCAACCACGAGCGCCACGTGTTGAAACCACTCGTCGTTCGAGCGAGAGTCGGAGGGAACGGCGCGCCCCCTCTGGGCCACCCATTCCGTTAGCTCGAGGCACTCCTCGCCGAGGTGAAGTCGCGTTTCCCGGACGCGCCCGGCAAAGACCCCCGTGAGCCGATCGAGCGGTTCGCCCCAAGACTCGGTCACCGCATCCCGCTGTGCCCCGAACAGACCGACGTAGAACGCGATCGACCGATCCAGGTTCGCTACGGTCATTCCCACGCAGCCCACGCGCTGGACCGCGGGCTCGCTCCCGCGCGCGTCGGCGACGCGCCCCAAGAGCGCGAGGAAGACCCACGCGGGCGCGAGAACCATCCGGCCGCGGCGCGAAAGGGCGGGGCTCACGGCGAGAGTCTCCCCGCGAGGTGGTCCGCCACGCGCAGGGCGTTGGCCATCACCGTCAGCGCCGGATTGACGGCACCGGAGGAGGGGAAGAAGCTCGCGTCCACGACGTAGAGGTTTTCGACCTCGTGAGACCGGCAGTGGACGTCGAGAGCGGACGTCCGCGCGTCCTGCCCGAAGCGGATGGTCCCGTTTTGGTGAGCCACCCCTGCCAGCGGAATGCGTTGGCCGACGAAGAGGTTCCGGGCAAAAAGCCCTTGGTGGCAGTCGTGCCCGTGGATACCGCAGGCGCGCTGGGCCTTCATCAGATCCTGGAGCTTGGCTGCAAGCCGCCGGTGCCCTTCCTCGTTGTTGGGCCGGTAGCTGAGGACGATCCCGCCGTTGGAGTCGAGGGTCACCCGGTTCTCCGGATCGGGCAAGTCCTCTGAGGTGAGCCAGAAGTCGAGCGAGTGGCGCGCCATGAGCTCGAGGGTGAAGCCTGGTGCGATTGCGGGTGCGCCTGCGGAAAGCGCCGCGCCGTCGAGCTTCCCCACGAAGGAGATGTGGCCCATGGGGTGCGGCCAGTCCTTCGATCCGAAGTAGAAGTCGTTCACCGATAGGGACTTCTGGAAAACGGTGGGGTTCGGGCACCTGGAGACGGCCATCAGGACCGAGTTCACGTGCCCCATGTAGTGCCGTCCGACGACGCCAGAGCCGTTGGCGAGCCCGTTCGGATGTCGATCGTTCTTAGACCGGAGAAGGAGGGCGGCGGAGTTGATGGCACCCGCCGAGATGACGACCACGTCCGCCCGGTATTCTTCGCGCGCCTCGCCCCGCTTCACGTGGACGGTCGTGACCTCTCTGCCCGAGGAGCTAGTCGAGAGCCGCTCCACGAACGAATGGGTTAGGAGAGTGACGTTGGCGTGGGCGAGGGCCGGATCGACAGCACAGACCTGGGCGTCGGCCTTGGCGTGAACGAGGCAAGGAAAGCCGTCGCAAGTGTTACAGCGAATGCACGGACTTCGCTGCGGCGCCGCTTCGTCGAGCATGATCCCCAGCGGTGTGTGAAAGGGCCGCAGACCCTGAGCCGCGAAATCCTCGGCGAGAGCCTGAAGCCTCGCCTCGTGGCTCACGGGAGGATAGGGATACGGGGAACTTGCAGGGGGCTCGGTCGGGTCCTCTCCACGAAGCCCGTGGACGTGGTAAAGGCGCTCGGCCGCAGCGTAGTAGGGCTCGAGCTCGTCGTAGGAGATCGGCCAGGCTGGGGAGATGCCCCCGGCGTGGCGCATCTCCCCAAAGTCGTCTCGCCGCAAGCGGAACAAGGCGGCCCCGTAGAACTTGGTGTTGCCGCCCACCCAGTAGTTCGTGTGAGGGTGGAGGGGCTCCCCGTCCCGATCCTTCCAGACTTCTTTCGTCTGGTACCGGGCCTCGACATTCACCTGCCGTGAATCCCAGTTGGCCTTCTCGCGCGGAACGTAATCACCTCGCTCCAAGATCAAGATGCGCTTGCCCGTTGGGGCAAGCGCATGGGCGAGCGTTCCCCCTCCCGCACCGCTGCCGATAATGATCACATCGTAGTTCGGCGCGGACATGATCGCCCCGGCGCCCGCCCTAGCGGCCCGGTCCCCCACCCCTTAGCCACTCTTCCTTGGACACCTTTCCGTCGTGGTTGCGGTCCATCTTGTCGTACAGGGCCTCCATGAACTTCATGAACTCCTCCTTCGTGACGTAGCCCTTGTTGCCTTCATCCATTGCGTGCATGGCTTCCATGGGCTTCATCTTGACGAGGGCGGCGTAGGAGGCCGGCCTGTCCTCGGGGGGGATAGCCGAGACGGTGGCGGGCACCACCATCAAGGCGGCTGCCACAATCGAACCCAATGGAAGAACGGCAAACGCAGCCTTCGTGATCGAGCGCTTCATTTCGGTGCTCCTTCTCGTGCGGGTGCAACGCGGACGACTCCGATTCTTTGTCCTAAGATCCGACCATCCGTTACACGTCGTCCTATCCTCTAACCCCCCGTTCTGGTGGCCCCACGAGTCCATTCGCAGCTTCGTGGCGGGTTCCTCCAACGGCATGCGGGGCCCGGGTCCGGCGCTCCCTCGAGGTAGAGCCCCGTTTCCCCCTGCATCGGGTCGCGAACCGGTACAAGGGGACGCCGCCCTTCCCGCTCGGCGTTCACGAGCAACCTCAAATGGGCCGATGCGCCAGGAAATGTGCTTCTTTCAGCGCGGAGCTCCGGTCTGTCCAAGGACTCGGTTGCCGACGTTTTGCAGATCGTCACGCTTGACCGTGCGCTCATCGCAGAGCGGGTCGGACGCGTGTCGAAGAAGCAACTGGAACTCGCGTTTGCAGGAGTGGACATCGTGTTAGGGCGTTAGGAGGGTGTGCACGTGTCCGGTCGTCCGCAATCGCTCAGGGTCGACATGACCGGGACTCGAGCCCTTCTCCTGACTTAGGCCCTGTTCCCCGCCCGCGAGTTACACCTGGGTTACAGACGCGGCGCGTCGAGCTCGGGCCACACGAGCGCCTTCTTCCGGTGAGGGAGGTGGCTCTGAGGCTCGCTGTCAGTCGCGCTACAGTGTACAGGCTCTGCACGCAGGGTAAGCTCCCGCACGTCCGGGTCGCCAACTCAATTCGTGTCCGCCCAGGCCAGATCCCGGGATTCGAGCACGACTGGCAGCTCGGCGCTTGACCCAGATATAGCCAATCGGATATATCTATTCTTCGACGGCCTTCCAGCGAGCTTCCGCGCGCTCGTGCTCGGCGACATTGTTCTGGTGGCGGAGCACGGCCGGCAGGCACCCGTTTCCGTGAAGGCCATCAAGGGGCCTCAAAACCGGGGCCTTCTGGAGATCCGGGCCGGCGGCTACCGGACGTTCTACTGCGTGGTGGGCGGTGTGATGTGGATCCTGCACGGGTGCAAGAAGCAGGACCAGGTCGCAGGGATTGAAGTCGCCCGTGAGCGCATGAAGAGGGTGAGGTGAACCATGCCAGCGAGGAAGAGCGTCGCCCGGAGCGGCTCGTTCAGACAGTATCTCCAGAAACAGCTAGATAACCCGGAGGTCCGTCGCGCCTACGAAGCCCGGATGGTAGTGGCCGAACTGGCGATGGCGGTGCGTCGAATGCGCGAGGAGGCTGGCCTGACCCAAGCCGAGCTCGCCGCCCTCATCGGCGTGAAGCAGCCGATGATCGCCCGGGTGGAGCGGGGCTCCGATCCGCGTACCCCGCGGTGGGACGTCCTTCGGAGGGTCGGCCTCGCCCTGGGGAAACAACTGGTATTGGAGTTCGTCTCGTCCAAGCGGCCGGTGCCGCTTGTTCAGATTGACGGGAACCGGCCTGCTGACGCGGCATGAAGACGCCTAGCAGCCAGAAGTGTGTCGGTTTGCATAAGGTAGGGACCTCGGCCGCCTGAGTTTTGCAAAAGCATTCCCCTCTCGGCGTTGAGGTTTTGCAAAAGCATTCCCTCCCCCATCGACGTGAGGCCTAACGGCCAAGCTGCCTCCACGGAAGGAGGCGGCGATGGCGCATCGCGAGGTCACGATGGTGGAGGTGAAGGAGATCCTGAGGCTGTGGCTGATGGGCGTGCCGAAGAAACGGCTCGCGCATCAGCTCGGCTTCGACGTGAAGACGGCACGGCGGTACCTCAGCGCCGCGAAGGCGCAGGGAGTCGAGCACGGGCTCGCCGCGCTCGACGACGAACTCGTCGCAGCCGTGGTGGCTGCGACGCAGCCGGGGACGGGACGGCCGCGTAGTGAAGGGTGGGCAGTGTGTGAGGCACATCGCGAGTTCGTCGCGAAACACCTGGAGAATGGGATGCGCCGTGGCGCGCGGAGACCGCTACGCCTCCTTCCCCGAGCGACCATCGAGCGAACCGCCTTCGCCGTATCCAGTGACGATAATCCTGACGTCCTTCTTCCTGGAGTCGGTCACCGCGGTCGTCTCCCGCCCTCTCCGCGCCGCCGTGCCAGCCTTCCTGTCGCGGGCCGCAGTAGTGCCCTCGGAGCCGGTGCGCCGAGGTGTTGTTGGCCTCCTGACCGGGTGGTGCGTGTGGCATGGGAGAGAGACATGCGATCTGGCGGCGGGCGTGCCTCCACGCCGCCTCCATGGAATTCGAGGACGGATGAGGACGGGCAAGGAGGCGAGCAGACTTGACGGACAAGGGAGACGACCGGGGCTCAAGCATGTGGCAAATATTCGCGTGTCCCGTCGCCCTGTTAGCTTGTCACCCTCAGTCGGGTTCCAATCCCTTTTCGGCGTTCAATTGTCTAAGGCAGTCCTCCATCCTGCCCAGGGAGGATCGAGCGCTATCTAAACTCGAGCGACACGCTTGCGGCTTGGCGTGGTGGTCCTTTTGCGCTTGTCGGGACCCACATTCGTAGCTCGTGAGCCCCTCTTCTTGCTCGTTGGCGGGCTCTTCCGGATGCGTTGCTGTGGCGCAGCGGTTTCCATCTCGATGCCGAAGATCTCTGCCAGCTGCTCCTCGCCAAACCCGCCATCGGCGGCCGCCTTTGCAATAGCTCCGGCCTTCCCAGCGGCAGCGACGAGCTGAGCTCCATCAACGCCGCGCAGAGTAAAGAGGAGGTCAGGCGCGTGGTCGAGCCTGGCGCCCACCCCATAGAGCACCGCCGCCAGGTGCTTGCAGAGCCAAGCCCCATCGGGGCACGAGCACGACATGGCGATCTCGCGCGTGTCGGGGAAGAGCCCTTTCTGTCTGTGGCAGAGCACCTCCATCACCGCTGAGGAGAACCTGCCCGCCAGGAGTTCCACGACGGTGCCGATCTGCCCGGCACACTCGCGACGGACCGCCCTCCATCGTGCCTGTTGGAGGGGCTTGATCCGGATGTTCACCTCATAGAAGTCGCTACCGGACACAAGAGCGCGGACCTCGCCCTGGGCGATCTGGAGGTCGATGACAGAGCCATTGCGCACGTAGGTCCTACCGCGCGGCAAGCGGTTCGCGAGGTCGGCGTGGGATTCGAGATGGTCACACCAGGCCTTTCCCCAGAACGTCCTGGCGATGACACGGCCGTCGATCTGAACTGGCTTCGGCGCGTGCCCCTTCTTGCGGAGCTGGGCGAGCTTGCTCAGAGCGCGCCGGCGCCGCTCCGCCACCGGAACGTATTCGGGGAACCCGCCGTAGTAGTATCCGTAACCCACCGTTCTCTCCTCGGAAACTCATGCATCCGCCGTCGCGCTCCGCAAGTCCAGCGAGACGAGACTGAGCAACTCGCTGTCGTTGAGCTCGGTGAGTCGCACCTCGCCACCGCCCTCCAGGAGCTCACGCGACAGCTTCCGCTTGTCCTCCAACATTTCGTCGATCCGCTCCTCGACGGTCCCGCGGCAGACGAGCTTGTGTACGAGCACGCCCTTCTTCTGCCCGATGCGGAAGGCGCGGTCCGTGGCCTGGTTCTCCACCGCCGGATTCCACCAACGATCGAAGTGGATGACGTGGGACGCTGCCGTGAGGTTGAGGCCGGTGCCGCCTGCCTTTAGCGAGAGTACGAAGAACGGGATCGCCTCGTCCTCCTGAAAGCGCCGCACGAGCTCCGCGCGCACGCGGACGGGCGTCTCACCGGAGAGCACGAGACCAGACCGCCCGAACGCGTCGCCAAGAAAGCGCGCGAGCGGCGCCGTCATCTCGCGGAACTGCGTGAAGACGAGGGCCTTCTCCTGGCGCGAGCTCACAACTTCGGCGATCTCGGCGAGGCGCGCGAACTTCCCGCTCTCGGTGGGCGCGTAGGTGCCGTCGCCGAGCCACTGGGAGGGATGGTTGCAGATCTGCTTGAACCTAAGGAGGTAGGAGAGGACGAGGCCGCGTCGCCGCATGCGGTCCTCGGGACGGACCTCCGCAATCTCGCGCGCAAGAGCCTCGACCGACTCGGCGTAAAGCGCCGTCTGCCGCCTCGTTAGCGAGCAGAATGCCTTCACCTCAGTCTTGTCAGGGAGATCGGCGATGACGGCTTGGTCGGTCTTGAGCCGCCGCAGGACGTAGGGCCGGACGAGCTCGCGGAGGGCGCTATAGGGAGAAGGCGCCACCTCGCCGTCGCGCTGCGGCGCCGCAGTGCCAGCGCGCTTCACAAACGCGCCGAACTCCTTCGCCGACCCAAGGAGGCCGGGGTTCAAGAAGTCGAAGATCGACCACAGATCACTAGCCCGGTTCTCGACCGGAGTGCCGGTGAGGGCGAGCCGCACGCGGGACCGGAGCGCCTTCACCGCTCGGGTCTGGCGTGCGGTTGGGTTCTTGATGGCCTGCGCCTCGTCGAGGACGACGAGGCCGAAGCTCGTCGCGGTAAGCCAGGGGAAGCGGTGGACCGCGCCGTAGCTCACGACCACAAGGTCGTGCCTGGCGAGCGCCTCCGGCCCGAGCCCGACCAGATCTTCTCTCGGCGTCGCCGACTGGTGAGCGATGAGCACGCGCACGGTCGGTGCGAACCGCTCGGCCTCGGCCTTCCAATTCGCGAGAAGTGAAGCGGGGACGACGAGGAGGTGGGGGCCAGGGATCGCCCGGTGCCGCTTCAGGAGGAGTAGGAGAGCGAGTACCTGGACGGTCTTACCTAGCCCCATGTCGTCGGCTAAGCAGCCGCCGAGGCCTAGCTTCATAAGGAGCCAGAGCCAGCGCACGCCCTCGCGCTGGTAGGGGCGGAGCGCGGTGTGAAGCGCCTCGCCCGGATCCGCCTGTGCCTCAAGGGAGGGGCCGCGCGCGCCGCGTAGCTCGGCAAGCGTCTCCGCGAGCCATGCGCCGGGCTGGATGCCCGTCCAATCCCGATCCGCCTCGGCAAAGGGTTTCTCGCTCGCGAGATCGCTGCCTGCAAGAAGCCTCATTGCCTCGATGAACGAAAGTCCCTCGCCGGCGGCCCGCTGGGCGGCCTTCCAGCGTCGGAGCACCTCGTCGAGCTTCTCCCGGTCCATCTCGACCCAGCGCCCCTTGAGGAGCACGAGTCCCTCGGATCCCTGCCGCAGTTCTCTCAGCTCTGCCTCGCTGATCTCGTCGTCTCCGAGCGTCAAGCGCACCGAAAAGTCGAGCATCGCGTCGAGGCCAAGTGAGGTCGGCTTGCGCTCTCCCACCGAGACAGTCACGCGCGGCCGCGGGGGCCGGCGGCCGCTCCACCAATCGGGCACGCGGACGACCACGCCGCTGTCTTCGAGCGAGGGCACCTCCCGAAGGAAGCGGAGCGCCTCGGCCGGCGCCCACGCTTGCGGCTGAAAGAGCCGTCCCGAGTCGGCAAGCGTCTTCACTAGTGCGCTCCGCTCCGAGGCCCGGTGAACGGGCTGGAGGAGCGCGAGTAAGCGGCGGCGATCGGCTGCCGATGAGGCTTCGCGGACGGCCTCGCCGAGAGGACGATGCTGCGGCTTGCCATTCGCGGCGAGGCCAGTGGTGTAGGTGGCCAGGAAGGCGAACGGGTGCTCGGGGTCGCGCCGGTTCTCAGCGAGATGGAGGTGCACCCGGCCGACGACGCTCCAGGCCGGGTCCTTGGCCGCGAGCCACTGTTGGACCGTGCCAGTCGCAACTGATATCTCGGCGCGCCAGGCGCCGAGGACGTCCGCCCAGAGGGAGCCCAGGGCGTTGGTCGTTAGGTACTCTCCGCCCGGCATCGGCGGAGCTGCAGCAGAGAGCCGGTCGAACTCGTCCTTGCGGGGTACAGGATCGGCGCGCTCGCGCTTGTCCTCGAGATCGGGCAACGCGCAGAGCGCCGCCACGAAGGCGCGGCCGAAGTCCCGCCAGAAGCCTAAGGCTGGCGGCAGCGCGGTTCGCGCCTCGGCGGCACCGAGGTGGAGGAGGCCCGCCGCGTGACCACGTTCAAAAGCCGCACGTATCCTACGCGCGGCCGCTGGCTCGGGCGCAGGCTCGTGCGGCTCTGCTGGGCGCAGGAGGACATGACCTGCCGGTGTCAGAGCGATGGAGAAGGAGTCGGTCACCTGCGGCCGGCATCATAGCCCGGCGATCCGTCGCCCGAGTCGCACGCTATTGCGTGACACACGAAGTTCCGCGAGGGTCTGGCATATGGAAGAAGGGCACGTTCTGAGCAAGGATCTCCCGCGCGCCCGAGTTCCGCGTTCTCCTCATGGCCATGCCCTGTAAGCGGCATCGACATCGTAGGCTTCGAGCACCTCTGCCCGCACTGCAACATGCGGCCGAAGGTCATCACGGAGACCGATCCGTTAGGTGCGAAAGCCGTCATCCCCATCCCGGCGTGCGTTCTACAACCACGTGAAGGACTTGGTGGCGATCGACTTCTTCGCCGTGCCCATAGACCCCAGGCCTTCGGCTCGCCCTTAGATCCACAAGCTTCTGTTCCTACCCGCTAATCGATTCGGTCTAACCGCAGCAAGCCGCAGCGGGCCGCAGGGAATAGCCCCTCGCTTGCTGACGGATTCACGGAAAGACAAACGAAAGACCGGAACCGCAGGCAGAATCCCCTGCGATCCCGGTCTCGTACTGGCGCGCGGTACAGGATTCGAACCTGTGGCCTTCGGCTCCGGAGGCCGACGCTCTATCCAGCTGAGCTAACCGCGCAATCTCGTCTTCTTCTGTCGCAAGGACCCTGGGGAATCCGAGCTACCGTTGGCCGCTTCATACCACGGGGCCCATACTGGGCCGCAACTCTTTAGCGTGCGCCCCGTGCCAGGGAGCGGCGGCACGCGCTGCCGGACTGGCACTCCGTGGCGAGCGACCTGACCGCCGCGAAGGGCCCGCCGGTGCCCCGGCGGGCCCTCTCGACCTCTCCGCCCCGGGCCGTCAGCCGAGGTCCACTGGGACGAAGATGCGCGCGTCGCCCCTCTCGAGGAGCAAGGCCACGTGCTTGTGGGCCTTGGCGACGAGGTCGCGGAGCTGGGCCACGTCCTTCACGGGGGCTCCGTTCAGGGCGAGCACCACGTCCCCCGGCTCTACGCCGGCGCGGGCGGCGGCGCCCGTGACCTCTTCCACGTACACGCCGCCCCTCGTACCGAGCTGGGCCTTCTCGTCGGGCGTGAGGCTCCGGGCCACGATGCCGAGCCGCTCATGGGAGCCGTTCTCGGCGGCCGAGGCCACCTCCGCGTTCTTCGCCTCGGCGAGCTTCACTGTGAAGTCGCGGTGGCCGTGGTTCCGCCACACGTCGAGGTGGGCGCGCGTCCCAGGCGAGAGGTCCGCTACCTGTGGGGGCAGGTCGAAAGCGTCCTCGACCGCCCGGCCGTTGAGGGAGAGGATGATGTCCCCGGGCTCGATGCCGGCCTCGGCCGCCGGACTTGCCTTCTCCACCGAGCTCACGAGCGCGCCCTCGGGCTTCGGGAGGCCGAAGGACTGGGCGAGCTCCTGGTTCACTTCCTGAATCATCACCCCCAGGCGCGCCCGCGTCACCTTGCCGTGGGCGAGGAGCTCGTGTTCGACCTTCAGCGCGGTGTCGATGGGGATTGCGAAGGAGACACCCATGTAGCCGCCGGAGCTCGTGTAGATCTGGGAGTTGATGCCGATGACCTCGCCTGCGGCGTCGAAGAGCGGGCCCCCAGAGTTTCCGGGGTTCACGGCCACGTCCGTCTGCAGGAAGGGGACGTAGCCTTCGTCCGGCAGGGACCGGTGGCGCGCCGAGACGATACCGGCGCTGGCGCTGTTCTCGAAGCCGAAGGGCGATCCGATGGCGAGCACCCACTCGCCCACCTGCACCTTGGACGGGTCGCCGATCTTCACGGTGGGGAGATCCTTCGCGTCGATCTTCAGGACGGCGACGTCGGTGTCCTTGTCTATCCCCACCACCTTGGCCGGGAACTCGCGCCGGTCGGTGAGTTTCACGGTCACCTCGCTCGCGCCCGAGACCACGTGGGCGTTCGTCAGGATGACCCCGTCCCGGCTCACGATGAACCCGGAGCCGAGCCCGCGGCGCTTCAGGTCGGGCTTCGGGATCGGAACTTGGAAATGCCTGAAGAAGTTGAAGAAGGGATCGTTCGGGTCGAGCTGCCCGAAGGGCGAAGCCTGTTCGGCGACCTTCACGTCGCCCACGGTGCTCACGTTGACGACCGCCGGGCCGTAGGCCCGGACGATGGCGGTGAAGTCCGGCGGGGACGCGGTGGGGGGAGCCGTGGCGGCGGGCGCCGAGGCCATGGCGACGCCGAAGGAGGAGTTCTTGTGGAAGGTGAACATGCAGAGCGCGACCGCCGCGGCGAACGCGGCGAGGGCCACGGCGCCCCGCCTCATGGGACCGAATTGCATCTTGGGATCTCCTTTCGTCTCTCTCGCGGGGCCGAAAGACGCTTCCGGTCTCGCCCGCGTGAGGAGGCTCTAGGAGGGGCGGCTTAAGGGAATCTTAAGGGCCCGGTGCTCCCGCGGACGAGGGGGGCTCGTCGAAGTCCACGCGGACGACGAGGCCGCCGCCGGGGGCGTCTCCGAGCGTCACCCGCGCGCGGTGCCTCGCCGCGATGGCCCGCACGATGGAGAGGCCGAGGCCCGTGCCCGGCTCGCCGCCGCCGCCGCGTCGGTAGAAGCGGTCGAAGACCCGTTCCCTCTCAGAGGGCGGAATGCCGGGGCCGCTGTCCCGGACCTCGAGGAAGGCGCGGCCCGACGGGGCGACGCCGGCCGAGACGTCCACCTGGCCCCCGCGGGGCGTGTAGCGCACGGCGTTGTCGACGGCGTTCGCGAGGAGCGTCCGGAGTGCGTCCGGGTCCCCGCGGACGGATGCGCCCTCGGCGCACTCGGCGGCCCCGAGGTCGACGCCCTTCGTGTCCGCGAGGAGCGCGTGGTCGGCGACCGCCTGGGCGACGAGATCGGAGAGTCGCACGGTCTCGGCTCGGCGGGCCGCGGTCGCCCCCGGGTCCTCACGGGCGAGGGTGAGGAGCTGCTCCACGAGGTGGGTGGCCCGCTCGGCGGAGAGGGCGAGCGCCGAGAGGGCCTCGGCGCGCGCCCCGTCGTCCGCGGCGTCCTGCGCGAGCTGGACCTGGAGCCTCAGCGAGGCTAGGGGGGTGCGGAGCTCGTGGGCCGCGTCGGCGACGAAGGCGCGCTGTGCCGAGAGCGCGGCCCCTAGGCGCGCCAGGAGCTCGTTCAGGGCCCGCACGAGCGGAAGAACCTCGAGCGGTGCTCCGGCCTCGGGGAGGGGCTCGAGCGCCGCTGGGGTGCGGGCCGCCGCCGCGGAGGCGAGCCGGTCGAGCGGCTCGAGCCCTCGGCCCACGATGCGCCACACCGCGAAGGCGAGGATGGGGAGGAGGACGAGGAGCGGGGCGAGCGTGCGCGAGGCCGCCGCGAAGGCGAGCCGCTCGCGCACCGAGGCGGGCTGGGCCACCTGGATCACCTGGCGCCCGACGGCGGCCGAGAAGACGCGCCAGTCCCCGGCGGAGGTGTGGATGGTCGCGAACCCGAGCTGGGCGAGGTCGGGGAGCTCGCTGCCCGGGCGGGAGAGGTAGAGCCGCGACCCGTCCGCGTCCCAGATCTGGATGACGGACTCGAACCCGCCCTCGTCGTCGCCGCTCGTCGCGAGCCCCCTCGCGGCCCGGTCCCGGAGGGAGAGTGCGATCTGGCGGAGCTGGTAGTCGAGGACCGTATCCATCTCCCGGCGGGCCATGCGGTAGGTGGCGGCGGCGGCCACCCCCGTCACCGAAGCGACCGCGGCGAGGAGCGCGAGGAGGAGGGTGCGTCGCAGAGACCTCACGGCCGCCTCGGCATCACGTAGCCCACTCCCCGCAGGGTCTTGATCCACTGGGCTCCGAGCTTCCGCCTGAGCGAGTGGACGTGGACCTCGACGGCGTTGCTCTCGACCTCCTCCCCCCAGCCGTACATCCGCTCCTCGAGCCGGGTCCGGGAGAGGGGTCGGCCCGGGTGCTCGAGGAGGGCCTGCAAGAGCTCGAACTCCCTCGCCGAGAGGGCGAGGGCGTCCTTCGCGAGGAAGGCTTCGTGGGTGGCCGGGTCGAGGGCGAGCTCCCCGTTCTCGAGGATCGGCCGGGCGCGCCCGGCGCTCCTCCGCTGGAGCGCCCGGATGCGGGCGGCGAGCTCGTAGAGGTCGAAAGGCTTCACAAGGTAGTCGTCGGCGCCAGCGTCGAGGCCCGCCACCCGGTCGGCGACCGCGTCGCGGGCGGTGAGGACGAGGACCGGGACGAGATTCCCCCTCCCCCGGAGCGCGCGCAGCATCTCGAGACCTCCCTTGCCCGGGAGGCCGAGGTCGAGGAGCACGAGGTCGTAGGGTTCGCCGACGAGCGCCGCCTCGGCAGCCGGGCCGTCCGTTACCCAGTCGACGGCGTACCCCTGGGCGCGTAGACCCCGGCGGACGCCCTCGCCCAGCATCCGATCGTCCTCGGCGAGAAGGAGGCGCACGTCCCGCTCTCCGAGCTCTTTCCTATCAAGGAGAGACCGGGAAGGCCGTTGGCGCAAAGGCCCCGCGGACGCCCTCCCCTCCCGGGGGGCGGGGGAGGGTCACCTTCGGGGCGTCGGGGGGCCACCCGGGTCCCGGGGGCTCGGCCCGGCCGGGAGGGCGGAGGGAGCGCGCCGGAGGGCAGCCCTAGATCCAGGCCTTCCGGAGGAGCCACATCTTCACGCTCTGGGTGAGAAGGACGTAGAGGAGGAGCGTAGCCGCGAGAAGCGGCCAGTAGAGGTGCGGGAGTTCGGCGAACCCGAGCGCCGAGGCGAAGGGGGAGAAGGGGAGCCAGATCCCCACTGCCATGATGGCGAGGCTCGTGAGGGTGAGGGGCAGGCTCGCGCGGCTCTGCAGGAACGGTATGCGGTTCGTGCGGATCACGTGGATGATGAGGGTCTGGGTGAGGAGCGACTCCACGAACCAGCCGGTCTGGAAGAGGGAGGCGTGCGCGGGGTCGACGGCCCGGAACACGAACCACATGATGAAGTAGGTGGTGTAGTCGAAGACCGAGCTGCAGGGGCCGATGAAGACGATGAACTTCGTGATCTCCTTCATGGACCAGGGCCTCGGCCGGGTGATCTGCTCCGGGTCCACTTCGTCGGTAGGGATCGGCACCTGGGAGAAGTCGTAGAGGAGGTTGTTCGTGAGGATCTGAAGGGGGGCCATGGGGACGAAGGGGAGGAAGGCGCTCGCCCCGAGCACGCTGAACATGTTCCCGAAGTTGGAGCTCGCCCCCATGCGGATGTACTTCAGGATGTTCGCGAAGACCTTCCGCCCCTCAAGGATCCCCTCCTCGAGGACGAGGAGGCTCTTCTCGAGCAGGATGAGGTCCGCCGACTCCTTGGCGATGTCCGCCGCGGAGTCGACGGAGATGCCGACGTCGGCGGCCCGCAGGGCCGGCCCGTCGTTGATGCCGTCCCCCAGGAAGCCCACCACGTGGCCCCGGCGCTGCAGGGCCTCGACCACCCGCTGCTTGTGTCCGGGGGCGAGGCGCGCGAAGAGGGTCGCCTCCTCGACCGCCCCGTCGAGCTCTGGGTCGCTCATCCCCTCCACCTGGGCGCCGAGGAGCACCTTCCCGAGCGGGATACCTACGTCCCGGCAGATCTTCTTGCTCACCGCGTCGTTGTCGCCAGTGAGGACCTTGATCTCGATGCCGTGCTGGTGGAGCGCTTGGATGGCGGGGCGGGAGCTTTCCTTCGGGGGATCGAAGAAGGCCACGTATCCGCGGAGGACGAGGTCCGCCTCGTCCGCCTTGGAGTAGGTCTCCTTCGGATCGAAGTCCCGGTAGGCGATGGCGAGGACGCGGAACCCGTCGGCGCTCAACTTCTCGTACTCGAGCCGCAGGTCGTCGATGAGCACCTGCTCCATGGGGAGCTGCTCCCGGCTGTGCTCGAAGGAGGGGCAGCGCCGGAACACCTCCTCCGGCGCCCCCTTGCAGATGAGGCGGTGGCGGCCGTCGGGGAGCGCCACCACCACCGACATGAGGCGGCGGCTGAAGTCGAAGGGGATCTCGTCCACCTTCTTGAGCTCCCCGAGCTTCACCTGCTCGTTCACCTCCGTGTGCGCCAGCACCGCACGGTCGAGGACGTTCTTGAGGCCCGTCTGAAAGTGGCTGTTCAGGTAGGCGAAGAGGAGGACCTCGTCGTCCTCCTCGAGCAGCACGTCGCAGTGCTTCTCGAGCACCACGTGGTCGGCGGTGAGAGTGCCGGTCTTGTCCGTGCAGAGGACGTTCATGGCCCCGAGGTTCTGGATGGAGTGGAGCCGCTTCACGATGACCTTCTTGCCCGCCATGAGCATCGCGCCCTTGGTGAGGCACACGGTCACGATCATGGGGAGCATCTCGGGCGTCATCCCCACCGCCACGGCGAGAGCGAAGAAGAAGGCCTCCTTCCAGTCCCCCTTGGTGATCCCGTTGATGACGAAGACGAGCGGCACCATGACGAAGATGAAGCGGATCATGAGCCAGGTGAACCGGGCCACCCCCTTGTCGAAGGCGGTCTCGACCTGCTGGCCCACCACCGCGCGGGCGAGCGACCCGAGGTAGGTGCCCTCGCCCGTCGCCACCACGAGCGCCGTGCCGCTGCCGCTCTCCACGCTCGTCCCGAGGAAGCAGACGTTCTTGAGCTCGATGGCCGAGGTGAGCCCCGGGGGCTCGACGGCCGCGAACTTCTCCACCGGCATCGACTCCCCGGTGAGGGTCCCCTGCACGAGGAAGAGGTCCTTCGCGGAGAGGAGCCGGACGTCCGCCGGGATCATGTCCCCGGCGGCGAGGTGGACGACGTCTCCGGGCACGAGGTCGGCGAGCGGGACCTCCCGCGCGGCGCCATCGCGGACCACCGTGGCCGTGACCTTGATCATGGCCCGGAGCTTCTTCGCGGCCGAGTCGGCGCGGGACTCCTGCACGAAGCGGAGCGACACCCCGAGGACCACCATGGAGGCCATGACGATGGCCGCCCGCGCGTCCCCGGAGAGGAGGGAGACCGTCGCCAGCACCGAGAGGAGGATGACGAGGGGGTTCACGAGCGCCTTCCCCAACAGGACGAGCCTCCCGTGCCCCTCGTCCTTGGCGACGGCGTTCGGACCGTGCCGCTCGAGCCGCCGCTCGGCCTCCTCCTGGGTGAGACCCCCGGCCTGGGAGTCGAGCTCCCCGAGCGCCGACGCGGCCTCCGCGTGCGCGGCCCTCAGGACGTTCGCGGAGACGCTCGCCGAATGCCCGCCCTTTCGCTCGGGCAGGAATCGCTTGGGAAGGACGATGCTCATCGGTCGCATGGAGGCCCCTCCCGACGTCCTGGCGCGCTCTCTCCGGAGCGTCTTCCTGCGAGTACTCTCTACCCCGACCTTGTCGCCCCGGCCGCCGAAGGTTCCGCCCCGCTCCGGGTCACAGCCCCTTTTCTCTAGCACCCGGAGCCGTCCGCCCCGCGTGACTTTTCCGCTCGCTCTCCCTCGCCTGGGCGGCGGGAGGGTCTCCTCGAGGAAGCGGCCGCCGCCCGAGTCTCAGGGGCAGACGTCCGGGGGCCGCTCCCGGGGCGCGCTCCGCAGCCACTCGAGGAAGACCTCCCGCTGCCGGAGGTCGTCCCTCATCCGCACCGCGACCGGGGGGAGCCGCGAGAGGACCTCGCGCGTCCCGTCGCCTCCGAGCGCCAGGAACTCGTTCGTCCCGAGCGTGTAGGTCTTCTTCGGGTCGAGGGGAGCCCCGTCGCAGGTCCGCGCCCGGCGGCCGTCGAAGCGGAGCCCGGAGAGCTGCGGGAACCCGCCGGTCCGGGCGGCGAGGGCGCGGAGCAACTCCTCGAGCGCCGAGCCCGGAAGGGAGACGGCGGCGAGGCGGTCCTCGAACGGGAGCGCTTCGTAGAGGGCGCCCACGGTGAGCCCTCCTCGGGCGAGGTCCGCCCGGAGGCAGCCGCTGTTCACGAGGCCGAAGTCGGCCGCGAGAGCGCTCCGGAGCGCTCGCGCCACGGAGCTCCCGAGGGCCGAGGGACCCGTGGGGTCGCGGGGGAGTGGCCAGGGGAGGTCCGCCCCCGCGGGGCGGTGGGAAAGGGCGTCGGCCGCCTCGACGAATGGGGCCACCGCCGCCGCCACCCGGGCCTCTGCGGCGGCGTCCCTCGCCTGCCCGTCCCTCGCCGCCCAAAGCAGCGGGTGGAAGCGGGGCGCGGAGCCCACGCACAGGGTGAGCCAGCCCGCGGCCTCGGCCCGGGAGCCTGCCTGGACGAGCGCCACGCCGTTCACGCGGTGGTTCACGAATCCGTGCGTGTGTCCGCCCAGGATGGCGTCCACGAGGCCCGGCGGGAGCGCCCGCGCGAGGGCGAAGAGCGCGCGCCCCGGCTCGCACGAGGAGAGGTCGTCCGGATCCCCGAGGTCCTTGCACCACCCGCCGACGTGCGCGAGCCCGACCACGATCTCCGCGCCCTCGGCCCGAAGCGCCTTCGCCTGGCGCACGGCCTCCTCGGATTCCGAACCGAAGGCGAGCCCCGCCACGTTTGTCGGCATGGTGAGGGCCGGGGTGTCCTCCGCGGAGAGGCCGAAGACGCCGACGACCGGCCCCCCCGGGATGCGGAAGAGCTTCCGCGCGCGGAGGTTCTTCCACTCGGGCAGCCGTCCGGTCTCGCGGTCCCGGAGGTTCGCGGAGAGGAAAGGGTAGGGCGCCTCGGCGGCGCAGACCCGCAGCGCCTCGGTCCCGTAGTCGAAGTCGTGGTTCCCCACCGCCGAGGCGTCGACGCCCAGGGCGCCGAAGGCGGCCACCACGGCCTCGCCCCGCGAGAGGCGAGCGGCGAGCGTGCCCTGGAGTCCGTCGCCCGCGTCGAGGAGGAGCGAGGGGCCCCGAGACCGGACCGGTGCGAGCACCCCGGCCAGCCGGGAGAGTTCGGCAACGTGTCCGTGCACGTCCGCGATCGCCACGAGATCCACGCAGCGATCCGGTGCGAGGAGCGCGATGGCGAGAAGGACCTGGGGAATCACGGGCGCTTGCCTCCGGCGGGACGGCCAATGTAGCACGCCCCCCTTGCGGGATCGGCCGGGTGCGGGCCCCGACCTTAACGCTCCCCCTCCCTCCGGGTCTCCAACGGGCTTCCCCCGCGGGAGGAGAATCGGGTCCCGGGGGAGAGGAGGATGCGGGTGACGAGTCACGGCCGGAGGCGGCTCCTTTGGGCTACCGCGTCGGGCGCGCTCGCGTCTGTCGCTCTCGCCTCCCTCGCCCTATTGTTCTCGAGCCCACTCGCCGTGGAGGTCGCGATGAGCCTGGGGCAAGCGGCGGGTATCCTGACGCTTTCCTTGTATCTTTTTGCGACCGCGCTCGACGGGGCCGGGGGCGACTGAGGGCGCCGGGAGGCTCCTCGCGAGCGGAAGAGGAGGGCCGGGAGGGGAGCGGAGCGCGCGACCGCCGAGGATGGGCCGCTGCTGCGGCCGGGTATTCCTTCATCGTACCTTTCCCAAGGGACGCGAACCTTGACCCACCCAGATCGCGCTGGTATTCGTGCGAATGACGGGGGCCTCGGGCCGGGAAGGGTGCACATGGCGGTGAGAGCGATCGCGATCGAGGACGACGAGGCCGTCTCGCGTCTCATTGCACAGGTGCTGACCTCGCACGGGTTCGAGGTCTGCGGGACGGCGGCCACCGGGGAGGAGGGCCTCGCGCTCGTCCGCCGGGAGAAGCCCGACGTCGCGCTCGTGGACTTGGGCCTCCCCAAGATGAGCGGCGAGGACGTCATCGCCTCCATCCGCCAGGAGCTGCCGAAGACCGCCTGCATCGCGCTCACTGCAGTCGACATCCCCGCGCGAGTGCTCGGGGCGCTCCGGGCCGGGGCGGCTGGGTACATCCTGAAGCCCTTCCACGCGGGCGAGCTTGCCCGGGCGGTGGAAGAGGTACTCCGCGGCGACGCGGCTCCCATCAGCCCCCGCGCGGCGAAGGTTCTCTTGTCCGAGCTCCGCGGGGACCCGCCGGACCAGCGGGGGTCGGGGCCGGCGCTCTCGAAGCGGGAGCTCGAGGTACTCGAGCTCCTCGTGCACGGCCACACCTACGCCGACGTGGCCCAAGCGCTCGGGATCGCCGAGGGAACCGTCCAGACCTACGTGAAGCGCATCTACGAGAAGATGGACGTGTCGACGAAGGCCGAGGCCGCGCTGCTCGCGGTCGCCCGCGGCCTCGTGAAGCCCTGATTTCCGGCGTGAAACGGATGGGCGCGAGGGAGCGCCTCCGTTATACGAGCCCGGCGGAAAATCGCCTGTGTGCCCGTCGCCCTCGCAGGGCGCGCCTTGACTTGTAGAGGTCGGTCCCTATAATGAGGCGCTTTTTTCGCCCCGGGGCGAGACGCAAATGCGCGTCAATATTGATGAAATCAAGGAATCGGGCATCGAGAGGGCCTGGGATGTGACGCGCGAGGCTCTCGACGAAGTCGTGAAGGGGGACTCGGCGGGCTACCGGGCGAGCGCCCCTGCCCACGTGAGCGCGAGGCTCGAGCGGCTCGGGCACCGGGTACGGATCCTCGGGCGAACCGGAGTCGAGCTCACCGCTCCCTGCGGCAGGTGCCTCACTCCGGTGAGGGTCTCGGTCCCGGTGGACTTCCAGCTCACCATGGTCCCGGCCGGGGAAGGAGACGAGGAGCGGCGGGAGCGGCACGAGAAGGGGGAGCGCGGGGAGGGGAGCTTCAGCCCCGACACGGTGGACGAGGAGGTTTACCGCGGGAAGATGATCGACCTCGACCCCTTGGTGCGGGAGCAGCTCCTGCTCGCTCTGCCTCGGTATCCGGTCTGCGAAGAGGATTGCAAGGGTCTCTGCCCGGTGTGCGGGCAGGACCTAAACGAGAAGGACTGTGGCTGTGACCGCCACGTGCCGGACCCGCGCTGGGCCGGCCTGGAGAAGCTCCGGCGGTCCTAGGCCAGAGCGCCAGTTACACGCACAAGGAGTGACCCGTGGGAGTTCCCAAGAAGAGAACAAGCAGCATGCGCCGCGACCGGCGCCGGGCCGCGAACTTCAAGATCCGGCCGGCGAACGTGACGAAGTGCCCAAAGTGCAAGGAGCCGGTGATCTCCCACCGCGCCTGCCCGGCCTGCGGATACTACAAGGACTCTGCGGTCACCGAGGGCGCCTAGGCCCGGATGACCGCAGGCGTGGCGCCGGTGGCGGTGGATGCCATGGGGGGCGACAACGCCCCGGCTGCCATCGTTCAGGGCGCCGTTGACGCAGCGCGCAAGGGCCGGCCCGTGATCCTCGTCGGGCCCGAGGAGCGGGTCCGCGCGGAGCTCCGCCGCCAGCGGGCGAGCGCGGCGCTCCCCCTCGCGGTGAGGCACGCCGCCGAGGTCGTCGAGATGGGGGACCACCCCGGCCGTGTCATGCGACGCAAGAAGGAGAACTCGATACGGGTCTGCTTCGAGCTCGTGAAGAGCGGCGAGGCCTCGGCGGCGCTCAGCGCCGGCAACAGCGGCGCGGTGATGGCCGGCGCCGTGCTCGTCCTCCGCAGGGCGGGCGCGGTGGAGCGGCCCGCCATCCTCTCCGTCCTGCCGGCGGTGAAGGGCACACCGGTGATGCTCGACGCGGGGGCGAACGTGGAGTGCCGGCCGGTGCACCTCGTCCAGTTCGCGCTCATGGGTGAGGTCTACAGCCGCCGCGTCCTCGGCGTCCCGAGGCCCCGGGTGGCGCTCCTCGCGAACGGCTCCGAGCGGACGAAGGGGACGGCGCTCACCCGAGCGGCCGCGGCGGCACTCGAGCGCTCCGCGCTCTGCTTCCAGGGATACTGCGAGGGCCACGACCTCCTCGAGGGGGAGGTGGACGTGGTGGTGACGGACGGGTTCACCGGGAACGTGGCCCTGAAGACCATGGAGGGGACGGCGCGGGCGGTGGGCGTGTTGGTGAGGGAAGCGCTCCGCCGGGACGCGCCCTCGAAGGCCGGGTCGATCCTCGTGAGGGGGGCGCTCGCCGCCATGCGCAAGCGGGTGGACTGGCGCGAGGTGGGAGGAGCGCTCCTCGTCGGCGTGAACGGCGTCGCCGTCATCGCCCACGGGGCCTCCGACGCGCGGGCCGTCTCGAACGCCATCGAGCGGGCCTGCGAGGCGGCGCGGGCGCGCTGCGCGGACGAGATGGCAGAGGCGGCGGGCCGGAGCGCGGAGCTCCTCGCCGCCGCGGAAACCCAGAACACCCACGGTGGGCGGCGCCGAGCGCCGCTCGAAGCGTGAGGGAGGGAACCATGCGGTCGCTCATCGTCGGAACAGGAAGCTATGCCCCGGAGAAGGTACTGACGAACCAGGACCTCGAGAGGATGGTCCAGACGAACGACGAGTGGATCGTCGAGCGCACCGGGATCAAGGAGCGCCACATCGCCTCGGATGCCGAGGCGACGAGCGACCTCGCGCTCAAGGCGAGCCACAAGGCGCTCAAGATGGCCGGGGTGCGGCCCGAGGACGTCGACCTCATCGTGGTGGGGACGGTGACCCCGGACATGCCCTTCCCCTCTTCGGCGGCCGTGCTCCAGAGCCTGCTCCACAACAAGAAGGCCTTTGCCTTCGACGTCTCGGCGGCCTGCGCCGGCTCTCTCTACGCCCTCTCCATCGCCGACCGCTACGTGGCCTCCGGCGTCTCGCGCGCCGCCTTGGTTGTGGGGGCGGAGACCCTGAGCCGGTGCACCGACTGGACGGACCGGAACACCTGCATCCTCTTCGGGGACGGGGCCGGCGCCATGGTTCTCGTGCCCACCACCGACACGAACCGCGGGATGCTCTCCACCCACCTCCACACCGACGGCTCCTACTGGTCCATCCTCAACATGCCCGGGGGCGGCTCCCGCCACCCCATCAGCCACAAGATGGTGGAGGAGCGGCTCCAGTACGTGAAGATGAACGGCCGGGAGGTCTACAAGGTGGCGGTCCGCGCGCTCGAGGAGGTCTCCCGGGAGGCGCTCGCCACGAACGGTCTGCAGCCGAAGGACCTGACCTATGTGATCGCGCACCAGGCGAACAAGCGGATCCTGGACTCGACGCTCGACCGGCTCGGCATTCCCGCCGAGAAGTGCTGGATGAACCTGGAGAAATATGGCAACACCTCGTCGGCGAGCGTCCCCATGACCCTCGACGAGGCGAACCGCGCCGGTTGGTTCAAGCCCGGCGACCTGATCCTCATGATGGCCATCGGCGGCGGGATGGCATGGGGGAGCGCGCTGCTGCGCTGGTAGGCGAACGACATGCACAAGCTCGCGTTCATCTTTCCGGGGCAGGGCTCGCAGTCGGCCGGCATGGGGAAGTCGCTCCACGCCGAGTTCCCGGAGGCTCGCGCCGTGTTCGAGGCCATCGACGCGGCGCTCGGCGAGAAGCTCTCCACCCTCTGCTTCGAGGGGCCGGACGAAAAGCTCAAGCTCACCGCCAATACCCAGCCCGCCATCCTCGCGGTCTCCGCCGCCGCCGCCGCCGCGCTAGCGGCCCGCGGAGTCCGGCCGGACCTGGTCGCCGGCCACTCCCTCGGGGAGTACTCGGCGCTCGTCGCCGCCCAAGCTCTCGCCGCCCCCGACGCGGCCCGGGCGGTGCGGGCTCGGGGCACCTTCATGCAGGAGGCGGTTCCGCCCGGGGTGGGATCCATGGCCGCGGTGGTGGGCCTCGACCCGGAGCGGATCCGGATGGTGT
>Ga0335077_10001959_pt1 | contig 24574 bp, 23 predicted proteins | sample Lox_Sample_31_FD_207151 | JGI IMG/M metagenome (GOLD analysis project Ga0335077, IMG submission 207151) | Soil microbial communities from Loxahatchee National Wildlife Refuge, Florida, United States - Lox_Sample_3.1 | ecosystem: Environmental > Terrestrial > Soil > Wetlands | place: USA... | reverse complement strand
GCTCGGCGACGTCCTTGCTCGACGGCCCGCAGGCCGCGCCCGCGGTCGCGAGCCAGAGCGCCGCCGCAGCGAGCGCGATTTGACGCATGCCCCGTCTCCTCTCCATCCCCGGTTCGTTCCGCAAGCGATGCGCCGAGGTTAGTTCAGGCGCGCTGCCGCCACCACGCGTAGATGCCGAGCAGCAGCAGCGTCTCGGGCAGCGCGAAGGCGAGGAAGTAGAAGTACGCGACGGTCTGCTGCAGCGTCAGCGGATCCTGGTTCGGCGTCCAGCCCTTGTCCGTGAGCGCGATCGCCTGCTCGTCGTTGCCGAGCCAGCGCACGGCGTTGAGCAGGAGGTCGCGGTTGTACAGCGCTTCGAGCAGGCGGTTCTGCGCGAAGTCGCGGTCGCCGATCACGACGATGCGCGCCTCGGCGGGCGGCTCGCCGGTGCCGCGCGGGAAGCGGCCCGTCGCGACCACGCCGATGTTGCCCGTCTGCGCGCCCGCGGGCGGCTGGAGCTCGCCGCCGGCCAGCGCGCGCGCGAGGTTCTGCGACAGCCACGAGCGCGGGCTCGCGAACGCCACCTGCGCGAGCTTGTCGTCCGGCTGCGGCTTGCGGCCGAGCCCGACCGGACGCGCGCGCGGGAACAGCAGCATCGTGCGCTGCGACAGGTTGCGCGTGACCGGGTCGTACGGCGCGAACAGGTGCACGAGCAGGTTGACGGGCGTGGCTTCCTTCAGCAGCGGGCTTGCAGCCTGGTCGAGCACGACCGAGTCGTCGAGCACGAAGCCCCAGCGCGGCAGGAGCTCGCTGTACACATTGGAGTGTTGGCCCGCGTCTGCCAGCACGAGCAGCCGCCCGCCGCGCGACAGGTAGCGTTCGAGCACCGCGAGCTCCTCGGGCAGGAAGTCGCGCTCGGGCGCGCCGATGACCAGCACGTCGGCATCCTCGGGGACGTCGGGGGCGGCCGGGCTGACGAGCGCCTTCGGGTCCATGCCCTGGTCGCGCAGCGTCGCGGCGACCGCCGCGTAGCCGGTGTCGGACTCGCTCGCGAGGTCGATCTCGCCGTGGCCCACGGTGAAGTACACGTGCACCGGGCGCTCGCGCGACAGCCGCAGGATGGCGCTGGTGATGTTGCGCTCGGATGGGTAGCCGACCGGATCGCACACGTCGCCGCGGCAGGCGATCACCGTGGTCGCGGTCGTGGTGTACAGATCGCGCGCCGCCTGCGGCGGCTCGCGCCGGCGGGCATCGCGCGTCTCGACGGCGGGGCAGCGGTCGCCGTAGGCGGCGACGAGCAGTCGGACGTCCTTCGCGAGCAGCGCGTCCTCGAAGAACACCAGCTGGATCGGCTCGCCGCCGCGCTGCGCGAGCTTCTGGCACAGGGCGATCGTCTGCTCCGAGAGCGTGTAGCTGTGGTCGAGCGTCAGGTCGATGCGCGAGGTCCAGCCGCGCGCGGCGACGTCGACGCCCACCACGAGCGCGAGCGCGCCGACGAGGCTCGCCGACCAGCGCAGGACCACCCGCCGCGACTCGGCGCCCGAAAAGCCGCGGAAGCGCCGGGCCTGCGCGACCACGCCCACCGCGAGCAGCAGCGCGCCCAGCAACAGATTGGCGCCCGAGAACGCCGAGAACCCGTGCAGCGAGCGCGTCGCGTAGTACGAGCCGACGGCGACGAGGATCATCACGACGCCGGCAGCGGGCAGGAACGACATCAGCGCGCCCGCGCCAGCTCGAGCGAGGCGACCGACGCGAGCCAGCCGAGTCCGGCGATCCCCGCGAAGTACACCACGTGGCGCAGCTCGATCACGCCGCGCGCGAACGAGCCGTAGTGCGACAGCAGCGCGACCTCGCGCAGCACCGCCGCGACGCTCTCCGACACCGTGTTCGACAGCCACGCGAAGTCGAGCAGCACGAAGGGAATCGCGTAACCGAGCACCGCGGCGACGATCTGGCTCGACGTGAACGACGAGCAGGCGAGGCCGAGCGACGCCACCGCGCAGCCGTACAGCAGCTGGCCGCTGTACAGCGCGACCAGGTGCTCGAGCCCGAGCCCCGCGCGCAGCACCACGACCGCCGGGTAGATCGCGCTGCCCAACAACAGCAGCAGCACGAAGAAGTACGTCACGCCGTGCTTCGCGAGCGCCACCTCGTACGGCCGCAGCCCGCAGGTGAGGAGCAGCTCATCGGTGCCGTTCGCGCGCTCCTCCGCGAACACACGCATGGTCACGAGCGGCAGCACGACCAGGAGGAACAGCCCGAAGTCGTCCGCCGAGGGCACGAACACCTCGTTCAGCACGTTGATCTGGCTCGGCACCGTGCCCTGGTCGAAGCCGCCTGCGGTGAGCCCCTCGGACTGGTACACGAACAGCAGCTGGTTGTAGCTGACCAGGTGCTGGAAGAAGTAGATGCCCGTGAGCGCGACGTAGACGGTCAGCACCACGTACGCGATCGGCGAAGCGAAGAGCTGGCGCAGCTCCTTGCGCGACAGCGCCCAGAGTCGGCGGATCACGGCGCCTCCTCGTGGTGCGTGCCGACCTTGGCGAGGAAGAGCGCCTCGAGGCTGCCGCCCGCGCGGATCTCGTCGGCCGTCGCCAGAGCCGCGAGGCGGCCCTGGTCGAGCAGCGCCACGCGGTCGCACACCATCTCGGCCTCGTGCAGCTGGTGCGTGCACAGCACCACCGTGTGCTGGCCCTTGAAGCCGACCAGGATGCGGCGGAGCTCGATCTGCTGGGCGGGATCGAGGCCCACGGTGGGCTCGTCGACGACGAGCACGGCCGGCTCGTGCAGGATCGCCTGCGCCAGCGCCACGCGCTGCCGGAAGCCCTTCGACAACACACCGATGTGTCGATGCAAGACGGGGCCGAGCCCGAGCCGTTCGACCGCCAGGTCCGTCGCGCGGCGCAGCTTGGCGCCGGCGAGCCCGCGCAGCTCGCCCATCATGTGCAGGAACTTGTCCACGCGGTGGTCGGGGTAGAGCTTCGGCTGTTCGCACGCATAGCCGAGCCGCGCCTGCACCTGGAAGCGCTGGCGCGTGACCGACAGGCCGTCCACGCGCACGTCGCCCTCGGAGGCGAGCCAGTAGCCCGTGAGGATGCGGATGAAGGTCGTCTTGCCCGCGCCGTTCGGGCCGATCAGCCCGAAGATCTCGCCGGCCGCGATCTCGAGCGAGAGCGCGTCGAGCGCCACCACCTTGCCGAAGCGCTTGCACACGCCCTGCGCTTCGATCTTCGCGCTCATCTCCGTCGCTCCCCGCCCCAATCGACTGCGCTCGCCTGCGGCTCGCTGCGCGCCGCTTCTCGGCTTGCGAGCTCGCTCGGGGCGGCCCTCGCTCGTTTGCTCATGCTCGGGCGCCACCCTACGCCAGCGAAGCGGAAGGCCGCAACGCACACGTTTGACCCTCCAAACGGCCGAGTCATAGAATCGCCGCCGTGAATTTCGGCTTCTCCGAGGAACAGGAGCTGCTCCGCAGCACCGCGCGCGAGTTCCTGGCGCGCGAGGCGCCGATGACGGCGGTGCGCGAGCTCATGGACGACCCGCGCGGCTACCGCCCCGAGACCTGGGCGAAGCTGGCCGAGCTCGGCTGGCTGGGCCTGCTGCTGCCCGAAGAGTACGGCGGCGCGGGGCTCAGCCTGGTCGACGAGATCGTGGTCGCCGAGGAGCTCGGCCGCGCGCTCACGCCGTCGCCGTTCCTGGCCACGTTCCAGGGCGCGCTCGCCGTGCTGCACGCCGGCACCGAGACGCAGAAGAAGGAGCTCCTGCCCGACGTCGCGGCGGGGCGGAAGATCCTCACCTTCGCGATCACCGAGGAAGCGGGCAACGAGAACCCGGACGAGCTGACCACGCGCGCGGAGCGCAAGGGCGCCGGCTACGCGCTCACGGGCACGAAGCTCTTCGTGCCCGACGCGCAGAACGCGGACGTGCTCGTGGTGGCCGCGCGCAGCGGCGGGCCGGGCGAGGCGGGCATCGCGCTGTTCCTGGTCGAGAAGGGCGCCCCGGGGCTCGCGATCACGCCGCTCGCGTCGATGGACCAGACGCGCCGCATCGCCGAGGTGCGCTTCGAAGAGACGCCCGCGCAAGTGCTGGGCTCGCCCGAGTCCGGCTGGGCCACGTGGAAGACGGTGCGCGCGCACACGCTCGTGCACCTGTCCGCCGAGGCGCTCGGCGGGGCGCAGAAGGTGCTCGAGGACTCGGTGAAGTACGCCAAGGAGCGCGTCCAGTTCGGCAAGCCGATCGGCGTGAATCAGGCGATCAAGCACAAGTGCGCCGACATGCTGATCCAGGTCGAGTCCTCGAAGTCGATCACGTACTACGCCGCGTGGGCCGTGGCCGAGAAGACGGCGGAGGCGGAGCTCGCGGCGTCGATGGCCAAGGCGTACACGAGCGACGCGTACCGTGCTACGTCCGCGGAGAACATCCAGATTCACGGCGGCGTCGGCTTCACGTGGGAGTACGACTGCCACCTGTACTTCAAGCGCGCGAAGGCGATCGAGGTCACCTACGGCGACTCGACCGAGCACCGCGAGCGCGTCGCGCAGCTCTTGAAGCTCTGACGCCTGAGCCTCTCGGCGTCGCGCTCCTCGGAGCCGGCTGGATCTCGCGCGTCTACCTGGCCGCGCTCGACCGAGTGGGCGGCGCGCGGCTCGCAGCGGTCGCCTCGCGTACGCGCGCGGCGGCGGAGAAGCTCGCGGCGGGGCGTCACGCCAAGGCGTTCGGGTTCGACGAGCTGCCGCGACTGCTCGCCGAGCCGGACGTGCACCTCGTGTTCGTGAACTCGCCGAATCGGCTGCACGCCGAGCACGCGCTCGCGGCGCTCGAGGCGGGGAAGCACACCGTCGTCGAGAAGCCGCTCTGCTTCGGGCTCGACGAAGCGGAGCACATGTGCGCGGCGGCGAAGCGACACAAATTGGTGTTGGGCTACGCCGAGAACCTGTGCTTCGCGCCGCTGTTCCGGCGCGCGCGCGAGCTCGTGCGCTCCGGCGCCTTGGGCCGGCTGCTGTTCGCGCGGCAGGTCGAGAAGCATGGCGGCCCGTACTCGCCGTGGTTCTTCGACCGGCGCGAGGCCGGCGGCGGCGCGCTCATGGACATGGGCTGCCACGGCATCGAAGTGCTGCGCTTCGTGTTCGACAAGCCCGTGGTCCGCGCCGTGTCGGCGCGGCTCGCGACCGTGCTGCACGGCGAGAAGACGGCGTTGGAAGACGACGCGGTGGTGCGGCTCGAGCTGGCGAGCGGCGCCACGCTCGTGTCCGAGAGCTCGTGGGCGGCGCTCGGCGGCCTGGAGAGCCGGCTCGAGGTGCACGGCACCGAAGGAACGCTCGTCGCCGACCTCACCAGCGAGACGGGTCTGCGGCTGACCCAGCGCGACGGCGCGCAAAGCCGCCCGCCAGTCGATCCGCTCGTCGATCATGGCTACACCGGCGAGCTGTCGCACTTCCTCGCCGCGGCGCGCGGCGCGCCGCTCGAGGAGTCGGCCGAAGACGGCCGCGCGGTGCTCGAGCTCCTGCTGGCGGCGTACGCGTCGGCCGGGCGGGGCGGCGCGGAGGTCGCGCTGCCGTTCCGGCCGGGCGGCGCGGCCGTGCCCGCCGACCTCTGGAGGCGGGCCTAGGGGAACACGCCGCGGCGGCGCTTCGCTTCGGCGACGCGCTCGATGCCGCGCCAGAGCGAGGCCGTGCGCATGTCGAGCTGCTTCGCCTGTGCGAAGTCGAGCGTGGCGCGAAATGCGGCCGACTGGATCTTGTGCAGGCGCTCGTTCACTTCTTCCTCGCTCCAGAACAGCTGCTGAGCGTCCTGCACCCACTCGAAGTACGACACCGTCACGCCGCCCGAGTTCGCGAGCACGTCGGGCACGACGAACACGCCGCGGTCGCGCAGGATCGCGTCGGCTTCGAGCGTGGTCGGCCCGTTCGCACCTTCGACGACGACGCGCGCCCGCACGCCGCCCGCGTTCTTGTCGGTGAGCTGGTTCTGCAGCGCGGCGGGCACGAGCACCTCGCAGTCGAGCTCGAGCAGCTCTTCGTTCGTGACGCGCTCGGCGCCGGGGTAGCCCTCCAGGTAGCGATGCTCGGCGACCCAGGCGTCGAGCTCCGCGAAGTCGAGCCCGCGCGGGTCGTACACGCCGCCCTTCACGTCCGACACCGCGACCACGCGCGCGCCGCTCTTCGCCGCGATGCGCGCCGCGTTCGAGCCCACGTTGCCGTAGCCCTGCACGGCGACGCGCGCGCCCTCGAACGCGATGCCGACGTGCTTGCACGCCTCGGCGACGCACGTGACGACGCCGCGCCCGGTGGCCTCGCGCCGGCCGAGCGAGCCGCCGATCTCGATCGGCTTGCCGGTCACCACTCCGGGGACCGCGTGGCCCTTCTGGCCCGAGTACGTGTCCATCATCCAGGCCATCACCTGCTCGTCGGTGCCCATGTCCGGCGCCGGGATGTCCTTGTCCGGGCCGATCATCTCGATGATCTCCATCGTGTAGCGCCGCGTGATGCGCTGCAGCTCGGTGCGCGACACCTTCCTGGGGTCGATGCGCACGCCGCCCTTCGCGCCGCCGAACGGCAGACCGATGAGCGCGCACTTCCACGTCATCCACATCGAGAGGGCGACGACCTCACCCAGGTGCACGTCTTCGTCGTAGCGCACCCCGCCCTTCGTGGGGCCCATCGTCAGCACGTGCTGCACGCGGTACCCGTACACCGTGTCGACCGTCTTGTAGTCGTCGCGGCGGAACGGGAACGACACGATGAGCGAGCGCTGCGGCATGCGCAGGCGCTCCCAGATGTTCTCGTCGAGGTGCATCTGCGCCGCGGTCTGGTCGAGCTGCGCCACGGCGAGCCGGTACATCGGGCCGTCCCATTCGAGCTTCGCTTCCGTCATCGTGCGGCCGAGCGTAGCGCGTCGAGTGCGGCCTGGCGCAACGGCGCCGCGTCGGCACGGCGGCCGCTCCAGATGCGGATCTGCTCGACGGCTTGAGACACGAGCATGGCGAGGCCGTCCTGCACGCGCAGGCCCCGCTGGCGCGCCTCGCGCAGGAGCCGCGTCTCGAGCGGGCGGTAGACGGTGTCGAACACGAACGCGCCGGCGCGGAGCTTCTCGGCGGCGAGCGGGGTGGCGCCGGCGTCGGGCGCCATGCCCACCGACGTGGCGTTCACGAGCATCTCCCACGGTTCGTCGGAGCCGGCGACGCGCGCGCCGAGCTCGCGGGCGACGCGTTCGGCGCGCGCGCGCGTGCGGTTGTGAAGGGCGACGTCCATGCCGAGCTGGCGCAGCGCGAACACGACGGCGCGCGCCGCGCCTCCCGCGCCCAGCACGAGCGCGCGTTTGCCGCGCCACGGGCCGTGCGGCTCGACGGCGGCCGTGACGCCGAGCCAGTCGGTGTTGTCGGCCGCGAAGCCGCCCCCGCGCGCGGTGAGCGTGTTCGCCGCGCCGATCGCGCGCGCCGACTCCGAGACTTCGACGGCCAGAGCGAGCGCCGCTTCCTTGTGCGGCAGGGATACACATAGTTGTGTTACTCCGCGAAGCTCCGCCAGCTTCGCGCGGAGCTCCTCGGCGGGCACGTCCCAGACGTCGAACTCCGCGTCGAGCCCGAGCGCCGCGTAGGCGGTGCGGTGCAGTACCGGCGAGAGCGTGTGCCCGGCGGGGTGGAGCACGATGCCGCAGCGCGCGCGCGTCATCGCGCCGGCGCCTCCGCGCGCGCGTCGAGCGCGCGCACCGTCGCCGCCGCGGAGTCGATCAGCCACTTCGACGTGCCCGCGCCGAACAAGCACAGGCACGACTCGTAGCCGCCGCGCTCGTACGTCGGCGGGTCGACCACGTAGCCGAGCCAGTCGTTCGCATGCGCCACGACGAAGCGCGTGCGCCCGGTGGGGAGCACCGCGCGGATCGCGGAGCCCACGGCCGAGATCGGCTCGGCAGGCACGGTGACGAGCTCCGCGCCGCCCGCGCGCAGGCCTTGGAACGGCACGCGCTTGGATACGAATGCGTCGAGCGACGAGCTCACCAGCGGCGAGAGCCACCACAGCGAGCAGAAGCTGCGCAGCTGGGGCGGCGGGGTGTCGACCCAGCGCTCGACCGACACGAGCGGCGCGGGCACGGCGGGCGCGAGCGCCCGCGCTGCGGCGTCGGCCTCGCGCGCGAAGCGGTGCCCGAACTCGACGAGCGCGGCGCGCTCGTCGTCCAGGCTCGCGAGCGCGGGCAGGTCGACGGCCGGCTCCTGATCGCCGAGCGGCCCGGGCACGAACAGCGCGCGCCAGCCCGCGGCGGCGAGCTCGCTCCGCGCCACGCCGGGCCAGTCCGCCGAGAGCTGGTGGTTGTCGGCGGACAGCACGGTCGCGTGCACGCCGAACTCGAACAGCAGCACCGGCGGGCGCGCCCCGGCGAAGTCGGCGCGCAGGAGTGCGAGCTCGCTCTCGTTCGCGCCGTCCGCGAAGCGCCGGTTGCGCGCGAGCCGCACGACCGCGTTCCCGCTCGACAGCGTCGCGGGCGCGAGGTCGCGCACGGCGAGCGCCAGCGCCTGGCTCGCCGCGTGCGCGAGCGCGCCGGGCATGTTCGGCTCGAACTCGCCCGCGGTGAGCCGTTCCGAGAGCCAGCCCGGCAAGTAGCCGCCGGGCCCCGAGTGCGTGTGCGTGGCGACGAGCGCGAGCCAGTCCAGGTGCAGATCGCGCGTGCCATCCACCACGAGCTCGCGCAGGCTCGGCCGCGCGATCACGACGTCGAGCGCCACGATGCCGACGCGCGCGCCCGAGTCCTCCAGCACGAGCGCACGCGCTTCCGGCGGGTCCAGCACGCCGTCGGCGCGCCGCGTCGACAGTCCGCCGTAGCCGCCCATCGACTCGCCGGTGCGGACGGGCAGCGGCGCCGTGCCGAAGCCGGCGCGCAGGCCGTCGGCGCGCGCGCCCGCCGCGAGCGCGAGCAGCGCCGCCGCGCCCAACGCGCTAGCGCGCGCCCTCGACACGCTCGCGCACGGCGCGCAGATCGTCCCAGACCGCCTGGCGCGTCTCGCGCGTGTAATTCCGCAGCAGGTACGCGGGGTGGTACGTCGGCATGACCTCGATGCCCTGCCACGCCTGCCAGCGCCCGCGCAGCTTGGTGATCGGCACGACGCGCCCGAGCAGCGCCGAGATCGCCGGCTTGCCGAGCGTGACGATCGCGGCGGGTGCGATCGCCCGGATCTGCTGGTGCAGGAAGGGCTCGCACGTGGCGACTTCGAGCGGCTGGGGGTCGCGGTTTCCCGGCGGGCGACACTTCACGATGTTGCAGATGTAGACGTCCTCGCGCCGCCAGCCCACCGCTTCGATCATCTTGGTGAGCAGCTCGCCCGCGCGACCGACGAACGGGCGGCCGCTCTTGTCCTCTTCCTCGCCGGGGCCTTCGCCGACGAACACGACGCGCGCCTCGGGGCAGCCCTCGCCGAAGACGATGTTCGTGCGGCGCTCGCACAGCGTGCACCGGCGGCAGTCGCCGATCTCCGCCCGCACCGCCTCGAGCAGCGCCGCCTTCGCGGCCGCATCTGCGCCGACGTGCGCGGGCGGGGCGAGCGGCGCGACGCGCGGCCGGAAGCCGCTCGGCGCACGCGGCGCGGCCGGCTTCGCGCTGCGCTCCGCGCGCGGTACGAAGTCGATGCCGTCCGCGACGAGGTCGCGCAGGCCCTCCCGCACCGCGATCCAGGTGTCGGCGTCGCCCCGTGTCGTCACTTCTCCGCCGTCTTCTTCTCGCGGAAGCCGTGCTTGATCTTCGCGAGCTTGGTTTCGATGGCGAACTCGAAGCCCTTGTCGTTCGCGTCGTCGTGGCACGTGCCGCAGATCATCTGGATCGCGCACGTGTCGCACTTGTTGGTGAGCGCCAGGATCGTGCCCGACGTCTTGCCCTGGTCTTCGACGTGGCGCTTGCCCGGCCCGTGACAGCTCTCGCAGCCTACACTCGCGAGTGTAGCCCCACCCGTCGGGAAGCCGGTCGGCTGGCCGAAGCCCGTGGTGTGGCACTTCTGGCAGTCGGCGTTCTTGGCCTCGTGGCGCTTGTCGAGGGTCTCGAACGCGCGCGCATGGCCCGACTCGGCCCACAGCTTGGCTTCCTTCGCGTGGCAGCTCTCGCACGCCGCCGAGCCGACGAACTCGCCGGGGTCGAAGATCTGCCGGTCGCGCTTGGCGCGTTTCTCGGCGAGCTTGCGCCGCTCGTCGACGGACAGGTTGGCGAGCGCGGCGGCGTTCGCCGCGTGCGAGATCATGGGCAGCCGCTCCGCGTACACGAAGTGCAGCGAGTGGTCGGCGTCATGGCAGCCCAGGCAGACGGGCTCGAAGCCCGTCTTCGCGAAGTCGGGCGATTGGTGCGGGCCGCCGCGACCGTGGCAGTTCTCGCACTGCACGCCCTTCAGGTGGTCGGGGCGCTGCTCCGGGTCGAAGCCGCCGGGCTTGCCGAAGCCCACGGTGTGGCAGCGCAGGCACTGCGGGTCGCGGTCGGCGCCGTGCTCGACGAGCGTGTCCCACGCGTTCGCGTGCCCGGTGAGCAGCCACGTCGCGTGCTGATCGCGGTGGCACACCGCGCAGAACTCGTCGCCGCTGTAGCCCGCCTTGTCGAGCAGGATCTGCGGCGGGCCGCCCAGCTCGTGGCGGATGGAGAGCGTCACCAGCGCCTCGATACGGGGCGAGTCGCCTGCCGTGCGCTGCACGACCTTGCCCGCACGGTCGATCACGAAGACCTCGGGCACCTCACCGAGGGAGCCGTAGGCGTTCTGCGCCTTGCGGTCGGGGTCGAGGTAGGCGGGGAAGCCGAGCTTCAGGTCGCTCACCATCTCTTCGACCACGTACTTCTTGTCCGACACCGACACCGGGACGATCGCGAGATCCTGGGCGCCGAGCTGCGCGGCGAGCCCGTTCAGGTACTTCAGCATCGCGTGGCAGTGCGGGCAGGTGGGCAGGAAGAAGAGGAACACGAGCACCTTGCCCGAGTAGTCCGAGAGCTGCGCGGTGTGCGCGCCGTCGGTGCTCGTGACCGAGAACGGCGGCGCGGCGGGCAGTACGCCGAAGATCGGCGTCGCGGCTGCGTCGTCGGGCGGGAGCTGCATGAGCTGGCGCATCTGCGCCACCAGGCCGGCGTCGATCTCGGTCGGCTGGCTCGCGAGCCCGGCGAGCTGGGCCACGATCTTGCCCTCGGCGTCGACGAGCACGAGCATGGACGTGCCGGGCGGGGCGTCGAGCTTGCGCGCGATCGCGCCGTCGCCGTCGACCAGGATCGGGAACTCGAAGCCGCGCAGCCTGGCGTAGTGCTGCGCCAGCGCGGGGTCGGGGTCGCGGCTCACGCCGAGCACGCCCACGTTCGCGCGCTCCGCGTCCCGCGTGAGGCCCGTGAGCAGCTTCGCGGCGCGGTCGCGGTCGGGGTCCTTGTCGGCCCACAAGAAGATCACGCCGCGACGCTTCTGGAACAGGTCCGAGCCGGCGCGCTTGCCGTCGAGGGTGCTGCCCTCGAAGCGCGCCAGGTACTGGGTCGGGCGGCCCTGCGCCCCGGCCTGCGACGGCGGGTCGAGCCAGAGCGCCGCAGTGGCGACCACGACGGCGAATGCGGCGCCCGCCGCGAGCTGGGCAAACCTCGGCTGAACGCGCATCTGGCCTCGCGAATCCGGGGACGGGCGAAGGTCGCACGGGGGGGAGGATCCGTCTAGACTTTCCCGCGCATGGCAGCCTCGGCCACGGACTTCGCCCGCGCGCTCGCCGCGCGGCTCGCGGCGGGTGAGAACGTCGCGGTCGCGACGGTCGTACGCGTCGAAGGGAGCGCGTCGGCCAAGCCGGGCGCAAAGTCGATCATCGACGCGCAGGGCCGCACCGTGTTCGGCTGGGTCGGCGGCGGCTGCGCGGAATCGACCGTGCGCGACGTCGCGCGCGAGGTGATGGCCGAGCGAGGCTCGCGCCTGGTGCGGCTCGACCTCGACGACGAGGTGCTCGGCGTCGGCATGCCCTGCGGCGGTCACATGGACATCTACGTCGAGGCGATGATGCAAGCTCCGAAGCTTCTCGTGCTGGGTCACGGCTCGATCGCGGAGACGCTGTGCCGCTTCGGCCATGCGCTCGGCTTCCACGTCACCGTGAACGACGCGCTGGCGACGCGCGAGGCGTTCCCCGACGCCGACCTGCGCGTCACCGAGGACCCCGATTACGCAAAGGCCGAATGCGACGCGCAGACCTACGTCGTGATCGCCACCCAGCACAAGAGCGACTACGAGGCGTTGCAGCGCGTGCTGCGCCAGTCGCCGGCCTACGTGGGGCTCGTCGCGAGCCGCAAGCGCAGCGCGCTCGTGCTCGAGCGGCTGCACGAGGACGGCGTGTCGGCAGAGCGGTTGCGCCGCGTGGCGTCGCCCGCGGGGCTCGACCTGGCCGCGGTGACGCCGCAGGAGATCGCGCTCTCGATCCTGGCCGAGATCGTGCAGCGGCTGCGCGGCGCGGACACGACGGCGCGCCGGCTCATGGACGTGAAGGGCGTGCGGATCACGGACGCGGGCGTCGAGGTGCCCGACGGCCCGCTCGAGTCCGCGAAGTGTCCGACCTGAGCGAGCTCGAGTCGCTCTACCGCGAGGTCGTGCTCGAGCACTACCGCAACCCGCGCCACCGCGCGCCGCTGGCGGCGCCGAGCGGCGAAGCGCAGGTCGCGAACCCGATCTGCGGCGACCAGGTGCGCGTCGAGGTGCAGCTCGCCGGCGGCAAGATCGCCGACGTGTCCGCCCGCGCGCGCGGCTGCTCGATCGCCGTGGCCTCGGGCAGCGTGATGACCGAGCTGGTCCACGGCGCAGTGCCGGCCCAAGCGCGCGCGCTCGGCGCCGAGCTCGCGCGCGTGGTGCGCGGCGAGCCGCCCGGACCCGAGCTCGATCCGCGCTTGCGCGCCTTCGGGCGCGTGGCGGCGCTGCCTTCGCGTCAGCGCTGCGCCACGTTGGCTTGGGAGGCTCTCGCCGAGGCGCTGAGCACGGCGGGGAGCTGAGCCGCTAGCGGCGTCTGGCGCGGCGAAGCCCGGGCGCGCGTGCTGCGGGCACTCGCGTGCCGGTGGCCAGACGGATCGAGCGCATGGAGTTCGCGCAGCGGCGGAGCGCGGAGAAGATTCGTTCGAAGAGGACGCTCGAGAGGATCGCGCGGCGGGTCGGCTCGGCGACGTCGTCGCCGCGGGCGCGCAGCGGCACGCGCGCGCCGCCGGGCGCGAGGTCGAACTCGACTTCGGACAGCAGCCAGGCCAGCTGCGCGTACTTCGCGAGCGCAGCGACCGGGAAGTCGGGGTAGAGCCAGCGCCGCACCGCGACGAGCGCCGCGGCGAGCTCGTCGGCGAAGTAGTAGCGCGTGTGCGCCGTCGTCCACGGCAGGCCGCGCAGGAACGCGCGCACCTCTTCGGTGGCGCGGCGCCGCTCGGCGGCGCCGGCGGGCGGGGCAGCGGGCGGCGCGGAGAGTGCGAGCATGGCCTCGGCGAACGGGTCGCCTTCCCAGCCGCGGTCGAGCTCCTTCGTCACGCGTGCCACCACTTCGAGCGGCAGGCCCGCGACCTCGCGCAGCGCGCGGATCAGCGCGAGCCGCTCGACGTGTTGGCTGCCGTAGCTCGCCTGGTTGCGCGCGTGGACGGCGCCCGGCGAGAGCAGCCCCTCGCGGATGTAGAACTTGATCGTCGAGCGGGGCACGCCCGCGCGTTCCGAGAGCTCGGCCAGCCGCACGCGCGGGAATTTGACCCGGGTGAGCGGACATGTCTAGTATCCCCATTATGGATAGTAGAAGTATCCAGTATCCGATTCGCTGGCCGAGGGCGCTGTGGACCTTCGCGGCCGCGTACGCGGCCGTCACGGTCGTCGCCACCGCCTTCTGCCTGGCCGCCGTCGCCTGGCTCGGCGACGCGCCGGCGGGCCGCCCGCTCGACTCGCCGGGCTATCGCTTCGCCGAAAGGTTCTTGCCGATCCTGAACCTGGCCGTGTGGACGCCGTTCGCCGCGCTCTACTTCCGCGGGCGCGCGCGCGGCCTGGCGGCGCGCAGGGAAGGCTGGGCGCTCGGCGCGCTCTGGCTCGCGCTCGCGCTGCCCGTCGACTACCTCGGCTTCGTCTGGCTGCGCACGCCGGTCTCGCTCTCGGCGCACGACTTCTACGTCGGCCAGTTCCCGTGGCTCTATCTGATCTACGCGGCCGTGCTCGCGAGCCCGCTCGCGGCGCTCGCGCTTCGCCGCAAATGAAGCGCGCCTCGGTGCGAACACCGAGGCGCGCTCGTCTTCGGCTGGCGCGCGAGGGCCTTAGCCCTTCGCGACGTTGACCACCTGCAGCTCGGTGAAGCCGAGCAGGCCCCACGGGCCGTTCTCGACGCCGATCCCCGACCACTTGGCGCCGCCGAACGGCAGGTTCGGCGCGATCGCCAGGTGCTGGTTCACCCAGGCCGTGCCCGTATCGAGCTGGCGCGCGACTTCGGCGGCCTTCTCCGGGTTCGCCGACCAGACCGAGCCGGACAGGCCATACATGGTGCCGTTCGCGCGCTCGACGGCGTCCTCGACGTTGCGGTACGGGATCACCGGCAGGGCCGGGCCGAACTGCTCCTCGTCGACGATGCGCACGCCCTCGGCGACTTCCGAGATGATGGTCGGCGCGATGAAGTAGCCCTTGCTCGACAGCTGCTGGCCGCCGTTGACGACCTTGGCGCCGTGCTTCCTGGCGTCGTCGATCATCTCGCGGACCTTGTCGTACTGCATCTTGTTGTTGAGCGGGCCGAGCTGCGTGCCCGCCTCGAGGCCGTTCCCGACCTTCACGGACTTCGCGATCTCCTGCAGCTCCGCGACGACCGGGCCGTACAGGCTCTCGGGCACGTACACGCGCTTGATCGCGCTGCAGATCTGGCCCGAGTTCTCGAACGCGCCCCAGAAGATCTTCTGCGCGGTCGACTTCACGTCGACGTCGCCGAGCAGGATCGCGGCGTCGTTGCCGCCGAGCTCGAGCGTCGTGCGCTTCAGGTCGGGCGCCGCTGCCGCGGCCACCTTCTTGCCCGTCGCGACCGAGCCCGTGAACGAGATCTTGCGCGGGATCGGGTGGCTGGTCATCCAGCCGCCGAGCTCGTTGCCGCCCGACACGACGTTCACGACGCCCGGCGGGACCACGCTGCGCAGGATCTCGCCGAGCTTCAGCGTGGTGAGCGGCGTGTACGGCGAGGGCTTGATGACGACCGTGTTCCCGGCCAGGAGCGCCGGCGCGATCTTCCACACCGCGAGCATGAGCGGGAAGTTCCAGGGCGTGATCGCGGCGACGACGCCGAGCGGCCGGCGGCGCACCTCGGTGCGGTTCTGGGGCGTGTCACTGATCACCTCGATGGGGATCTGCAGCGACGCCGTGTACTGGAACCAGATCGACGCGCCGATCACTTCCATCATCGCCTTGTCGACGGGCTTGCCCTGCTCCTGCGTGAGCAGCGGGGCGATCTCGCCGCCGCGCGACTTGATGGCCTCGCCGATCTCGAGCAGCGTGGTGCGGCGCTTGGCCTCGTCCTTCGACCAGCCCTTGTAGGCCGCCTGCGCGGACTCCATGGCGGAGTCGAGCTGCGCCTTGGTGCACTCCGGCGGCTGCGCGAACACCTGCTCGGTCGCGGGGTTGATGACGCCGAACGTCGCCTTCGCGGATTCGGCCTTGCCGTCGATGGTCATCGTGTAGTCGCTCATGGGACTCCTCTCGCGTTCTTCTCGTTGGAGCTCAGTTCGCCACTTTTTCGAGCACGTGGACGCCGCAGGCCGAGCCGAGGCCGATCACGTGCGTCAGCCCGAGTCTCGCGTTCTGAACCTGGCGTTTGCCAGCTTCGCCGCGGAGGTGGGTCGTCACCTCGTAGATGTTCGCGATCCCGGTCGCCCCGAGGGGATGTCCCTTGGACAGGAGCCCGCCCGAAACGTTCACGGGAATGCGCCCGCCGAGGTACGTCTGCTTCTCGTCGATCATGCGGCCGGCCTCGCCGTCCTTGCAGATGCCGAGGTTCTCGTAATGCAGGATCTCGGCGGTCGCGAAGCAGTCGTGCAGCTCGATCAGGTTGATGTCGTTCGGACCGACGCCCGCCATCTCGTACGCCTTATTGGCGGCTTCGCGCGTGCACGTGTTGACGTCGGGCATGGTGAGGTCGCGCTGCGTGAAGCGGTCGCTCGTGAGCACCGACGCGCGCACGCGCACCGCCCGCTTCATGCCGAGCTCGCGCGCCTTCTTCTCCGACGCGAGCACCGCCGCGGCCGAGCCGTCGACGTTCACCGAGCACATGAGCTTGGTGTTCGGGTACGAGATCATCTCGGCGTTCATGACCTCGTCGAGCGGCGTCTCGATCTGGTAGCGCGCCTTGGGGTTCATGGTGGAGTGCCAGTGGTTCTTCACCGACACCTTCGCGAACTGCTCGAAGGTGGTGCCGTACTTGCGCGAGTGCTCCATGCCCGCTTCCGCGAACACGGCGGGCATCGTGCCCGAGCCGAGCAGGCCCTCGGTCGGGATGCCCTTGCCGCCGCCGCCCCCGCCGAGCAGGCCCGCGCCGGCCATCTGCTCCACGCCGACGCAGAGCACGAGGTCGTACAGGCCGGCCTTGATCGCGGTCCAGCCTTCGCGGAACGCCGTGGCGCCGGTCGCGCACGCGTTCGCGCAGTTCACGACCGGGATCCCCGTCTGGCCGATCTGCTGCAGCACGCGCTGGCCGACCATCCCGCTCGCCTGCATGAGGTTGCCGCAGTAGAGTGCCTCCATGTCGTGGATGGTGAGTCCGGCGTCGTCGAGCGCGAGCAGCGCCGCCTCCGCGCCGAGCTGCGGGACCGAGCGATCCGACAGCTTCCCGAACTTGATCATGTCCGTGCCGAGGATGTAGACGTCGCCCATGGCGTTCTCCTCTCAGCTCACGCGCTCTTGGCGGGCTGGAAGTAGTAAGTCAGGTACTCGTTGCCTTCGCGGTCCTTGCGCGGGGCGATCTTGTAGATCACCTCGACCTTCATGCCCATCTTGATCTGCTTCGGGTCCGGATCGATGCCGATCAGGTTGCCCTTCACCGTGCCGCCGCCCTCGAGATCGACGACTGCCGACACGTAGGGCGTCTCGATGCCCGGGAACGAGCGGTGCGTGATGGAATACACGTAGAGCTCGCCCCGGTTCGACAGCTTCGTGGGCTCGAGCTGGCGGCGCGCTCCGCACGACGCGCACACGTCGCGCGAGCCGAGGAACACGGCTTTGCAGGCGGTGCAGCGCGCGCCTTCGAGATAGGGCTCGCCCTTCTCGGGGATCTTCAGGAAGGGGACGATCGGAAGCGGCTTCTTCGCAGCCGCGGCAGCAGCCTCGGACATGGACGCACCTCGACGAAGGGGTTCGGCAGACGATTCTGCGCCACCCGAATCGCCAGGGTCAAACGCCCGGGTTCTTCGCCTTCTTGCGCGCCGCCTTGAGCTGCGCTTCGAGCGCGTCGAGCTTCGTGCGGAACGCCGCGTTCTTCGGCTCGAACGTGAGCGCCGTCTTGAGGTGCGCGTGCGACTTGACGATGTCGCCCGCGCGCTCCGCTTCCTGGTGCAGGCCGAAGTAGCGCTTGCCGTTGGGCGTGGAGCCGCGCGCGGCTTCGGCCTCGGTGCGCTTCTCCTGCTCGAGCTCGGGGTTGTAGCGCATCTGGCCCGTCGACAGCGCGGAGTCGTAGGCCGCGCGGCGCGTGCGGTCGCGCAGCACGAGGTAGCCCTCGGTGATGCGGCGCGCGATGCGGTCCACGGCGTCGCGCACGTCGTCGGGCTGCGCGAGGAAGGCGTCGGGATGGAAGCGGCGGCGCGCGTCGTGGTACGCACTGCGCACGGCGTCGGAATCCGCGCGCGGGTCGAGCTTCAACAGCCGGTAGTAGTCGACGCGGTCGATGACCCGCGCGAGCGCCTTGATCTCCTGCAGGCTCTGGTCCGTTTCGCCCATGCTGTGCGCTCAGTCGTCGCCGAGGACCTTGTCGTCGTCGCCATCGGGCTCGACGTCGGCCTCTTGCAGCTCGATCTCGTTCGATTCGCCGCCGAACGTGCGCTCCGACGGATCGCCGCCGCCGAAGCTGCTCTCGCCGGCCGGGCGGATGGGCTCCTGCGCCTCGCCGCCGAGATCGCCCTCGACCTTGCCGAACAGCGGCTGCTCCGCGTCGGGCTTCTCGGCGAGCTCCTGCACGTCGGCTTCGAGCGCCGGCATGTCGAGCAGGCCGTCCTCGACCTCTTCGAGCTCGACGACCGGCAGCGGCGCGTTGTCGGCCTTGCCCTTGGCCTTGCGGCCGCGCGCCGGAGCGGGCGCGGAGTTCGGGGCGACGTCGGACGCGCGGTCCTTCGCGATGATCGCCTGGATCTGCTCTTCCGACAGGCCGCTCGACATCGACACCGTGGTCGACGCCTCGGCGCCCGTCTTCGGGTCGCGCGCCTGCACCTTGACGATGCCTTCGGTGTTGATCGAGAACGTGACCTCGATCTTCACCTCGCCGCGCGGGCCGGGTGCGAAGCCGGAGAACTCGAACTCGCCGAGCAGCGTGTTGCCCTCGGCCTGGCGCGACTCGCCCTGGAAGATGCGCACCGCGATGGCCTCCTGGCGGTCGCGCACCGTCGTGAACACCCGCGTGTGGTCGATGGGTACGGGGCTGTTGCGCTCGATGATCGGCTCGCTGAGCCCGCCCGCGATGCCCATGCGCAGCGTCAGCGGCGTGACGTCGAGCAGGTAGCTGCCCGCCTCGGGCGAGGCGAGCGAGGCCGCGTGGATCGCGGCGCCGATCGCGACGACCTCGTCGGGGTTGATGTCGGTCTCGGGCTCGCGCTGGAAGTAGTCGCGCACCGCGTTGCGGATCGAGGGCAGGCGCGTCGGACCGCCGACGAGGATCACGCCGTTCAGGTCGCGCGTGGTCAGGCTCGCCTGCTGCAGCGCCTCGTCGCACACCTTGAAGGTGCGCAGGATCAGGTCGCGGACGAGCTTGTCGAACTCCTTCCGCGTGAGCGTGTACTCGATCGCGATCTGCTTGCCTTCGTGCTCGGCGAGGTCGGGGATCGAGATCTTGGCCTCTTCGTGCTCGGCCAGCTCGATCTTCGCGGTCTCGGCCGCCATGCGCAGCTTGGCGAACGCGTAGGGGTCGGTGCGCACGTTCACGCCGTGCTCGGACTGCACGCGGTCGGCGAGCAGGTCGATCACGCGGTCGTCGAAGTCGTCGCCGCCGAGGTACGTGTCGCCCGACGTCGCGAGCACCTCGAACACGTCCTTGCCGATCTCGAGGATCGAGACGTCGAACGTGCCGCCGCCGAGGTCGTAGATGGCGACCTTCTGGCGCAGCTCCTTGCCGTAGCCGTACGAGAGCGCCGCGGCGGTGGGCTCGTTCAGGATGCGCAGCACGTCGAGGCCGGCGATGCGCCCCGCGTCCTTCGTCGCCTGGCGCTGGTTGTCGTTGAAGTACGCGGGAACCGTGATCACCGCGCCCGAGACGGGTTGGCCGAGCGCGCCCTCGGCGATCGCCTTCATCTCCTTCAGCACGAACGCGGAGATCTCGGGCAGCGAGAACTCCTCCTCGCGGATCTTGATGCGGACGCCGTGGTTCTCGCCCGGGACGATCTCGTACTTGCAGACCGCGCGCGCCTTGCGGACTTCCTCGCTGAAGAAGTAGCGGCCGATCAGGCGCTTGGCCGACGACACCGTGTGCTTGGGGTCGAGGATGATGCGCTGCTTCGCCGCGTTGCCGACCTCGATCTTCCCGCCGTCGTGGAAGGCCACGACGGACGCGATCACGCGCTCGCCCTTCTTGTTGGCGAGCACGGTCGGCTTGCCGTCGAGCATCGCGCACACGCACGAGTTGCTCGTGCCGAGGTCGATGCCGATCGTGACGTCCTTGCTCATCTCTCGCCTGCGCGGTCCGGGCCACGCTCCTGTGCGTGCACTTCATCGGCAAGCTTCCCGAGCCGACTGAAGCGATTGACCCCGTGGGGGCACGGTGTTATCCCGACTCCCCGCCGTTCGGGCAGGAGGCTCGCGACATGTCCGGTCACTCGAAATGGGCGACCATCAAGCGCAAGAAAGGCGCGGCTGACGCCAAGCGCGGCAAGATCTTCACGCAGCTGATCCGCGAGATCTCCATCGCCGCGGGCATCGCCGGCGGCGATCCGAACGCGAACCCGCGTCTGCGCCTGGCCATCCAGAAGGCGCGCGCGGTCAACATGCCCAAGGACAACATCGAGCGCGCCATCAAGAAGGGCACGGGCGAGCTCGGCGGCGACGCCTTCGAGGAGATCCGCTACGAGGGCTACGGCCCGGGCGGCGTGGCGGTCATCGTCGAGGCCACGACGGACAATCGCAACCGCACCGGCGGCGAGATCCGCCACATCTTCAGCCGCTTCAACGGCAACCTCGGCGCCACGGGCTGCGTCGCGTTCATGTTCGAGCGCATGGGCGTGCTCGAGTTCGACCGCGCCGCCGTCGACGCCGACGCGCTCATGGAGGCGGCGATCGACGCCAACGCGCGCGACGTCGTCGAGGACCTCGAGACGATCACGGTGCAGACCTCGCCCGACGCCTTCAACGCGGTGAAGGAGGCGCTCGAGAGCAAGTCCCTCACGGCCGCGAGCGCCAAGCTCGCCATGGTGCCGAGCTCGACCGTGAAGCTCGCCGGCGCGAACGCGCAGCAGATGCTGAAGCTCTACGAAGCCCTCGACGAGCACGAGGACGTCGCGGAGGTCTTCGCGAACTTCGAGATCTCCGACGAGGACATGACGGCGGCAACTGGAGCCTGATCCGGTACACTCGCACCAGTCTCTCTGACTGGGGGGTCGGGTGAGGGTCTTGGGCATCGACCCGGGCTCGAACGCGACGGGCTACGGCGTCGTCGCGGTCGAGGGCAGCTCGCTGCGCAGGCTGGGCAGCGGAACGATTCGGACGCGCGGCGACACGCTCGCCGAGCGGCTCGCCCATCTGCAGCGCGAGCTCGAGCGCGCGATCGCGGCGCTCGCGCCCGACGCCGCGGCGCTCGAGTCCGTGTTCAGCGCGAAGAATCCGCGCTCGGCGCTCGTGCTCGGCCACTCGCGCGGCGTGGCGCTCGCCGCCTGCGCGTTCGCGGGCCTCGGCACCGACGAGTACACGCCGGCGCAGGTGAAGGTCGCCGTGACCGGCTACGGGCGCGCGGAGAAGTCCCAGGTCATGAAGATGGTGCAGCGGCTGCTCGGGCTCGCCATGGAGCCGGCGAGCGACGAGGCCGACGCGCTCGCCGTGGCGATCTGCCACGCACTGTCGCGGCGCCGGCCCGGAGCGCGCGCGTGATCGCGCAGCTCGAAGGCGTGATCGCGGAGAAGACGCCGGAGCTGCTGGTGCTCGACGTGCACGGCGTCGGCTACGAGCTGCGCGTGCCGCTGTCCACGTTCTTCGCGCTGCCCGACGAGGGCAAGCTCGTGCGCCTGCGCGTGCACACGCACGTGCGCGAGGACGCGTTCTGGCTGTTCGGCTTCGCGACGGACCTCGAGCGCACGCTGTTCCGGCTGCTGCTCGGCGCGAGCGGCGTCGGGCCGAAGCTGGCGCTCGCGATCCTGTCGGGGCTGCCCGTCGAGCGACTCGTCGCAGCGCTGCGCTCGGGCGACCTCGCCGCGCTCGTCGGCATCCCCGGCGTCGGCAAGAAGACGGCCGAGCGCATGGTCGTCGAGCTGCGCGACCGCGTCGGCGCGCTGGAGCTCGCGCCGTCGGCCGCCGGGTCCGCGAGCGACGGCGCTGCGGCGTCGGCGGAGAGTGCGCTCGTGAACCTGGGGTACCCCCGCGCGCACGCGGAGAAGGCGGTGAAGCGCGCGCTCGAGACGCTCGGCGAATCCCCCGCGCTCGAGGCGCTGATCAAGGAGGCCCTGCGTGCCGCGAGCGGATGAACGCCGCGCCGAGCCGCTGCGCGGCGACTCGCTCGAGCTCGAACGCGGCGTCGACGAGAAGCTGCGCCCGAGCTCGCTCGACGAGTTCGTCGGGCAGGACGCGCTGCGCGAGAACCTGCGCGTGTTCATCCGCGCGGCGCGCGACCGCGGCGAGCCGCTCGACCACGCCCTGTTCTACGGGCCGCCCGGCCTGGGCAAGACGGCGCTCGCGCACGTCATCGCGCGCGAGATGGGCGCGCCGCTCCGCGTGACCGCGGGGCCGGTGATCGAGCGCGCGGGCGACCTGGCGGCGATCCTCACCAACCTCGAGCCCGGCGGCGTGCTGTTCATCGACGAGATCCACCGGCTCGCACCCGCCGTCGAGGAGATCCTCTATCCCGCGATGGAGGACGGGAAGCTCGACCTCGTGATCGGGCAGGGTCCGAGCGCGCAGACGGTGAAGATCGACCTGCCGCGCTTCACGCTGATCGGCGCGACCACGCGCGCCGGGCTGCTCACGTCGCCCCTGCGCGACCGCTTCGGCGTGATCGCGCGTCTCGACTACTACCCGGCGAGCGACCTCGTGAAGATCCTCGCGCGGAGCGCGCGCATCCTCGGCCTCGCGCTCGACGCCGCGGGCGCGAACGAGATCGCCGGCCGCTCGCGCGGCACGCCGCGCGTCGCGAACCGTTTGCTGCGGCGCGTGCGCGACTTCGCCGAAGTCGACGGGGCGCGCGAGATCACGGGCGAGCTCGCGCGCTTCGCGCTCGGCCGGCTCGACGTCGACGAAGCGGGCTTCGACCGCATGGACCGCCAGCTCCTGCGCGCGCTGATCGAGAAGTACGGCGGCGGACCCGTCGGCCTGGACACGCTCGCCGCGGCGATCGGCGAGGACCGCGGCACCATCGAAGACATCTACGAGCCGTTCCTGATCCAGGAGGGCTACCTGGACCGCACGCCGCGCGGGCGCGTCGCCACGGAGCGTGCGTACCGGCACTTCGGGGCCACGCCGCGCGCGGGCACTCCGGGCCGCCAGGACAAGCTGCTCTAGGCGAGACACACGAGTCACTCGCGCCAGGCGCTCAAATAGAGAGGGCGTCTGGTCGATTTCTAAGCTCGTGCGCACGGCCCTGCGGATTCTCGCGTTTCTCCTGGCCATCCCCTTGCTCCTGCTCGGGGGTGCGGGGGAGTGGCTCCAGCACGGGGGCGACTCCGCGATGGTGCAGGCGAAGCTGCAGGCCTCGAAGGCAGGGCCCGCCAGCAAGGCGGTCATGGCTCAGCTCGAGACCCTGCGCGCCGACGCCCACTACGTCGCCGGCGCCGCCGCCGTGCTCGTGCTGTTCGCGCTCGCGGGCGGAGGCGGGAAGAGGAAGAGGAAGTCGGCGGCGCCGGCCAAAGGCGCCAAGAAGGACGCCGCGGCCGCGCCGGAGGCCGCGAAGGCCAAGAAGGGCGCGCACGCGGCCGAGGAAGAGGCCGTCGCCGCGCCGTCGGGCAAAGAGGGCAAGAAGCACCTCAAGAAGGCGGAGGAGCTCCGCGAGGAGAAGGGCGCCGAGGCGGCGGGCGAGTACCTGCTCGGCCACAACATGAAGGACGAGGCGGCGGACCTGTTCCTGGACGCCGAGCTCTTCGCGCGCGCCGCCGAGGTCCGCTACGACCAGAACCGCTTCGACGAGGCGGCGGAGCTCTACAAGAAGGTCGGCAAGGAAGAGCAGGCCGGGAAGATCTTCGCGCAGCTCGAGCGCCACGATGAGGCCGCGCAGTGCTACTTCGCTGCGGGCAAGTTCTCGGTCGCCGGAGAGATGTTCGAGCGCGCCGAGAACTTCCGCGAGGCGGGCAAGTGCTACGAGAAGATCGGCTTCCACCGCCACGCCGCGCAGGCCTACTTGAAGGCCGGTGCCGACGCGCAGGCGGCCGAGGCGCTCATCAACGCGTTCAACGAGGAGGGCGGCACGGCCGGCGCGAAGAGCGACCAGAAGGCCAAGGAGATGCGCGGCATCGCCAAGAAGGCCGGCGAGATCCTGGTGAAGCTCGAGCGCTTCGAAGAGGCCGAGAACATCTTCGTGCGCTCCGAGTCGTTCGGGCCGGCGGCGAAGGTCGCGTTCCAGACGGGCAACTACAAACGCGCGGCGGAGCTGTTCCTGCGCGTGCGCCGCGGCGACCTCGCGGCCAAGGCGCTCGAACGCCTGGGGGACGAAGTCGGCGCCGCGCGGCTGCAGGGCGAGTTCCTGCGCGACAAGGGCCAGGACGCCGAGGCCGTCGAGTTCCTCGTGAAGGCCGGCGAGCACGCGGCGGCGGGCGATCTGTTCCGCAAGCTCGGCCGCTTCGCCGAGGCCGGCGCGGCGTACGCGAACGCCCAGGACTTCCCGGCCGCGGCCGAGGCGTACCGCGCGGCGGGGGAGCTCGAGCCCGCGGCCGACGCGTACGCGTCGTGCGCGAAGTTCGCCGACGCCGCGATCTGCTACGGCCAGGTCGGCAAGAAGGACAAGCAGGCCGAGATGCTCGAGAAGGCCGGCAGCGTCTTCGAGGCGGGCAAGATCTTCGCCGAGCTCGGCGAGAGCGACGCGGCGATCCGGCTCTTGCAACAGATCGCCTCCGACGACACCCGCTACGGCGAGGCCTGCTCGATCCTCGGCCGCATGTTCCAGAACAAGGGCATGCACAGCCTCTCGGTGAAGAAGTTCGAAGAGGCGGCGGGCTCCGACTCGGTCACGCGCCAGAACGTCGAGGCTTTCTACGAGCTCGCGCGCGCCCACGAGCGCCAGAACGACTTCGCCGGCGCGACCGAGATCTACGAGCGCATCCT
>Ga0335077_10001958_pt1 | contig 24588 bp, 19 predicted proteins | sample Lox_Sample_31_FD_207151 | JGI IMG/M metagenome (GOLD analysis project Ga0335077, IMG submission 207151) | Soil microbial communities from Loxahatchee National Wildlife Refuge, Florida, United States - Lox_Sample_3.1 | ecosystem: Environmental > Terrestrial > Soil > Wetlands | place: USA... | reverse complement strand
GGCCAGCGCAAGGGGCTCGGCTTCAGCACCGGTAAGCCGATTTATGTGTTAGCGATCGACACGGAGAACAATCGGGTAATTGTGGGCGAAGACGAAGCGCTGCACGCCAGCGAGTTTGATATTGAAAGTGTGAACTGGGTCTCCATTGAGGAACCGCCTCAACAGTTTCGCGCCCAGGCGAAAATCCGCCACAAGCACGAACCGGCTGCAGCCACGGTCGAAGTCTTACCCGGTCTCGCCGCGCGCATTTGCTTTGATGAGCCGCAGCGCGCCATTACTCCCGGGCAGGCCGCGGTCATTTACAACGGCGATGTCGTGCTGGCCGGCGGCTGGATCAAATAGAAACGGCGCATGGTTTCCCATGCGCCGCCGAGAAACTCACATTGCAGCTAGTCTAAATGAACAGTTCGTCTTCCTGTTCCGAGACTTCGTGCATCGATTCGCGCTGCCCGCGCCGGGAGCGGAGCACGTCCAAGCCGATCTTGATTCCGTGGACAATGGCCGACGCCTTCTGCATGGGGCCGAGGAAACTGCGGCGGACTTGCACGCCCGCATCCTCGACGGCTTCGAGCGCGCCGGACAAAATGCGGTCTGCCTTCACCATCTGGCCGCGCAGGCGGTCTGAGGCTTCGGTGAACACCTTGTCCATCTTCTGCGCCTGCGTTCGCGCGAGATACACAATGTGGGCGGCGTCTTCGACAAGGTCGGTGATCCTCGGCTGAGTATCATCGAGCAGCATCTGTGTTCGAGTGAGGATCGGGCCCATCCGCGTGTGCAGATCCGTCACCATCTTGTTGATCGACTCGGTGGTGCGCTTTAGCTGCATGAACAGCGCGATGAGGATGGCCACCTGGACCACCAACGCGATCGCGGCCACTATGCTGAAAAACTCCATCCAGAATTGCATTCACACCCCGCCCTCTCCGCCAACTTCACGGAAACTGCCAGGAATGCCGCCCTGTGACAACTACGACTTCGATTCGCGCAAAAAGGCTTCGCGGCCGGCTTCCACGGCGGCAGAAAGCGATTCGCGCTTACGCGACGCCACATCCTTGCCCCGCTCAATCAACTCGTCGGCACGCTCGCGAAGTTCTCGAGCTTTGCGCTGCGCAAACTCGCGGCCGTCATCGGCGCGCTTGGAGAGGTAATCGCGGGTCTCTTCGCCCGACTTGGGGGCAAACAGCACGCCCAGAAGCGCCCCAATGCCAACGCCCACGAGGAAAAAGCTCACTTTGGAACCAACGTTATCGGCCATGTCAACCTCCAGAAAAACCGTAACATAAGGGAGAGACAAGCCGCAATAGACCATAACCAGCTTCAGAACTGATAGCGGTTACGACCCCTCCATCGCGCTTCTGTAGTGCTCAGCAATCTTTTCTGCGGTTTTTCGCGTGACCACCCGGCTCAACTCCTCCACTGTCGCGCGCTTCAGGTTAGCCACGCTGCCGTATTCTCGCAAAAGCCGCTGCGACGTCTTTGCGCCAACGCCCGGGATATCCAGAAGCTCTGTGCGGGTCTGCCGGGCACCGCGGCGCTGGCGATGAAAGGCGACGGCAAAGCGGTGGGTCTCGTCGCGGATCTGCTGGATGAGATGTAGGACCGGGGAGTGGCGCTCCAGGATGACCGGTTCGTCTTCCTGTCCAAGCACGAATAGGATTTCTTCTTTCTTGGCGATGCTGGCCACCGGCTGGTTAATAATCTGCAATGCGTCCAGCGCTTGCGCGGCCGCGTGCAATTGGCCAAGCCCTCCATCGATCAGAATCAGACTGGGCATGGGCTTCTGTTCTTCCTGAAGCCGCTTGTACCTGCGGGTGACCGCTTCGTGCATGCTCGCGAAATCGTCATTTTCGCTGCGTTCGCGACCACCGGGTCCGGCGTCGCCGCGGATGATGAATTTGCGGTAGTCCGATTTCTTCATTCTCCCGTTTTCCCAAACCACCATAGAGGCAACGGTGTCGGTCCCCTGAATGTGCGAGATGTCAAAGCTCTCGATGCGCTTCGGCTCTTCAGCAAGATTGAGTGCATTCTGCAGCGCCTCAGCGATGGACCTGGAAGACGGCTTCAAGACGCGGAAACGCTGTTCAAACGAGTGCTTGGCGTTGCTTTCCACCAGGTCCAGCACCGCTCGTTTGCTTCCTCGTTGCGGCGTGAAGATTTCAACGGCGTGTCCGGCGCGATCACTGAGTGTTTCTTCGAGCAGTCCGCGCTCCTCAAAATCCACCGGAACGTGGACCATCTTCGGCAAATATTCAGCTTCGAGATACAGCTGCTTGAGAAGGGAGGGCACGAATTCTTTCGGGTCGAACTGTTCCAGATCCTCCCAGTAGAATTCGCGCCGATCAACGATACGGCCGCCGCGCAAGTGGAAGACATTTGCCGCCACCAGCGGAGGTTCCGCATAGTAGGCGAGAACGTCCGTGTCGTCGCCCTGCGCCGCAGCGATTCTCTGGCGTTCGTCGATATCTTCCATCGTTTTCAACAAATCGCGGTAGGCAGCCGCTTCTTCGTAACGCTCCTGCGCCGACGAAGCTATCATGCGTTCTTCAATACTCTTCATCAGGTCGTGGCGGCGACCCTCGAGGAACATGCGGACGTCGCGCACCGCCTCGGCGTAACGCTCGTCAGTGGTAAGCCCGGCAACGCAGGGTCCCAGGCAACGCTTGATATAGAACTGCAAGCAGGGGCGCGGGTGTGAGCGGGTCAGATCAACAAAACAGGAAGGAACCAGAAATCGTTTATGAATGAAATGCAGAATTCGCCGCGCCAAGCCAGGCGGAAAGTAGGGACCAAAATACAGCGCTCCGTCTTTTTTTACTTTGCGCGTGAAATAGACGCGCGGGTATTTTTCTCCCATGGTCAACTTGATATAGGGATAGGTCTTATCGTCGCGCAACAGAACGTTGAATTTAGGCCGGTGCAGCTTAATCAGGTTGTGCTCGAGCGCCAAAGCCTCGCGCTCGTTATCGACCACCATCGTTTCGATGTCGGCGATTTCGCGGGCCAGCGAACCTGTCTTGGCATCGGCCCAGCGCGACTCCAGGAAATAAGAGCGTACGCGGCTGCGCAGCGATCGCGCCTTGCCGACATACACCACCGAACCGCTCGCGTCGTGAAAAAGATAGACGCCCGGTTTTTCCGGCAACTGCGCAGCTTTTTCGCGGGGTTCCATGAGCGTGGGGAATCGTCCTTCCCAACAGGCAACAGCCGATTTTACGGCGAAACCGAATTTCGCGCGAATTGCCAGGCTCAACAGGCACCCGCGAGAATACCCATTCTCCGCAAGTCATATATACTTTTGTTAGCCGCGCTCCGCGGCGCCATTCCCTACAGAAAGAGGAATCCTTCCGTGAAATCAACCCAAGTTGTGCGGCAGATTTCCGCAGTCCTACTGGCGGCGGCACTCTTCTGCCCCGCCCTGCCGGCGGATGAAGGCATGTGGACTTTCGATAACCCACCCAGCAAGCTTCTGCAACAAAAATACAATTTCACTCCAACGCAGCAATGGCTGGATCACCTGCGCCTTGCCTCGGTGCGGCTGAACGATGGCGGCTCCGGCTCGTTCGTGAGCCCGCATGGGCTGCTTCTAACCAATCACCACGTGGCGCTGGGGCAACTGCAGAAAAACTCCAGCGCCGATCACGATTACGTGAAGGACGGCTTCTACGCCGAGACTCCGGATCAGGAGATGAAGTCGCCTGATCTGGAGGTCAATGTGCTGGTATCGAGCGAGAACGTCACCGATCGCATCAATGCAGCGCTAAAGGGCGCAAAGAACGCCGAGGAAGAATTCACCAAGCGCAAAGCGGTGATCGCGGACATCGAGAGAGAGAGCACCGAGAAAACCGGACTGCGCTCGGACGTTGTGACTCTCTATTCCGGGGGCGAATATTGGCTATATCGCTACAAGAAGTATACGGACGTGCGGCTGGTGTTCGCGGTGGAACAGCAGACGGCGTTTTATGGCGGCGACCCGGACAATTTCACGTATCCGCGCTACGACCTCGACATGGCGCTCTTCCGCGTCTATGAAGACGGGAAGCCCATCGACAGTAAAGAGTATTTGAAGTGGAATCCCAAAGGCGCGGGCGATGGTGAACTGGTGTTCGTCTCGGGCCATCCGGGTTCGACGCAGCGGTTGACCACGTACGCGGATCTCGTCAGCCTGCGCGACGACAATCTCCCCTACATCATTCAGAGCCTGAAGCGGCGCATCGCCGTGCTGAAAGAGTACGCCGCGCGCGGGCCTGAACAATCCCGCCAAGCCACCACGCTGATTTTTGGCCTGGAGAACAGCCGCAAGGTGTTTGAAGGGCGGCGCGATGGATTACAAGACAAAAGCCTGATGGAAAAGAAGCACAAGGAAGATGACGACTTCCGCGCCAAAGTAGTGGGCAATGCGGAGTGGAAAAAGGAATACGGACAAGCCTGGTCGATGGAAGAGGAAGCGCTGCAGAGGGAGCGTCCGCGAATTAAACAGCAATTTTTCCGCGCGACGGACTCGCAACTGTCGGCTCTCGCTATCCAACTCGTGACCTATGTTGCCGAAGTGAAGAAACCGGACGGCGAGCGGTTGCCCGGATTCCACGATGCGCAACTCGAGTCACTGAAGCACCGGCTGTTCTCGCCAGCACCAATCTATCCGGAAATGGAAATCGCGCGCATGACCAGCGCTCTGGAAGCTTCAGGAAAGGAGCTTGGACCGGACGACGCGTGGTTGAAAGCTGTTCTCGACGGGAAAACGCCGGCCGAGGCGGCGAAGTACCTCATCGGTGGCACAAAGGTGGCCGATCCCGCGTTTCGCAAAGCGCTTGTGGAAGGAGGCACGGAGGCCGTAAGCGCTTCCACTGACCCGATGATCGCTATGGCACGTCGTGTCGATCCGATCCGGCGTGAACAGATCAAATGGTTCGAGGACAACGTGCAAAGTGTTGCCGAGCGGGCGGGCGAGATGCTAGGCAAGGCGCGCTTCGCGGTCTACGGCAAGGACACCTACCCCGACGCGACATTTACGCTGCGCCTTTCGTACGGCCAGGTGCAGGGCTACCCGATGAACGGCACAATTGCACCGTACAAGACCACGTTCTACGGCCTCTATGACCGCGCGGCTAGCTTCGATTACAAGGAACCTTTCGATCTGCCGAAGCGTTACGTCGATGGCAAAGACAAACTGGATCTTTCGACGCCGTTCAATTTCGTGACCACCAATGACATCATCGGGGGAAACTCCGGCTCACCCGTCGTGAACCGCAACGGCGAAATCGTGGGCCTGATTTTCGATGGAAACATCGAATCGTTGGTCGGTGATTTCGTCTACGATTCTTACCAGAACCGCGCCGTGGCCGTGCACACGGGCGGAATGACCGAAGCCATGAAGAAGTTGTACGGCGCCCAAAAGCTGGTCGACGAATTGCTTGGCCAATAGGCGCAGGCAACTTACTTGGAAATGAAGAGAATCGGAGAAAGGAGGAGATTGCTGTGCTGAGCCCACGAAATCGGCTGCGCACCGCGGTGGTGCTTTCCGTCGTTGCGCTCGGCCTTGCAATTTCGAACGTTCTCGCGCAAGACCCTCCTCCTTCTTCGCCGCCACCGTCGCAACAGCCGCCACCCAAGCCGAAGCCGAATACGGATTCAGCCGTGCAATCCGCCGAAGATCAGCCTAAGTGGGATCCGCTCCGTGCAGAAAAGGATATGGAAGTAGGCAAATACTACATGAAAAAAGGAGACGTAGACGCCGCGATTGATCGATTCCAGGATGCAACGGAGGCCAAGCCGGGGTACGCTCTTCCCTTCCGCTACCTGGGCGAAGCGTACGAAAGAAAGGGCAAAAAGAAACAGGCTGTAAAGGCGTACCAGCGCTACCTGGACCTGTATCCACACGCCGAGGACGGCGACAAAATCCGTAAGAAGGTCGAAAAGCTGCATCAGGAAATCGACAAAGAAAAAGAGAAGGAGTGAGCTAGCGCGCCATGCGGTCCAGGAACTTGCGCGCGACGCTGAACTCGGCGAAGCGTTTTTCTTCCCGGCGGAATTCCGGCGAGTGGGAGAGCAGCGAGCAGCCGGAACGTCGGGTGGGATGCTTCACGTGCAGCATCTCGTGAAAGAGCACGTATTCCACGACAAACTGGGGAACACCAGGATGGTCCATGCGACGATTCAACACGATCTGGTTCGGCCCGGGATCGTAGCAGCCAAACTGCCGCCGCCAACTTCGGGTGCTCCAACCGATATGCGGCCTCTCCAGCGCGCCCGCAAAATAGCGTTGATTGAGCTGTTCAAATAATGTGTGCAGGTCAAAATGACGACCCTGTGGCAGAGTGCCAATACGCCGTACACGGTGTCTGCGCATCCTGGTGATTCGGCCCCGCGTGCGGTCTGAGCGTGCGTACAACAAGTACGGCTGCACCAATGCTCTTGGCGTGCGCCGCCGATACACGCGCGCCAGCAACAGAGCGGCCGCGCCTTCCTGGACCTCCAGCGGAGCGCGGCGTAGCAGGTCGGAAAAGCGAACGAACATGGTATCGCCACGCCGGCGAATGGTGAGCGTGAGACTGCTGTAGGGGTAGAACTCGACATGGAAGTGCGGCGGGCGTCCTTCGCAACCGATACGCGTGAACATACGCTGCAGCAGCACTTCTCCACCGGGGACGCGCTCGGCCCTGAGTTTCCGCGATTTCAATTCTTTCGCCTCACGGGCGGTGGCGCCGCCTTCTTCTTGGCTTTTTCCGCCTCGTTTTGCGCGTCCTGCGTGCCTTCAATGGCGTCTTCGAGATTTTCCTTATAGATTTCGAGCTGCGGCCCTTCACTCTGATACTTCTGCAGGATGACGAGGAAGTCCTTGGTCTTGGAAGCCATGAGGTCGATTCCCTGCCGGATGTTTTCCTGCTTGGAGAGCGACACCTGAATGATATCGGCGGCGTCATCGACACATCCGGAGTAGGAATTCATCAAGTAGTTGAGCATTTCACCGTGACGCGTGGCTGAGGGATGCTCGAGTTCGTACTGAAATTTCTTCAATCGATCCTCGGCGAAGGTGAGGAAGAGTTTCACACGCTCATTGGGGGACTCGGCATCGCGGATCTTGTCCGCTTCGATGTCTGTCAGATAATCCTTTTCCGGGCGCTGGGCGCGGACGGGCCGCGACAGCAAGAGGGGGAAAAGCAGGACGAGAATGCCAATGCAGATGAAAGAGCTAGATCGCCGGATCATTGTTTTGTTTTCCCTCCGGTTTAGCCGGATTTTTCTTCGGCTCACTGGTGCGCGTCGGGAACAGCAATCGAATGAGCTGGTCATCGATATCCAGAATGTCTTTCTGGACGATCTCCAGGGGCGGGCGCAATTCCGGGGAAACCACCACCAAAGTCTGCTCCACCTCACGAAGGCCCCTGCGTGTTTGTAGTTCCAATTGACGATAGCCGCCGGGATGGCGTTCGGCATCCGGCTCCTGCTTTTTAAGAAGCTCGAAAGCAGTCCGGATGTTGTCTCGATACTTTTCAAAAGTGAAGCCAACCGCGATATCGTCGCCCTGCTTGCCGGCGTTGCTGGCGGCCTCGAATTGCGCTTCCGCCAGCTTGTCCAGGATATGGACCTTGCTGGTGGCGCGCGGCTCTTTATCGAAGCGAGCCTGCAGTTCACTCACTTTGTCGGCGCGGGAGTTAGGGCAAATCAGAAGAAATAGAATGCATGCGCCGCCCACGAGCTTGAGCCGCGCATTGGGGCGGCTACTTCTTTTTTTCAGGCGTCTTTTCCAGCACATGAATGCGTTGATTCGCTTGCCAAACCTGGTCGGGATTCTTGTTTTCATCAAGCGCAAGGAATCTCCGATAGGCATCGAGGGCGGCCTGAACCTCACCAAGTTTATCGTAGCAGAGGGCGCGAATAAACCACGTCCCCGCACCCGGCGTTTCGGCTTTGGCGATCACGTCGAGCGCGGCCAAGGTTGCCTGGTAATCTCCAGCGAGATAGAAAGTGGAGCTCAAGTCCTTCCAGTAGACAAGATTGTTTCGATCGATCTGGACGGCGGTTTTCAGTTCACGTTCGGCATTGGGAAAGTCTCGCGTTTGCAGATAGACGCGGCCGAGTCCACCGTGGAGTTGCGCGTCGGTCGGGGCCAGCGCAAGAGCTTGTTTCAGGGTGGCAATCGCATCGGAATATTTTTTCTGGCCGATTTCAATGTCCGCTTTCAACCTGAGCTCATCGAGGCTGGAGGATGATCCAGCCTTGTCGAGTTCGGCCACCGCGGCATCGGACTGGCCCTGAGCAACCATCAAGCGCAGCATGCGGGCGCGTGTGTTCTGGTCTTGAGGATCGACGGCGAGATAAGCGCGATAGGCGTCCAGGGCTTCCGGTTCATGCTGTTCGTCAAGGCTCAAGGCAAGCCCTTGCAGAGCTTCCCGCGATTTCGGTGCAAGATCCAGGGCGGCGCGAAATTTCTTTTCGGCATCAGACGGCCGGTTTGCTTTCAAATACACTTCACCCAAGTGAATTAAAGAATCCAGATCCTTGGGATCCAACCTCGTCGCGCCCTCGAAAGATTCGGCCGCGCCCGGCAAATCACCGGATTGCTGCTGTGCTACGCCGAGAAGATATCGAGGCCGACTTTGCGAAGGAAGAAGCTCGACCGCTTTCCGCAGGGGAGAGACGGCCTGAGCGGGATTCTTTTCCAACAGAAGGATGCCGAGATTCAGATAAGCTTCCGCCATTTTGGGATCTAGAGAAATGCATTTTTCGTATTCCGCCTGCGCGTCGTCAACGCGTTTCAGCGCGGTATACGCGTAGGCCAACTGGAAATGAGCAAACGCAACGTCTGGCTTCTGAGCGATAAATTTCTGCAAAGGCGGAACGGCAGCATCGAAATTGTTCTTGTCGAGCGCCGCCTGTGCTTCGTCCAGCAAGTCATTTAGAGGATTGCGGACCTTTTGCGAACTGGATGGGGAAGGCTTGGGAGCTGATTGCTGTGCCGATGTTCGACGCGGAAGCTGAAAAGAGAGCGCAAGACTCAGGGTCAGGACAGTGAATGCCGCTCTCATGAAGCCTCGTTGGATATTCGTCAGCTTTCGGCGGCAGCGCGCGGCGAGTTTCCGTTCTTCTCGGCGTTGGCTGGCCGCTTTCCGTGATTATTGCCGTTAGCCAAGACGCGCGCAAGGAAGCGTCCCGTATGAGATTGACAATTGCGGGCGATTTGCTCGGGTGTGCCAGTGGCGATGATGTTGCCCCCCTGCTCGCCGCCTTCCGGGCCGAGGTCGATTACCCAGTCGGCAGATTTGATGACGTCGAGATTGTGTTCGATCACCAGCAAAGAGGCGCCCGATTCGAGCAGCTTGCGGAAAGCCGCGAGTAATTTGGCGATATCGTCGAAGTGGAGGCCAGTGGTCGGCTCGTCGAGAATGTACAGGATGCCCTGATTTTCCGTGCGGGTCAGGTGCGCGGCGAGCTTCAGGCGTTGCGCCTCGCCTCCGGAAAGCGTCGTAGCCGACTGGCCGAGGCGGAGATAACCAAGACCAATTTCGTTCAGGATTTTCAGCTTGGCGGTCACCTTGGGCACGTTCACAAAGAACGCCAGCGCTTCGCGAACCGTCATATCCAATACGTCGTGAATGTTTTTGCCGTGATAGCGCACTTCGAGGACGCTGCTCTTGAAACGCTGGCCACGGCACTCTTCGCAAACCAACTCGACATCGGCCAGAAATTGCATCTCGACGGTGACAGTACCGTCGCCCTGGCAAGTTTCGCAGCGTCCGCCGGGGACATTGAAGGAAAAGTGCCCGGCGGTGAACCCACGACGCTTGGCATCTGGAGTTTCGGAAAAGACTTCGCGGACCGCGTCAAATGCTTTCAGATAGGTAGCGGGGTTGGAGCGCGGCGTGCGCCCGATGGGGGATTGATCGACGATGACGACATCCTGTACAAGGCTGTCGCCTTCGATGCGATCACAGAACTCCTTGACGCTGGAGCCATTTCGCCTGGCGGCGAGCGCGCGGAACAAAACGTTGTGGACCAGCGTAGATTTACCGGAACCGCTGACGCCGGTCACCACAGTGAACGTGCCGAGCGGCAACATCATGTCGATATTGCGCAGATTATGTAGCGTGGCGCCATAGAGGCGCAGGAATTTTCCGGTGGGCTTATGGCGGTTGGCAGGAACCGGGATCTTGGTTTCGCCACTGAGATAACGTCCAGTAATGGATTTCGGATCCTTCAGAATTTCGTCGTAGGTGCCGGAAAAGAGGAGCTTCCCACCCAGTTCGCCGGCACCGGGGCCGAGATCGAGGACGCGGTCGGCGGCTTCAATGGTATCGGGATCGTGTTCGACGACCAGGACCGTGTTGCCAAGGTCGCGCAAGGATTTCAGGATGTCGATGAGGCGCCGGGTATCGCGCGGATGGAGTCCGATGGAAGGTTCGTCGAGGACATACAGCGCGCCAACAAGATGCGAGCCAAGCGAGGTAGCCAGCTGAATGCGCTGCGACTCGCCACCGGAAAGTGTGGAGGTCAGGCGATCGAGGGTGAGGTAGTCGAGCCCGACTTCGTCGAGGAATTGCAGGCGGGTTTGAATTTCCACGAGAATTTTGTCGGCGACCTTGGCCTGGCTCGCGGTCAATTTCAATTCCGCAAAAAACTTCCGGGCGTCTTTCACGGTCAGCTTGCAGAGATCGGTGATGGATCTCCCGGCAATCCGGACAGCACGAGCTTCGGCGCGGAGCCGCGTACCGCCGCACTCCGGGCAAGTAGCGTAACCGCGGAAGCGGCTGAGAAAAACACGCACGTGGAGTTTGTACTTCTTGCGTTCGAGCCACGCGAAGAACCCTTTCACGCCTTCATATTTATTTTCGGGATCGCCTTCGAGAATCAGGCGGCGCTGTTCGGCGGTCAGTTGGCGCCAGGGCAGGTTGGTCGGAATGCCGCGAGTTTTGGCCCATTTGCGGGCTTCCTGGAAGAGCACGCGATAGCGCGGCTTAGTCCAAGGTTCGATGGCGCCGTCGTCGAGTGACTTGCTGGGATCGGGCACCACCAGATTCAAATCGAAGTCGATGGTGTTGCCAAAACCCTGGCAGCGCGGGCAAGCGCCATAGGGATTATTGAAGGAAAAGAGGCGTGGTTCAGGCTCCTGGTAAACCGTGCCATCGTTCTTGCACTCGAATCGTTCATTGAAACTCAAGCGCTCGGCAGGGTTGCCGGCACCGTCGGCAATGAATTCGAGAATGGCTTCGCCAGCGCCTTCGCGGTAACAGATTTCGATGGAGTCCACGAGCCGGGAGCGGGATTCGGGGCTGACAGAAAGACGATCGACCAGGACAAAGAGCGGTTTGGTGAAGTCAACGTCCAACAACGACTCAGGCGAAGAGAATTCGTGGACTCTACCGTTCTGATAGAGGCGGTTAAAACCGCGCTTTTGCAATTCGATCAATGCCGTTTGGCGGGCGTCGGTTGTTGGCTGAGCCGCGGCAGCTGATTTCTTCCTGGGAGACTTCTTACCCGTTACGGCAGGCTCAGGCACCGCAAGGCGAAGCGTGTACAAGACATAGAAACGCCGGCCCGGAGTCATCGCCAGAACTCGATTGGCGATTTCGTCCGGCGTGTCGCGTTTAACTTCGGTGCCGCACTTGATGCAATAAGTGGTGCCGCAGCGGGCGAAGAGTAACCGGAGATAATCGTAGATTTCCGTGGAGGTGGCCACAGTGGAGCGAGGGTTGCGGGTCGAATTCTTTTGACGAATCGCCACGGCAGGCGCAATGCCGGAAATCTCGTCAACGTCGGGCTTTTCCATGCGCTCGAGAAATTGGCGCGCATAGGCGGAGAGAGACTCGACATAGCGGCGCTGCCCTTCGGCGTAAATCGTGTCGAATGCCAAGGAGGATTTCCCGGAGCCGCTCACGCCGGTGACAACCGTCAGGGCGTTATGCGGGACTTCCACTGTGATGTTCTTGAGATTGTGCACACGGGCGCCACGAACAAGGAGAACCTCCTGCTGAGGAGGGGCGAGAGCAATGGTTTCGTTGGTGGCCAAAGATAAGCCCAGTCAGTGAGCTTGGTCGCGCACTGCCTAAACTTCAAAGTATACGACTCCAGCGGAGGCGGGGCAAATTTGCGAAAATGGCGTGGGGCGTGGGTTTATTCCTGATCGAGACGGATGTGACCGATGCCGCCTTCCACGGTGAGATGCAGGGTGTTCGGGGCCTTGCCGTACGCCGAATTGACGTAGCGGCCGTCTTCTTCTCTCAAACCGTGGACGTCGACGGAGCCGAGGCCACCATGCACGTTGGCGATCACGCCAACATCTTTGGGCAGGCGGACGATGGCTTCGCCGACGCCACCATGGATGTTGGCTTCAAGATCCTTGCCGCGTTCGCCCGTCAGGTCGACGTTGACCTGGCCGGCACCGATGTTGAGTTGCAGGCGGGTCAAGTCCAGCTTGGAGAGATTGAGCTCGCCTTTGCCCGCTCCCATGTCGATTTCCAGATCGATGGGTAGATTGTTATTCAGGTTCAGCTTCCAGCGGTTGTCGGAATTGCTCATGAAATGATTCGAGCTCTGCTGATTGATGGTCAGGTTGCCCGAGCCGTCCTCCACGGAATAATCGACGGTCGGGGACTCCCACGATGGACCCTGGGAGAAATCGGCTTCCAAGAGATGCTCCGCGCCCCCGGAAATGATCAATTCTCCAGCGGGCATGTGAACCACGACGCGGGCGGCCTTGGCGTCTTTGCGATCGACGGTTTGGATTTCATGGCTGCGGTGGCCGCTACCGCTCGAAGCGCTGACCCAATCGCCGCGCGCTTCGCCGCGGTGATGCCACATAAGGATCGCCATAACAGCCAAGAAGGCAACGGTGCCTATTGTGGAACCGATAGGAATGTGCGGCGCGCCTTCCGGATCGCGATGGCGCTGTGCCCGGTCGAAGAACATGCCGGCGCCTACCAGGATGAGAAGCAGAGGCCAGTACTTCCAAAGAATCGGGCCAGGGTGGAAATTAGGCACGGCGCGCCACATCAGCGCCAGGACGCCAAAACCAATGAGCAGCAAGGGAAACACAACGGAGCTGCTACGCACACGATCATCTCTGCCCATAGTTCTCCCTCTGAAGGTTGGTACGCAAGTTTGCGGGTAAATGTTTCATGGTAGAAGTTGCCTGCCATCGTAGGTCGGGCGGGGACTGGCGTCAATTCCCTGCCAGGACGCGGCATGTTAGAGTGCGCTGGGAAGCCAGGAGCAAGGATCATGACGGAGTTTGAGCGGGTGATTTGGGTGGTGCTGGACAGCGTGGGAATCGGCGAGCTACCCGACGCGGACGAGTACGGAGACGTGGGACGAAGCACGCTGGGACACATTGCAGAATCGCGGCCGATGCGTCTGCCGAATCTGGTAAGGCTAGGACTCGGAAACATTGCGCCACTGAAGCATTTACCGGCGGCGGAGAAGCCGATGGCCTCCTACGGAAAAGGCGCGACGAGATCGCCGGGAAAAGATACGACAACCGGGCATTGGGAGATGGCGGGGGTGTGGCTCGATCAGGCATTCCCCGTGTACAAGCAGGGGTTCCCGCCAGAGATCATCAAAGCGTTCGAGGAGCAGATCGGCCGGAAGACGATTGGGAACAAGCCGGCTTCGGGAACGGAGATTATCAAGGAACTGGGCGAAGAACATGTGCGGACCGGAAAGCCGATCGTGTACACATCGGGCGACAGCGTGTTTCAGATTGCTGCGCATGAGGATGTGATTCCGATCGCGGAGTTATACCGGATGTGCGAGATCGCACGGAAACTGCTGGATGGAAAACATCGCGTGGGGCGCGTGATTGCACGGCCGTTTGCGGGGGCCGTAGGGAGTTTTGTGCGAACTCCGCGGCGTCACGATTATGCAGTCGATCCTCCACGACCGATGCTGCTGGATGTGTTGCAGGAGCGGCACGTGCCGGTGTTTGGGATTGGGAAGATTCACGACATCTATAACGGACGTGGAGTGGATGACTACGTGACGACGAAATCGAATGCCGATGGAATGGAGAAGCTGACGGCGGCGACGCGGGAGAGAAAGCAGGGATTGATTTTCTGCAACCTGGTGGATTTCGACATGCTTTACGGACATCGCAAGGACGTAGAGGGCTTCGCAAGATCGCTGGAGGAATTCGATGAGGCGCTCACGGCATATTTGACACTGCTTGGTGCGCGCGATTTGCTGATCCTCACGGCGGACCATGGTTGCGATCCGGATCCGCGGTGGGAGACGACGGATCATTCGCGCGAGTATGTGCCGATTCTGGCGTACACGCCGGGACAGAAGGCGGGACGGAATTTGGGTATTCGAGAAACGCTGGCAGACATGGGGCAGACGGTGGCGGAGAATTTTGGAGGAGAGATTCCGCACGGATGGAGTTTTGGGACCGCGCTAAGGAATTAAGGGTTCCAAATTGGGAATTGGGCAAGGAACGCGCGAAAGGTGGATTTCGAGTTATGTGCGCAATTGAAGGAGTTAGAAGAAACGGGGCGTATAAGTGTGAATTCTGCGGGAGTTATAAGTCCTTCATTTTGCGCAGATGCGCAAGTGTTGTTTCTAAAGTAGTTACCATCGTTAATTTTGTAAGTGCTCATTTAGAAGACTTACTGCGCTACTCACGGGACAATCAGCTTCACGAACTTAGACTTAACTGATTAGTATTATATTGTCAAGGGGAAAGCTGTGAATACGACACAGAATTATGAAGCAATGCTGGGAGTGGCGATTGCGGAAGCTCGCCGTGGATTGGAAGAAGGTGGAATACCGGTGGGCGCAGCAATCTTCAATGAAGGTGGGAAGTTGCTCGGTGCGGGCCACAACCGGCGGGTACAGAATGGGGACCCCTCGGTGCATGGAGAGACGGACGCCTTTCGAAATGCCGGGCGGCAGAAGAGCTACCGCAGGCTGATTATGGTGACGACGCTGGCGCCGTGCTGGTATTGCAGCGGGCTGATCCGGCAATTTGGATTTGGGACGGTGGTGGTGGGCGAGAGCCAGAATTTTCAGGGCGGAATGGAATCGCTGCGGTCGCTGGGCGTGAAGGTGATCGATCTGAATTCGAGCGAGTGCGTGAGGATGATGGCGGAGTATATTCGCGCGAATCCGGAAGTGTGGAACGAGGATATTGGGGAGGAGTGAGAGGGCCAGTAGCGGGCAACACAAAAGTTGAATCTAAACCCGGACCCTTACAAACCAAAGGGTCCGGCACCCGCGGTGGACTGCAAAGCGGCGATAAATCGCCGCACTCCAAAAGAAGAGTTGACCCATCCATTCGCAAACTTCGCAAAAGGATGGGCTTTCGATGCTCAGGGCACGCTGCACCTCAAGATGCGGCCCGCCTCAAAAGCGGACCCCACAAAAACTGTTCAGCCTGCAATGCCCAGTTCGCGGATGGCGTCGCCGGCACCGCTTAGGTTGGCGAGGCGCATCTCGGAATATTTGCGCGACAGAAGGACGCCGGGAGCGCCAGCGTGGAGAGCGGCAGTGACAGCGGCTTTGACGCTTTGCGGCGTGCATTTGCTGTTGCCGGGTTCGGTGGGGATATCGATATCAATCCCGGGCCAGATGAGAGTTTTGGTGCCAGCGACGCCGTCGAGGGCACGCTTGGTTTCGCGAAAGACATAGTCCGGCGAGAGTCCGGTGTGGGGAATCTGATCGTCATTCCCTTCCTTGATGTTCATCACGGCGTAATTGAAATCGAGAAGGGCCTCCTTGGAAAGATCGCGGTACATGGTGGAACCGATATTGTCGACGTAGAGAGCCATGCGCTCGCCACCGCAGTTGTTGTACATGACGACCTTGATGAAGTCGGAGTAATCGGAGAGTTCGTGGAGGTCCTGCTCGGCGCGGTAGATGGGGTTAAAGGAATTGTTGTGCCAGATGTGCCAGCCGACGGGAATGTTGGGATTGGCGGACTTCACGGTTTTGTAAATGGCGGCGTAGGTTTCCCGGAGGCTGTCGGTCCAGAGCATTTCCCAGGCGGCGAGTTCGGGGTAGCGCAAAAGAATGCGCCAGAACTGGACGTAGTAGCCGTCGACGGGACGAGTACCAGTGCGAGAAGCGCGCACGAACTTTTCCAGTTCCAGGAAACCCTGGCGGGCACGGTCAGGATTGATGCCCCGTTGTTTGGCTTTGGCCTGGCAGAATTCGCAGAAGCACGTGACCTGGCCGGGATCGACGGGCGGCACGTCGTGAGTCGCGCCGAGGCTGTCGCAGAGCGCGCCCTGGCGTTCGGAGCCCCACATCAGGCCGTCGATCTCGTAGGAACGGGCATAGTCCTCGACCAGGCCCGTGAGGAAATTGCGGTACTCGGGATTGTTGACGCAGAGGGTTTCGGCGTGGCGGCCGTAGAGATCACGTTCCTGGAGTTTGTCGATATTGGGGAGATCGGTGCGGAAGACGTCTTCGAGCCAGCAGATCGTCTTCATGCCGCGTTTTTTGGCGTGCGGGATGACTTCAGCGAGGATGTCGAGATTGCCATGGTCGGGAGCGCGGGTTTCTTTGAGGACGGTGTTCTTGTAGAACTCGGGATGAGGAGTAGCGAAGTTGCCGCCATGGAAGTTCAGATCGTATTCCTGTTTGCCGTGATCAGGGAGCGGCTGGCCGGGAATCTGGCGGCCAGCGATGCCGCGGCCGTAAGTGAAGACGGCAAGAAAGAGAGTGTTCACACAAGCGCGCTGCTGGAGGGTGTCTAGAACTTTTTCCGTGCCTTCGTCAACAAAGGAAATGGCACCAACCTGGATACCGATCATTTTGGAGTTGACGGCGGGCCGTGCTAGGGGCGGCAGGGCCATGGCGGCGCTTGCTCCAGCGGCGATCTTCAGGAATTCGCGACGATTCACGTCCGGTGTGGGCATTCGTTACTCCCAATCGGTTTGGTAGCCTGGCGATGTGCGCGGCGGCCCATGGTATAGCGGGCGGGCAAATTAAGCTACGGAGCGCGTAGAGTCGAGGACTTACCTGCAGCAGGAATGGCTGTACCACGCGAGGACAGAGCTGGCTATGACCCTTCGTGGCTCAGGGCAGGAGGCCAGCGCTACATGAGCGCCGGAATGAGAAGCGGCTGAATTCGAAGTTGTGCGTACATCGGCGCAGCGGGACTGCGTTCCTGAGCGAGAACGACCCGGATCGGGAGGTGGACGCTGCACAAAAGAAGAGCGCCCCACCCTTTGCGCACGAGATGGCGCTAAGGATGGGGCACTTTCGGGCTCAGGGCAAGCCCTCAAAGTCGAGTAATTAGTCGGCGGCGGTCACTGCTGCCGGGGAGCCGATGGCCGGATCGGAAGTGCTGGGGTGGCCGGTTTCGACGTGGCCAGCAAGCTGGCGCGAAAACGTTAGGTCGGAGTCGACGGTGATCGTCAGGTCGTACCAGCCAGCGGACTTATGCAGGTTGCTGACGAAGGAAGCGCTGTCTTTAGGGTGGAGGTGCTGCGTGTGCGTCTTGCCGGAATAAGCATCGAAGACGCTGACCTTGACCGCGCTGGAGCTGTGATTGCGAAGGATCAACGCAATGCCTTGCGAGTCGTCATCGTAGATGGCGGTGACGCCGACGTTGGCGCCGTTGGACGAGAGACTACCCGCGAACGAACGGAAGAAGCCGTTCGGACCGTAGATCGAATAATCGTAAGAAGTGGCGCCGGTACTGCCGAACGTGTCGGTGGTCGCATCGCCAGCGGCAAGAGTGTGCGTCCATGGACCGGTCTGGCCGTCACCGGAGCGAACCTGAAAAGCAGCACCGGCCCTGCCGGAGTTTCGGAAGTAGAGTTGCACGCCGCCGGAAACCACTTCGCCATAAACATGAAACTCGTAAGGAAGCGCGCGAGCGGGGCGAGTGCCGGGTTCCTGCCCGGGAAGCGCCTGATTTACCGGAGGAGTGGGAACGTAATCGGGATAGCGATCCTGATTCGGGGGCTCATAGGAAGAGGTGTCGGGCAATGCGACGAGGTCGGCGTTGGGCGAGGCAAAGTTGAAGGCGGAAGTGAGATCGCCCGTGACCGTGCGGCGCCACTTGGTGATATTAGGCTCGATAACGCCGAAGCGGCGCTCGAGAAAACGAATCAACGAGGTGTGGTCGAAGACCTGAGAATTGACCCAGCCACCTTTGCTCCACGGCGAAATGACGACCATGGGCACACGTACGCCGAGGCCGTAGGGACCAGGAGTGTTATCGGATGCGGGGTAATACGAGGAGCCGGTGAAAAGTTCGTTGGTTGTGCCGACGGTGGAGATGCCCTGCGCACGCGATTGCGGCGGCGTGGGCGGCACGACGTGGTCGAAGAAGCCGTCGTTTTCGTCGAACATGTAGAGGAGGACGGTCTTGCTCCAGACGTCGGGATTTGCAGTGAGCGCATCGAGCATCTGGGAGACGTACCAGGCACCGTAGTTGGGAGGCCAGTTGCCGTGCTCGGTGTAGGCTTCGGGGGCGACGATCCAGGAGATTTGCGGGAGCTGATTGCTGAGAACGTCCTGACGGAAGGTGTCGAAGAGCGTGCCGCTTTTGAGAATATTGGTGCCGGTGCGGGCGAATTGCGCGAGCGGATCGCCGTCGGGAGCGTTCTGATATTGATGGAAGTAGAGGAGCGAATTGTCGCCATAGTTGCCGATGTAGGCGTTGCCGGTCCAGCCCCAGTAATCGGCCGCGTCGAGACCATCGCCGACGTCTTGATAGATCTTCCAGGTGACTCCGGCTTTTTGCAGACGCTCAGGGTACGTGTGCCAGTCGTAGCCGACTTCGGCGTTGGAGATGACCGGGCCGCCGCCATTGCCGTCGTTGCCAACCCAGCCGGTCCACATGTGATAGCGATTGGGGTCGGTGGGACCGAGGAGCGAACAGTGGTAGGCGTCGCAAACGGTGAAAGCGTCGGCCAGCGCGAAATGATACGGAATATCGTTGCGGGTGAGATAAGCCATCGCCGTGGTGCCCTTGTTGGGAACCCACTGATCGTAGGCGCCGTTGTTCCAGGCAGCGTGGGTACCGTTCCAGTCGTGGGGCGTGTCTTCGATGAAGGTGAGGCCGAGATCGGTCTGATCAGGACGGAAGGGCAAGAGGTAGCCGTCGGGATTGGTGGGATCCGTCTGATGAAAGACGCTTTTGCCGGTGGGAAGCTTGACCGCGCGAGGATCGCGGAAGCCGCGGACACCGCGAAGTGTGCCGAAGTAATGGTCGAAGGAGCGGTTTTCCTGCATGAGGATGACGACGTGCTTGACGTCGTGAATGGAGCCGGTTTCGTTGTTGGCGGGAATGGAGAGAGCGCGGGCAATACTGGCGGGAAAGGCGGAGGCAGCGGCAGCAGTGGACAGAAGCTTGAGAAAATCGCGGCGATGCGTGGTCATGAAATAAATCCCCTCAGTGGAATTCGTTTTTGGCAAAGGCGACGAGAGAGTAACGGGGACGTGTTGCGGGAGAGTGAGGATTCGGTTGCAGATGCGTGAGGATCTTGTTGCGGAGATGTAACTTTCCACAGGACTAAGTGTGGGCTAGTTGTGAATCAATGCTCGGCGGTGCAAGAAGAACTCGGACCAACGTTGCTGGAACAAATGACGAATTTCGCTTGGTCGCCGGGTGTGGACAAGCCGCGGCCCAAGTGGAATAAGGTCCGCCTCGGAAGGCGGACCCTACAAAAACAACGCCAGGCAGATTGCTATTTGCCGGAGGCGGAGGAGCCGCCGCCGGGAGCGTAGTAGCCGTTGCGGGTGCGGGCGGTGAGCTTGCCATGGCCGCGCGGGGGAATGACGTCGACGCGGACGGTGCGGTAACTGCCGTCCTTGGCAGTGTTCGACGGATAGTAGGCAAGCGTGTACTGGTGGCGGATGTCGTGAGCAACCTGCTCGCAGATCGAATGGACGTCTTCGACGTTTTCCGGGAAGTAGGCTACCCCACCGGAGGCTTGCGCGATGGAGACGAGAGCCTTGCGGGCGTTCTTGGCAGACTTCTTGGATTCCTGGCTGAGCAGGCCGATGGTGTAAATGACCGTGTCGGTCTTCTGAATTTCCTTCACAGTCTTCTCGAGCGAGTTACGGCTGGTGTTGTCTTCGCCGTCGGTGACGATGAGGAGGACTTTCTTCTCTTTGTGACCCTTTTTGAGGTGATCGAGCGAGCCGATGATAGCGTCGTAGAGAGCGGTGCTGCCGCGCGCGTCGATGCGCTCAAGGGCTTCCTTCAATTCCGGAATGTTGTTGGTGAAGTCCTTGTCGAGGTCGAGGTAGAAGTCATCGTTGAAATTGACGACGAAAGCTTCGTCCTGGGGATTGCTGTTCTGGACGAGAGTGAGGGCAGCCTCGTTGACGCGGGGACGCTTGTCGCGCATGCTGCCGCTATTGTCGATGACCAGGCCCATACTGACGGGAATATCTTCGCGCTTGAAGATGGCGAGCTTCTGCTCGACCTTATCTTCGTAGACGCGGAAATTCTCCTGGGTGAGGCCGTCAACGAATTTGCCGCGGTCGTCGAGAACGCTGGTGTGAAGAACGACGAGGTTGACGTCGAGCTTGATTTTGCCACCGGCCTGGGCGGGGGAAACGGCCTGGTCCGGAGGAGGGGGAGGAGTATTCTGAATAGGAATCTGAGCAGACGCACTCTGCCCGAAGAGGACGAGCGCGAGGAGAATGGCGAGAGTGAGATACCTTGCTACGCTCGGAATGACGGAGTTGCAGAACTGGCTAGTGGGCGGGAGCGTAATAGCCGGTCTTAGAGTACACGGAGAGCGGCGGGAGGCCCTTGGGGGCGCGGAGCTTGACCTTAATTTTGCGCCAACGGGCGTCGTGAGTGTGGTTGCTTGGTCTGTATCCGAGCACATATTGGTTACGCAACTCCATGCCGATCTTGGACGCGATGTCCGGCAGATCATTTAGATGCTCAACGGCAAAGACGCGTCCGCCAGTCAATTCCGTCAATTCGGCGAGCAAAGACGGGCCGTTGAGTTCTTCCGGCGTGCGATTGCGATAACCAAGCGGGTCGTAGATACCGATGGCGTAGAGTTGGGTGTCCGCTTCCTTAACCAGGCGCTTGATATCGTTCTCGTTGTACCGACTATGATTATCGCCTCCATCGGAGAGAATCAGCAAGGCGCGTTTGGCGTTATGTGCACCCCTCATCTGGCTTAAACCAAGGTAGATAGCGTCCAAAAGGGCAGTCCTGCCCTTTGGGGCAGTCATCATCATGCGGGATTGCAGATCTTCGACGCTGTTGGTGAAAGCGCTGGTGAGTTCGGCGCGCTCGTTAAAACTGACCAAAAAGAACTCGTCCTGAGGATTGGCGGTTTTGAAGAACTGGAGCGCGGCTTCGCGAGCCTTATCGACTTTGTTGGACATGCTGCCACTGAAGTCGAAGATCACGCCGATAGAGATGGGGACGTCTTCGGCGGAAAAGCTGACAATTTCCTGCTCCACATTGTCTTCGAAGACGCGGAAATTGTCGGGCTCGAGTCCCGTTACCAAGCGGTTGTACGGGTCAGTAACCGTAACATTCACGAGAGCCAAGTCGACGTCGGTGCGGATGACCTTGCCAGGATGAATTTTGACGGAGGGAGTGTCGCGGGTCAGATCGCTGGCGAGTTTGGGCGCCGGAACGGCCGCGGCAGGCGCTAAGGGACTGGAATCGGCAGGCTTATCTTGTGCCGGGAGGGCCGCGACCAGGAAAAGAGAGAACAGGAAGGCGAACAGGCGGAAAATCACGAGAACTGGAACCACGCGAGTCTTGCACCTGTCGCGTCTCACGGCTTCCCCCATCCTCTCGTGTCGGCGAGAGGGCCGCGCGGAGAGTTCATGATAGCACCGGTTTAGAGGAAGGCAAGGGCTTCCGGGGCGGGTGAGGGAGGGGGGCGGATGCGGGAGGAATCGTGTGCTAGCATCGGCTGCATAGCGAGTTAATCGGAGCGAAGAACATTATGGCGGACCTGCAAGTTGTCGTGGTGATTCCGGCGCGTTATGGATCTACGCGATTGCCGGGCAAACCGCTGGTTTCATTGGCGGGCAAGCCAATGATCCAGCATGTATTCGAGAGAGCGAAGCAGGCGCAGACGGTGCACCGCGTGATTGTGGCGACGGATGACGCGCGAATAGTGGAGGCGGTGCGAGCGTTCGGGGGAGAAGCGGTGACGACGCGGCCGGATCATCGCACGGGTACGGAACGAGTGGCGGAAGTGGCCGCGCATGAACAAGGGGACGTGTTCGTGAACGTGCAAGGGGATGAGCCGCTGATCGATCCGGTGTCGATCGATACCGCTGTGGGAGCGCTACTGGAAGAGCCGGCGGCGCAGGTAGGAACAGTGGCAACTCCAGTGCGCCACGCGGCAGACATCATGGATCCGAACGTGGTGAAGACGGTGCTGGATTTTGACGGGAATGCGCTGTACTTTTCGCGCGCGCCCATTCCGTGGATCAGGGACACGCAATCGAAGGTGCACGTGAAATACTGGAAGCACCTGGGGTTGTATGTGTTCCAGCGGGATGCGTTGCTGGAGTATCCGACGCTGCCACTGGGCGAACTGGAGCGGGTGGAGCAGCTGGAGCAATTACGGTGGCTGGAGAACGGATGGAAGATTCGAGTGGGCGAAGTGGCGCACGATGCGGTGAGCGTGGATGTGCCTGAAGATGTGGAGCGCGTGGAGAAATTGATGAAGTCCGAGAAATAGCAAACGCCTTCCAGGATAATCCTGTACAACAAAAGAAAAGAAGAGATGCCTTCGGATCAGGGAGCCTGCAGCTTGATGACGCCGGCGGTCGTACGGGTGCTGTCGGCCGTGACCATGAAGGCGGTGCCATTGCTGGAGAAATACACCTGAAAGTGGATGGTGGCAGTGGGTGAACTGTTGACGTTAAAGGTGTACTTGTTGTCAGCGGTGCCATCACCATCGATGAGGAGATTACCGGTGAGATTCACGTTGGTGTAGAGATTATTGGAACTCACGCCAATCTGGGTGTAATCGACCACGCCGTTGACGCTGTTGCTGGTGGCGTTGGCCAAGGTGAATTGACCGATGTAATCCTCGCCGAGGGGCACGGCGGTGGAATTGGCGAGCTGAACGCCGCTCCAATTGAAGACATAATCGCCGGCGAGATTCTGCAGCGAAAAAGGCCCGGAGCCCTGTGAGTACATGGGGCCGGTGGCAATGTATCCCGGACTGGTGTCTTGCACAAAAGCCTGGCTGGCGGAGACCGCGTAAAACGTGAAGCTGTAGGTGCCGGTGCCCGAGTTAGTGAAAGTGAAAGTGCCGCGGCCGCTGCCGGGATGGTTGGCGTCGATGGTGTAGGTCGCGTTGCTCACGTTGGAACCATTCTGAATATGGACATGGCGGCCGTCGTTGTTGTCGTCAGCAGTGACGGCGTTCAAGGCGCCATTGCCGTCGGCCGTGAAACGGCCAACAGTGGCGACCGGTCCCTGGGTGCCGAGGAGGGAAGCTCCCCCGACGAGGAAGATAAAGTTGCCGGCAAACTGCGAGTTTTGCGATGGAGGAGAGACCTGCTTTAGTGCGTCTCCCGAGCTTCCGCCGAGCGCGTCTTCCTCGAGCAGGAGGAAATGCGTGGAATCGACGATGTAGAAAGCGAAGGAGCGGCCAGCGAAGGACATCGTGCCTCGTCCGAAGCTGGAGCCGTTGCCGTTCGTGTCGACCTGATAGGTGCCCGGAGGAACGGGAGTGGCGGCAGAAGGCTGTTGCGCGTTGCCGTCGTTGGTGTCGATGAGGCCGCTGGTGATGGCGCCGTTACCGTCGGAGTTGATTTCGCCAACGATGGAGATGGGGGCGACACTGTTGGCGCCGAAAGAAATTCCCGCGAGGTTGAATGCATATTGGCTGACCAGGCTGCCGTTGGTGAAATCGGCCGGCGTCTGGAGACTGAAAGTGCCAGAGGTAGCGTTGTTCTTATCCGTCTCCAGCAAGAAGCCGGCGGTCGGCGATTGCATATCGAAGTTGAGTTGCAAACCACCGCCGCTCGCCGCTTGCAGAACCAGGACGCCCCGTCCGTTGCTCTGAATGGAATAATTCCCGCCGGTGAAGTTGACGACGGCGGGCTGGCCGGTGGCGAGGGGAAGAACATCTTCGAGGCCGGCGGTAATGTTGCCGGCGCCGTCGGAGATGAAGGAGCCGATGCGGGCGATGTAGGCGCCGGTCGGATCGACACCGTTCATGGAAAAGGCATACTGGCCCTTGAGGCTAGCGAGAGTGAAACTGCCGCTGGGAGGCGGCGGCGCGACACCACCTCCACCACCGCAAGCGGCCAAGAACAAAGCTAACGTTAAGATGACCGCACCGAGCAAGATTTTCACCGCGTGCCTCCAAGCGTTGCGAGGAGCAGAGCCGATATCCAGGTTGTATCCAGCATAAACAATTTCGCGAGACCTGCAACTTGGGAACGATGGGCGGGGCGGGAGCGAAGCCCGGAGGTAATAACCTGGGAGTTGACAGGGGGTTGCGGCGAATGGAGGGCAGGCAGAAAAAATTTTGATAAATGGACGCGAGATTTTCCACGGGAGGAGGCATTGACAGTGCGGGAGGTAGCGAACATAATTCTATGTACGTCAATCCTGTGGAGGGCTAAATCGCTCGAATCTGCGGGCAGCGGATAAGAGCAAACTGGATGGCGCCAAAATATATATTTGTA
>Ga0335077_10001957_pt1 | contig 24589 bp, 22 predicted proteins | sample Lox_Sample_31_FD_207151 | JGI IMG/M metagenome (GOLD analysis project Ga0335077, IMG submission 207151) | Soil microbial communities from Loxahatchee National Wildlife Refuge, Florida, United States - Lox_Sample_3.1 | ecosystem: Environmental > Terrestrial > Soil > Wetlands | place: USA... | reverse complement strand
GGACAAGGCGGGACTCCGCCGGTTCGGCGACGCGCTTGTGCCGCTCGACGAGGCACTCGTGCAGGCAGCGGTGGACCTATCGGGCAGGCCCTACGTCGTGCACGAGGAACCGCCGTCGATGGCGCCGCTCATCGGCTCCTATGACACCACACTGACCAGGCACATCTTCGAGTCTTTGGCGACGAGCGCGGGGATCTGCCTGCACGTGCGGGTGCTGGCGGGCCGTAACCCGCACCACATCGTGGAAGCTCAGTTCAAGGCCGTCGCCAGGGCGCTGCGGGATGCCGCCGCGCCCGATCCGCGGTCCACCGGGGTGCCGAGCACCAAGGGGGTCCTGTGAGCCGACCACACCGACCGAAGATCGCTGTACTCGACTACGGGTCGGGCAATCTGCGCTCAGCGCAGCGTGCCCTGGCCCGCGTCGGTGCCGACGCCGACATAACCGCCGACCACGAGGCCGCGCTGAACGCCGACGGGCTGGTCGTGCCCGGCGTAGGCGCCTTCGCCGCGTGCATGGCGGGGCTCAGGAAGATCCGCGGCGATCACGTGATCGGCAAGCGGCTGGCCGGCGCGCGGCCCATTCTCGGCATTTGCGTTGGCATGCAGATCCTGTTCGCCGCGGGTGTCGAGCACGGCGTGGTGACGGAGGGCTGCGGACTTTGGCCCGCAACGGTCGAGCGCCTCGATGCCCCCGTGCTCCCTCACATGGGCTGGAACACGGTGCACGCGGCGCCCGGCTCGGTCCTTTTCGCCGGGCTCGACCCCGGCACCCGCTTTTACTTCGTGCACTCCTATGCGGTGCGGACCTGGCATGACCCGGGGACCGCGCTGGTGACGTGGGCGGAGCACGGCGAGCAGTTCGCCGCCGCGGTCGAGGACGGGCCGCTTTCTGCCAGCCAGTTCCATCCGGAGAAATCCGGCGACGCGGGCGCCGTGGTGCTCAGGAACTGGCTGGAAAACATGTGAACATCCCGCGTCGAGCGGGCGTCAAACGGAACGGATGGATGTTCTTCTGATGGCGCTGACCCTGTTGCCTGCCGTCGACGTGTCCCGTGGCCTGGCCGTGCGGCTCGTCCAGGGTGCGGCCGGTACCGAGACCTCATACGGCGACCCTGTCGAGGCGGCGCTCGCGTGGCAGCGTGGCGGCGCGACGTGGATCCATCTTGTCGATCTGGATGCCGCCTTTGGCCGCGGCGACAACCGCGAACTTCTCGCGGAGGTGGTGGGCAAACTCGACATCAACGTCGAGCTGTCGGGCGGGATCCGCGCCGACAGTTCGCTGGCTGCCGCGCTCGCCACTGGGTGCGCGCGGGTCAACATCGGCACCGCGGCGCTGGAGAATCCGGCCTGGGTGCGCGAAGTGATCGCTGAGCACGGCGAGAAGATTGCCGTCAGCCTGGATGTTCGCGGCTCGCGGCTCGCGGCCCGCGGCTGGACCTCCGAGGGTGGCGTGCTGACCGACGTGCTGCAACGGCTGGAGAAGGATGGATGCCCGCGCTACGTGGTCACTGACGTAGGTAAAGATGGCACCATGACGGGGCCAAACCTTGACCTGCTGCGCGCGGTGTCGGCCGCCACCGCGCGGCCAGTGATCGCCAGCGGCGGCGTGGCCAGCCTGGACGACCTGCGTGCGCTTGCCTCGCTCGCACCGCTCGGGGTGGAGGGCGCCATCGTCGGCAAGGCGCTTTACGCCGGGGCGTTCACCCTGACCCAAGCGTTGGAGGCAGTGGCCGCATGAACGCAAAGAAGATTTCCTCGGGGACACCATGGGAACCGGTGGTTGGTTACAGCCGGGCCGTCGCGGCGGGTGACTATGTTTTCGTCAGTGGGTGCACTTCGGTGCAGGATGGCAAGCTCCTGCACGAAGGTGACGCATATAACCAGACGGTGCAGGCGATCGCCAACGTGGCGTTGGCACTTGACCAGCTAGGCGCGAGCGTTGCCAATGTCGTGCGGACCAGGATCTTCGTGACCGACATCAGCCGGTGGGAGGAGTACGGCCGCGCGCACGGCGAGGCATTCGCCGAGGTGCTGCCCGCCACCACGATGGTGGAGATTTCCCGCCTCGTCGACCCGCGGATGCTCGTCGAGGTCGAGGCGATCGCCTACTGGCCGGGGGGCAACCTGCGGGAGCAGCGGGCCGGTGCGGTGGCATGACGGTCGCGGTGAGGGTCATCCCGTGCCTGGACGTGGACGCGGGCCGTGTGGTCAAGGGGGTGAACTTCCGCGCGCTTCGCGACGCCGGTGACCCCGTGGAACTGGCCAGGGCCTACGGCGAAGAAGGGGCCGACGAGCTCGTCTTCCTCGACATCACCGCGTCCAGCGCGGGCCGCGAAACCATGTACGACGTGGTCGGGGCCACCGCCGGCCAGGTGTTCATCCCGCTGACGGTCGGCGGCGGCGTGCGCAGCGTCGGTGACGTGGACCGGTTGCTCAGGGCGGGAGCAGACAAGGTGTCGCTGAGCACGGCGGCGGTAGCCAGGCCGGCCCTGCTCGGCGACGCGGCGGCGCGGTTCGGTTCGCAATGCGTGGTGCTGTCGGTCGATGCCCGCCGCGGACCGGGCACACCGAGCGGTTTTGAGGTAACCACGCACGGAGGCCGCCGCGGCGCCGGGCTCGACGCGGTCGAGTGGGCGGCACGCGCCGCAGGGCTTGGCGCCGGGGAGATCCTGCTGAACTCGATGGATGCGGATGGCACCAGGACGGGTTACGACCTGGAGATGATCCGCGCCATCCGGGCCGCTGTGACGGTACCGGTGATCGCGAGCGGCGGAGCAGGCGACCTGGCCGATTTCGCGCCCGCGGTCGAGGCGGGTGCGGACGCGGTGCTCGCCGCCAGCGTGTTCCATTTCGGCCAGCTGAGGATCAGCGAGGTAAAGGACGCTCTTCGTGCCGCCGGGCAGGTGGTGCGCTCATGATGGCCAGGGATGTGTCGTTCTCGCGTCCTCGCCCGCGGTGAGGCGGCGAGGCAGCATGTGGCTCAACAGCACGTTGCTCAATAGCATGTGGCTTACTAGCACGCTGCTCAACAGCGTGTGACTCAGTATCGCGCTGGGGCCGGAAGAGTGGCCCACACCACTTTCCCGCTGCGGCTCGGCGACGTCCAGCCCCACCGGTCACTGAGTGAGGCGACGACGTGCAGGCCACGGCCGGTCTCGGCAAGGTAGTCGGGTTCCCTGACGACCGGTACCTGATCGCTCGGATCTGCCACCGCGCAGAGCACGCAAGGCCCAGGGTGGAGCAGGCCGATCCGGACCGGCGCGGCGGCGAATCCCGCTGGCCTCGGCAAGGCGTGCCGAAGGGCATTGGTCAGCAGTTCAGATACGACCACGCCGACGTCGTTTCCCAGGTCCGCCATTCCCCAGCGGCGCAGGGTCGACCCGGCGAAGTCCCTGGCTGCCTTGACCGATCCGAATTCGAGGCCAGGCGTGCGCGTAGCCACCCGCGGTGAGCGGGTCCAGCTACCCCTGACGGGCACAGGGGGGAGGTGCCGGCCTGCCGGGGCGGCGACCTCCACGGCCGGCCGCAGCCAGTCCAGGTACGCTGCGCTGGTCACAGGCCGAGCCGCCAAGCGCGACGAGTGTGCTGTCATCACCATCCCCGAGGGTCCCATCGATCGGGGCACATACGTGGTACGTCCGGGGCAAATCCTCCCCTACGCACGCGCCAGTTGCAAGGTCTGATTCAAGCGCGAATGCACGTGCATTTGTGACGTGCGCATCTGGTCACGTTACGCGGAACTTGCGCCGTATCCCGGGCCGGACGGCTGCACGGCCCTGAAATGCCACGCGCCGACGTCATAAGGGGACGAAACCGCGTCCAAGTGATATTGTGCGCTGAGCACCCCGCGACAACCTGCACGGCCACGCCCTATTGATGGCGCTGCGGCGCGGGGAGTGGGTGACATGCATTTCGGCGACGGCCGGGAACGGGCACCTGGTGCCCTTCTATTGCTCCGGGAGCCAGCATGAACGCCGTTCCCCCGGCCAGCGACCTGCCTGTGGACCGCATCCTTGCGATGCCAAGGGGCGGCCCGACGGTTTTGCGCATGCTGCTCGGCGGCCAACTGCGCCGCCTGCGCGAGGCGAGGGGCATCACCCGCGAGGAAGCTGGCTACGAGATCAGGGCGTCCCGCTCCAAGATCAGCCGCCTTGAGCACGGGCGGGTGGGCTTCAAGGGGCGCGATGTGGCGGATCTGTTGGCCCTCTACGGAGTCGACGACGAGCGTGAACGCGCGGCGCTCGAATCGCTCGCGGAACGGGCCAACGTCCAGGGCTGGTGGGCCAGGTACAACGACATCCTGCCGGACTGGTTCGAAATCTATATCGGGCTCGAACAGGCGGCCTCGCTGATGCGGTCATATGAGCTGCAGTTCGTGCCTGGGCTGTGCCAGACCGAGGATTACGTCCGCGCCGTCACCATTCTCGGTCACAGGTCTGCCCCCGCCGGGGAGATCGAGCGCCGGGTGAGCCTGCGCCTGACTCGCCAGGAGCTACTGACGGGCCCGGACCCGCCCACCCTGTGGATGGTGGTGGACGAGGCGGCACTGCGACGGCCGATCGGCGGCCCTGAGGTCATGCGCGGCCAGCTGAAGCATCTCATCGAGATCAGCGAGCTGCCGAATGTCGTCCTCCAAGTCGTGCCTTTCCGGCACGGCGGTCACGCCGCCGCTGGAGGCGCGTTCACCATCTTGCGCTTCGCCGAGAGCGATCTGCCTGACGTTGTCTATCTCGAACAGCTAACCAGTGCCGTTTACCTGGACAGGCGCGAGGAGACCGACCGTTACATGGAGGTCATGGACCGGCTGAGTGCCGAGGCGGAGCCGCCCACTGGCACCTCGGGCTTCCTCGAGAAGATCATCAGAGCCTTCTAGGCCGGAGCGTTCTAGGCCGGAGCGTTCTAGGCCGGAGCGTTCTAGACCGGAGCGTTCTAGACCGGAGCGTTCTAGGCCGGAGCGTTCTAGGCCGGAGCGTTCTAGACCGGGACATGCCTTGGCGGTCCGTAAGTCTCAGGGCTTGCGGCCCACGCCGGCCCAGCCAGATACCTCGTAATCCGCATCCGCCTCCTCGGGTGCAGGCCACCAGCGGTGGCACTGCACGACGCCTGGCGGGACGATATCAAGGCCGTCAAAGAACCTGGAGACTTCGGCGAAACTGCGCCGGGTCTGCGCGGTAGCGACCGACTGGTTGTAGCGCCTGGCGCCCTCCGCGACCGCCTCCGCATGTATATCGCTGGCCGGATGGGAGATCACGAGATAGCTCCCTGACGGCACGGTGTCCATGAGGCGGGCAACGATGCCGTACGGCCCCTCTTTATCGCTGATCAAATGCAGGATCCCCACCAGCACGACCGCCACCGGGCGGGTGAGGTCGAGCGTTCGCGCTGCCTCGGACAAGATCGTGCTGGACTCGCGCAGGTCGGCCTCGATGTAAGCGGTCGCGCCCTCAGGTGCGCTCGCGAGCAGCGCACGGGCATGCGCGTGCACGATCGGGTCGTTGTCGACGTAAACGACGCGGCTTTCCGCTGCGATCTTCTGTACAATTTCGTGCACATTCGGGCTGGCGGGAATGCCGGTCCCGATGTCAAGGAACTGCCGTATGCGCGGCTCGCTGGCAAGGTATGCTACCGCTCGCCCAAGAAAGGCCCGGTTCGCGCGGATGTCGCGGAGAATGGTCGGCCTGATGCTGATCACGTGTTCGGCGGCGTCCCTATCGGCGGCGTAGTTGTCCTTGCCGCCGAGCCAATAGTCGTAGACGCGGGCCGGGTGCGCGACCGACGTGTCGATCTCGACTGGCTCTTTGCCTGATGGGATGGGCGCGAACCAGTCATCTGCCTTGTTGTCGGTCACACTACGCCTTTCTTCTCATGGCGTCCGGCGTGGCCGTGCCGTGACTGGGATGTCACCAACGGTGACGGGGAAGTCATCAGTCGTGACATTCCCAGCCGGTGGCTCACTTGGACGACGCCCGGCTCCGGCAGGCCCAGGCTCTCGGAAACCAGTCGATCTCGGCCGGGCTGCGGACAGTGGCCCGCTCGGCGACCGGCTTGGCTAAGGCAAGACTTTTTGCTGCCTGCCAGCAATAATCGTGGGCCCGCGCCTTGCCCGCCGGGCAGCCACTGAGCTCGGTCGGTTCCGCGCGGGTCTGCCACCGGGGTGGGCGACTCGGCTGCCTGATTGCGGGCCACGGCGCACTCTTCCTCGGAGCCGACGGTCATGGCGCTTCACCCTCAGCGTAACCTTTCGTTTCCCCCGCTATACGGACATTGTTTGACCGATCACGCGCTGGTTCCGGTCCCGCCAGGTGCGTACGCACAGACCGCCTGACGTCACAGCCGCCAGCGCGCCTGGCCCAGCCGTTTCACCGCGTCGGCGTCGCCGTCCTCCTGTACCTGTGCGGCCGAGGTGCGGCCGAAGGACCAAAGCGTCAATTCGCCCGGCGTGCCCGTCACCGTCACCGTCGGCGTTCCCCGTTTCGCCGTGATCGCCCGTGTACCCGGTGATCCCGCCCGCCGCAGCACGACCCCGCACGGGGCCCTGCGCAACAAGATCTTGACCATGCCGAGCCGGTGCCACAGGATGTCCTCCATGCCCGGGTCGAGCTGTCGCGGCCGCCAGCCGGGTGCCCCGCGGCGCACATCCTCATGGTGGACGAAGTACTCGACCACGTTGGCACGTTCGTCCACGCCTGGAATCCCGAAGAGGGAAAGCCGCGGCGGACCGTGCCTGATCATGTCAATCAGCTGCGGATAGTCATGCTGCTCCGCGATCCGCTGCTGGACGCGCGCGGTGTACCCGGCGAGCGGGCCACCGAGAATGCCGGCCGCGGCGTCCGGGCGGTGCTCACGCAACACCAGGTGGGCGGCGAGATCGCGAGTGGCCCAGCCTTCGCAGAGCGTGGGCGCGTCTGGACCCTTTTCGCCGAGCAGCCGGCCCAGCGCATCCCGTTCCTTGCGGGAGAAATTCACACGGTGATCTTAGCCGGACCCGCGCTGCCGGGCATCGGTGCATGCGCACGCCGGTTCTGCTGAAAGAATGAGAGAAGTCGCTAGTGGTCTGATAGACCGCCCTAGGTCGCCACTTACCGTGCCTGGCGTTGCCGTGGTCGCCGGAGTGGGAGCAAGCCGGAGTAGGAGCAAGAAAGCCGTGATGCTGGACCCGGAGATCTCCGCCAGGCTCAAGCGCGACGAGCATGGCCTTTTCGCAGCCATCGCACAGCAGTACGACACCGGTGAGGTGCTGATGGTGGGCTGGATGGACGACGCGGCGCTGCACCGGACGCTCACTACGGGGCGGTGCACCTACTGGTCCCGCAGCCGCAGGGAGTACTGGGTCAAGGGCGCGACCTCGGGCCACCTGCAGCTGGTCAAGTCCGTCGCGCTGGACTGTGACGGCGACGCCGTGCTCGTCCAGGTGGACCAGGTCGGCGGGGCCTGCCACACCGGGGACAGAACCTGCTTCGACGCGGGGAAGCTGGACGCGGTCGCCGGTGAGCGCCCGGCTTCCGGGTGACGCGATGCCGCCGGAAGCTAAGCTGGCACGCCGCGAGCTGGGCGTTACGCTCGCCGCGGGGGTGGCGGGCGCCGGGGTCGTGCTGCTCGCCGCGGCGCAGCCGTGGGCACATGCGTTGTTTGTGCCGGCGGCGCCGCTGCCGAACTCCCGCGTTACCGTTACTGGGCACGAACTGGTGCCTGCCGCGAACGCACTCGCGATCGCCGCGATCGCCTGCCTGGCCGCCGTCATTGCGACCCGCGGCGCGCTGAGGCGGGTTGCTGGCATCCTGCTGGCCTTGCTCGGCGTGTTCATCGTGGCCGCTGTTCCTGCGTCGGTGCGGCATGCGCACGTGGCGGCGGCAGCCGCCGCGCGCACGCTTGCCACGGCCGCCCCGGCCCACCTGGCGATGGCGGCGTTCCCTTGGTGGGCGGCTGCCGCTGTAGGTGGCTTGGTCATCGTCTGCGCCGGCGCGCTCGCCGCGTGGCGCGGGCCCCGATGGCCTGCCATGTCAGCCAAGTACGACCGGCCCGGGGGCCCGCCGCAGGCGGGCGGTGCGAGCAAGGATCCGGCCGCGGCGTGGGACGCGCTCGACCGGGGTGCGGATCCAACGTTGCCGGGCGGCCACCGCTGACCATGATCCACGAGCATCGGCCGGGATCTTCTCGGCTCTGCAGCGCACGACAGTCCACGACAGGTCCACGACGGTCCACGACGGTCCACGACAGTCCACGACGATGTCCAGGCGCGCATCTCGCGGCGCTGTCGCCGTCGCGCGAATGAACCACTCCGCGCTCCTTGAACGCGTGCATGGCCCTCCGATACATCCACCCACCCACAGACCTGGACGCGTTCGCTCACAGGGGCCCCCATAACAGACCACTAGGCGGAGCTACCCTGGCTATGCAGAACGCGTGTCAGGGGTCGGCGATTGTGCGGAGGTGAGCGTGAACAAGACAGGGTTGCTGCGGCGGGCCCCGGCTCGCGTCACGGGGCCCGCACGCGAGCACGTACACCTGGTTTCCCGGCTGCTGGTCGCGCAGGCGGGTGCGGCCGCCGCGGTGAGCTTGTTGTTCAGCCGCAGGACCACGTCGGTCGTCGTAACCACACTGATGCTGGTCGCCGCGCTGTGCGTGCTCGCGGCGCTCGCGCGCACGGGCACGCACGCCGCGCGCACCATGGTACTTAGCTTTGAGATCGTCCTGATCGTGTTCGGCCTCTACCGCTTCGTCTTCGAGCGCTACGTGGGCGGCACGGTCTTCGCCATCGTGATCGCGACCGCGATGTACCACCCAGCCGTCGTTCGCGCTTACGGCGGGGTGCCGGCGGCCGCTGCCGGGCCATCGGACGTGGCGCGCGGCGAAGGTGGCGTCGGCCGCGTCGGGCCCGGCCCGTCGCCAATCCCCGACGCTGCGGGCGGAGTGCTGGGTGAGTCCACCGGGCGGTGACGGCGGCGACGGCGATGACGAGCCTGGCCTCGTGCTCGTCGTCGAGCACGAGGCCGCAGTCGCTGAGCTTGCCCGCAGGTATCTCGCGCGTGACGGCCTGAGCGTACGGGTCGCGGGTACGCCTGCGGAGGCAGCGTCGGCGCTGCGCGACAGGCCACCGGCCGTGGTGATCCTCGACCTGACCATGCCTGGTCTGACCCCCGGCATGGTCCGCCGCAGGCTGCCGGTCCGTGGCCACGCGGCGGGGCCCGTGTTGATCTGCTTGGCAGGCCCGGGTGGCCTGCGACCACGCCACTTCGGGCTCGCGGGGGAGGGCGACAGGCGCTGCCTCGGCCGCCCCTTCAGCCCGCGGGTTCTGGTCGCGCGGGTCCGTGCCACGCTTTGTCAGCCGACGGCCGCGACGGAGCGCGCCGCGGCCGGCCGCGTGCCCGCGGGCAGCTATACCGTGGGCGAGCTGACGCTTGACGCCGAGGCTCGGCGGGTCAGCGTGGCAGGTGCGCAGGCAAGGCTCACCGCGACGGAGTTCAGCCTGCTGGCGTTTCTCGTCGGCAACGTGGGCCGTGTGTTCAGCAGGCAGGAACTGCTTGACGCGGTCAGGGCAGAAAGTGCGGCGGCTGGCACGAGGGCAGTCGACGTGCATGTCGCGGCGTTGCGCGCGAAGCTTGGCACGCATAGCCCGATCCGAACCGTGCGCGGCGTCGGCTACGCGGCCGAGCCACCTCAGCGGCGGGCCAGGTAGGCGCGCCCGCACCGCACGCTGTGCATCCGGACCCGGTTACGCTACGCTGCCCGGCCATGAGCGACGGGAATCCGCAGGGCACAGGCGAGCAGGGTGGTGCGGGCCACGAGCCCCAGGGTGCAGGCGGACCGCCGCACTGGGGACCGGACGGATTCTCGCAGGGCGCTGGCCCGAGTCATGGTGGTTACGGCGTCCCGCCCGGAGGGGCGCGCGGTTACGGCCCGCCAGAAGGTGGTGACGGCGTGCGAGAAGCCGACTACGGTGCGCCAGCGGGCTTCGGCGCACCAGCGGTTTGGTCGGGCAAGCCACCGCCGAACTATCTGCCCTGGGCAATCATCGCCACCATCGGCGGAGTGCTGTTCTCCTTGATTGGTGGCGTCCCGACCGGCCTGGTGTCCGCGCATTTCGCCCGCCAGGTCATGCGGAGATGGCATGCAGGCGACCGGCAGGGTGCCCTCGAAGCCGCAAGGAAGGCACGAATCTGGGCCACCGTGTCGACCGTGCTCGACGTGCTCGGGCTGATCTTCGTCGTCTACCTCTTCTCGAGCAACAAGAACGGGACGGTCGGCTGAGCCAGTCCCGGGGGGCGACCCCTGGAACCGCGTGTCGCGGCACATCCCCGGCTGTGCCCGGCTGTGCCCGGCTCTGCCCCGGCTCTGCCCGGCTCTGCCCCGGCTCTGCCCCGGCTCCGCCCCGGCTGGGCGCGGCTGGGCTGCGGCTGGGCCCTGCTGTGCCGAGTTCTGGCCGGTATGACTGCTGCGTCGGGGGCGGAGTATCGGCGGGCCGGCTGTCCGGATAGCATCGGGGACGCATGGCAACCAACCGGAGGGGACCCGTATCGGCGTGAGCGTTCTGGACGAGATTCTGGCCAGCGTGCGCGCGGATCTCGCCGAGCGGCAGCGGCGAACCAGTCTGGATCGCCTGAAGGAAATGGCCCGCGACGCACCATCGACGCGGAACGCGCTGTCCGCTCTCAATGGCGACGATGTCGCGGTGATAGCCGAGGTCAAGCGGGCGAGCCCAGCCAAGGGCGAGCTCGCGGCGATCGCGGATCCTGCGGCGCTTGCCCGTGACTACGCGGTCGGCGGTGCGCGTGTCATCAGCGTGCTCACCGAGCCGCGCAGGTTTGGCGGCAGCCTCGCAGACCTGGCCGCCGTGCGCGGCGCGGTCGAGGTGCCTGTGTTGCGCAAGGACTTCATCCTCAGCTCTTACCAGCTCTGGGAGGCGCGCGCGCACGGCGCCGACATGGCACTGCTGATCGTCGCCGCGCTCGACCAGAACGCGTTGATCTCGCTCGTCGAGCGGGCAGAGTCCATCGGCCTGCTGCCGCTCGTCGAGGCGCACACCGCCGAGGAGACCAGGCGTGCCGTCGATGCGGGCGCGAAGGTCATCGGGGTCAACGCCAGGAACCTGACCACGCTCGAGGTCGATCGCACGATCTTCGCGCAACTCGCACCGCTGATACCCGACTCGATCGTGAAGATCGCGGAGTCGGGTGTTCGCGGGCCGCACGACCTGCTCGCGTACGCCGCGGCGGGGGCGGACGCGGTGCTTGTCGGGGAGAGCCTGGTCACCGGCAAGGACCCGCGCAGCGCGGTTGCTGATCTGGTGACGGTGGGTTCGCACCCAGCGCTGCGCGGTGACCGCGGGTGACAGTTCCAGGCAAGGCGCGCGCCGCGGCAGCCGCTGCGGATCAGTTGACGTCAACCGGGCTGGACGTCGCCGTACCGGACGCGACCGGCCACTTCGGGCCGTACGGCGGGCGGTTCGCACCCGAGGCACTCATACCTGCGCTCGACGAGCTTGCCGCGGCCTACCGTGAGGCGAGGGCGGACCCGCAATTCCAGGCCGAGCTCGATCATCTCCTGCGCACCTACGCGGGCAGGCCGACCGCGCTCACCGAGGCCCCGCGTTTCGCCGCTCACGCGGGCGGCTGCCGGGTCCTGCTCAAGCGTGAGGATCTGGCGCACACTGGCTCACACAAGATCAACAACGTGCTGGGGCAGGCCCTTCTTGCCCGCAGGATGGGTAAGAGCCGCGTGATCGCCGAAACCGGCGCGGGACAGCACGGCGTCGCGACCGCGACCGCGTGCGCCTTTCTCGGCCTTGATTGCGTGGTCTACATGGGCGAGGAGGACACCAGGCGGCAGGCGCTTAACGTGGTCCGGATGCGCATGCTCGGGGCCGAGGTCGTCCCCGTGCGGATCGGCACCAGGACGCTCAAGGATGCCATGAACGAGGCATTCCGCGACTGGGTCACGACGGTCGGGCACACGCACTACTGCATCGGTTCTGTGGGGGGGCCGCATCCCTTCCCCGTCATGGTGCGCGACTTCCAGCGGATCATCGGCGTTGAGGCCCGCAGCCAGGTACTCGAGCTCACCGGGCGCCTCCCAGATGCGGTGATCGCTTGTGTGGGTGGTGGATCGAACGCGATCGGCGTCTTCCACGAGTTCATCCCCGACGATGGGGTGCGCCTGTTCGGCGTCGAGGCAGGCGGAGACGGCTTGGCGACCGGTCGGCACGCGGCGACCCTGGTCGGCGGATCCGCGGGGATCCTGCATGGCATGCGGACCTACCTGCTGCAGGACGCCGATGGCCAGACGCTGAAAACGCATTCGATCTCGGCGGGCCTCGACTATCCGGGAGTGGGCCCTGAACACGCGTGGCTGCACGACACGGGCCGTGCCACCTATAGCGCCGTCACCGACCAGCAGGCCATGGACGCCTTCTTGCTGCTCTGCCGCCAGGAGGGGATCATCCCGGCGCTGGAGTCCGCGCACGCCCTGGCCGGGGCGCTTGACATCGGCCGTGAGCTTGGGCCGGGCGCGATCCTGCTCGTCAACGTGTCAGGGCGCGGCGACAAGGACGTCGACACCGCGGCGCGCTGGCTGCACCTGACCGGCGACACAGCCGACGGCTCGCCAGGTATCTTGGAAGCGCGGCCGTGAGCGCGGTCAGCGGTGTCTTCGAGAAGGCCGCGGCCGACGGCCGGGGCGCGCTGATCGGCTACCTGCCTGCAGGATTCCCTTCCGTCGACGGGGCGATCGCGGTCGCGGTCGCCATGGCCGAAGCGGGCGTCGACATGATCGAGGTCGGGCTGCCCTACACCGATCCGCTGATCGACGGGCCGGTCATCCAGGAGGCGGTGCAGCGGGCCCTGATCGGCGGTGTGCACCCCGCCGACGTGCTGCGCACGGTGGAGTCGCTTGTTTCCGCTGGCGTGCCCGCGCTCGTCATGACGTACTGGAATCCGGTACAGGCATACGGCGTGGACGCCTTCGCCAGGGACCTCGCATTGGCAGGGGGATCCGGCATGATCACCCCCGATCTGAACCCGGAGGAGGCCGGGCCATGGCTGCGTGCCGCGGACCGCTACGGGCTCGATCCGGTGTTCGTCGTCGCGCCGAGCTCGACCGGCGAGCGGCTGGCGAAGGTGGTCTCGGTGTGCCGCGGGTTCGTGTACGCGGCGTCGGTTATGGGCGTGACCGGCGCGCGTGACGTGGTAAGCGAAGCTGCGTCAGGACTTGTCGCACGGGTGCGGGAACATACGACGCTGCCGGTTGGTGTCGGGCTCGGGGTCAGGGACGGCGTGCAGGCCGCGCGGGTCGCCCAGTTCGCTGACGGGGTCATCGTCGGCTCCGCGTTCGTGCAGTGCATTCTTGGTGCGCCCGATCTGGACGCTGGCGTCGCCGCCGTGGCTGGCCTCGCCGCCGACCTTGCCCGTGGCGTCCGCCTCCGCACACCGCTTCCGGCTGACGATGCGCCATCGGCCGACGATAGCGGGTAACGTCCGAGGCTATGTCGATCGCATTCATCCCGAGCCCTTCTCAGGGCGTGTGGCATCTGGGACCGGTCCCCATCCGCGCCTACGCGCTGTGCATCATCGCTGGGGTGATCGTGGCGGTCTGGGTGGCAGAGCGCCGCTACCGGGCGATCGGTGGCCGCCCTGGGCTGATTCTCGACGTCGCCACCTGGGCCGTGCCTTTCGGCTTGGTCGGTGCCCGGCTTTACCACGTGATCACGGACTATGAGCTGTACTTCGGTGCGGGCAGGGATCCATGGAATGTGTTCAAGATCTGGGATGGCGGGATCGGCATCCCTGGCGCCATCGCGCTCGGCGCGGTCGGCGCCTGGATCGCCTGCAGGCGCGCCGGGGTCAAGCTTGGCCCTGTGGCGGGCGCGGCGGCGCCTGGGATCGCGCTCGCGCAGGCGATCGGCCGCTGGGGAAACTGGTTCAACCAGGAGCTTTACGGTCGGCCTTCGACATTGCCTTGGGCGCTGGAGATCTCACCGCAGCACCGCGCCGCGGGTTTCGAGAACGTTACCACCTATCAGCCGACGTTCCTTTACGAGTCGCTGTGGGACGTGGGAGTCGCACTGCTCGTCATCTGGGCGGCGCACAGATTCCTGCTAACCGGTGACCGCACCTTCGCGCTATATCTCGCGGCGTACGGTGTCGGCAGGTTCATCACAGAATCGTTGCGGATCGACTATGCGCACCACGTCCTCGGCCTGCGGGTCAATCAGTGGATGGCGATCATCATCTTTGTCGGCGGTGTCCTCTACCTCTACCGCACCCGCGACAAGATCGGCCCCGACGTCATAGAACCGCCCGCGTCCGCGCCGGTCGAGGCGTCGCAGCCAGGCGGGGCCACCGCCAGCTTGCCCACGGCCGATGACAATCCGGCCCGTATCACACCGACGCCTGACGAGGACGCGGGCGGGCGGCAGCCGGCGGACGATGGCGGCGGCGAAGCGGTGGCGGACGAGGACACTACGGCGAAAACGGAGCAAGCCAGCAGGTAAGCCGACAGTGTCAATGATCCCGAATGGCTGCGCGGATGCGGCTTCGGCCGCTGCGGGGGATCCGGGGGGTGGGCCTCCGGGGCCAGCACAGCCGAATGGCTGCCGCGGATGCGGCTTCGGCCGCTGCGGGGGTCCCGGGGGGTGGGCCTCCGGGGCCAGCACAGCCGAATGGCTACCGCGTGACGCGCCGATTGTGTGCCTGCAGGGGCGCTTTGGGGGCATCGCACCGACGCCTGGCACGCTGCGCTGCGGAACGAGCTTGATCGTTGGCCCGTAGGGGGGTCCATAGCGCCCCCCACGGGCCAACCACGGCGGCCAGGCCCGCTCAGTCCTCGCGGTCTGCTTCGCCCTCGATCTCGATCTTGATCTTCTTGCCAACGACGAAGCCGCCGCCCTCGAGCGGCATGTTGACGTGAATGCCCCAGTCCTCGCGGTCGATCTCACCGGTCATGCTGAACCCGATGACCTGCTTGCCGCCCATCACGGCCGGCTGGTCGGTGACCCCCTCTATTTCCACCTCGAGCTCGACCGGGCGGGTCACCTCGCGGACGGTGAGGTCGCCGACGATGTGGAACACTGCGCCCTCATGGCCAGTGACGCGGGTGGTGTGGAAGGTGATCTCCGGGTATTTCTCCACGTTGAGGAAGTTCTCACCCTTGAGGTCGCCATCTCTGGCGGGTACACCAGTGTCAACGCTAGCGGTCTTGATTACCAGCTCGGCGGATGACTGCAGTGGGTCCTCGGCCACGTTGATGTGCCCAGAGAACTCGCCGAAGCGACCGCGAACCCGGCTCACCATCAGATGCCGTGCGACGAATCCGATCCTGGTGTGGTACGGGTCAAGGACGAACTTTCCCGGTGTCGGGATCGTGATGCCTTCCCACGTACGGGTGTTTGCATCGCTCACGAGGACCCTCCTGAAAGATGTTGAAGTTTGAATATTTGACGAAGCAAATGCTACAGGTAAAGTATTCCCAGCGTCAACGATATCGAGGCAGCGTAGTGATCACTGACGACCCACGGCTGACGGCGGCCGGCATGCTTGCCGAGACCTTCGCCGGGCTGCGTGCGAAGCTCGCCCCGACATTTGCTGCCCACGGCATCGCGCCGCTCGAGTTCGAGGTGCTGCTGCGGCTCGCGAGGTCGCCGGAGCAGCGTCTGCGGATGACTGATCTCGCCGCCCAGGCAGGCATGTCCACCAGCGGCGTCACCCGGATTGTGGACAGGCTCGAGCGGTCGGGGACGGTGCGGCGCGAGACCTGCCCGTCCGACCGCAGAAGCTCGTTCGCTGTCCTGACCGAGGCGGGTGCACGGCGGCTCGCCGTCATACTGCCAGACCACCTGGCTGACATCGACCGATGGTTCACCAGCATTCTCCGTCCTGGGCAGCTTGCCGCATTGCTCGACGCACTACAGGTGATCAGAAACACCGTGCGCCCGGGGGCTACCGCGGGGACAAGTGGCCCCGCATGTGCTGCCGCCGACGTTTCGGCATCAGCTGATTCAGGGGATCATTCCGCTGGTGAGGTAATCTCTAGCGGATAGCACGAGCAGGGCCAAAGTTGTCCCGGCTGCATCAAGCAGGATCCGCAGGCGAGACGGCTGGAGGTTCAATGCCCCCTGCAAACACACAGGACGCCGCAGGGATCCGGGGCGTCGCATCCCCGGATCAGCGGAGCGGGCTGTACGACGCCAGCTACGAGCACGATGCATGCGGTGTCGGCTTCGTCGCCGACCTGTCCGGCCGCCGCAGTCACGACACCGTGGCGAAGGGCCTGGCAGTGCTCCGCAACCTCGAGCATCGTGGCGCGAAGGGTAGCGAACCAGACACAGGTGACGGCGCGGGCATTCTGACCCAGATCCCCGACGGATTCTTCCGCGAGGTAACCGCCTTTGCCCTGCCCGAGCCCGGCGCCTACGCGGCTGGGACAGCCTTCCTCAGCCGGTCGGCGCCCGACCGCGCCGCGGCCGTCGAGGCCATCGAGCGGATCGCCGCGCAGGAAGGCTTGGCCGTCCTCGGCTGGCGCGACGTGCCGCACGATCGATCGTTCTGCGGTCCAGGTGCGCGCGCCGTGATGCCGCACCTGGCGCAGTTGTTCGTAGCTGCCGCAGATGCGCTGCCGGACGCCCCTGGTGCATCCGGTGGGGCTGGCAGGTCCGGTGAGGCCAATGGGCTCAATGGTACCGGTGCCACTGGGGCTGGTGCGGCCAGTAGGACTGATGTGCCTAGCGAGACTGATGTGCCCGGGACCGATGTGCCTATCGGGACAGATGTGCCTATCGGGACAGATGTGCCTATCGGGGTCGGTGCGCCAGGTGCGGCTGGTCCGGTGGATATCGACTTGGACCGCCGCGCGTTCTGCCTCAGAAAACGTGCCGAGCACGAGGCCGGCGTGTACTTCGCGAGTCTTTCCGCGCGGACCATCACCTACAAGGGGATGCTGACCGCGCCACAGCTTGAGCCGTTCTACCCGGACCTGTCCGACCGTCGGTACACCAGTGGCCTGGCACTGGTGCATTCCAGGTTCTCCACGAACACCTTCCCTTCCTGGCCGCTCGCGCACCCGTACAGGTACATCGCGCACAACGGCGAGATCAACACGATCAGGGGCAACCGCAACTGGATGCGCGCGCGCGAGGCCATGCTGGCGACCGGCGGCGTTCTGGACGGCCCGGCCGGCCGCGGCATCGAGCGGCTCTTCCCAGTGCTCGACGGCGACGCCAGTGATTCGGCCAGCTTCGATGAGTGCCTGGAACTGCTGCATATGGGCGGCCGCTCGCTGCCGCACGCGGTGCTGATGATGATCCCGGAGCCGTGGGAGAACAACGCGGAGATGGACCCGGCGCGTAAGGCGTTCTATCAGTTCCACGGCACGCTCATGGAGCCGTGGGACGGCCCGGCCTGCGTGGCCTTCACCGACGGCACGGTGATCGGCGCCGTGCTCGACCGTAACGGCCTGCGTCCAGGCCGTTACTGGATAACCGACGACGGCTTCGTGGTGCTCGCAAGCGAGGTCGGGGTGCTCGACATCGACCCGGCGACCGTGATCCGCAAGGGACGGCTGCAGCCGGGCCGCATCTTCCTCGCCGACACCAGCCTGGGCCGGATCGTGGAGGACGAGGAGGTCAAGGCCGAGCTTGCGGCCGAGCACCCGTACGCCGACTGGCTGCACGCCGGTCTGCTCCACCTCGACGATCTGCCCGGCAGGGAGCGGACGCTCCCGCCCCACGCCGAACTGATCACCCAGCAGCGACGGCACGGGTACACCGAGGAGGAACTGCGGGTCATCTTGACCCCGATGGCACAGAACGGGGCCGAGCCCATCGGGTCGATGGGCACCGATACCCCGATCGCCGCTCTTTCCGACAAGCCCCGCCTTGTGTTCGACTACTTCGCTGAGTTGTTCGCCCAGGTGACGAACCCGCCGCTTGATGCGATCAGGGAGGAACTCGTCACCTCACTCGCGTCCGCCATCGGCCCGGAGGGCAACCTGCTGCATCCCGGGCCCGCATCTTGCAGGCAGATCGTGCTGCCCTTCCCGGTGATCAGCAATGCCGACCTGGCGAAGATCGTCCACATCAACGAGGACGGCAACCTGCCCGGCTTCGCTGCGTACGTGGTCGACGGCCGCTACCGGCTGGCCGGCGGAGGCGACGCGCTGGCCGCCCGGTTGGCCGAGATCTGCGCGGACGTGTCCGCGGCGATCGCCGGCGGCGCCCGGATCATCATTCTTTCCGACAGAACGGCTACCGAGGCCTGGTCCGCCCGCGACCGTGGGCCGATCCCATCGCTGTTGCTCACGGGGGCGGTGCACCACCATCTGATTAAGGAGAAGACCCGCACCAGGGTGGGCCTGGTGGTGGAGGCGGGTGATGTCAGGGAGAGCCATCACGCGGCGCTGCTTATTGGCTACGGCGCGACAGCGGTCAATCCGTACCTGGCCATCGAGACCGTAGCTGACCTGGTCCGCAGCGGTGTGCTCGACGGGCTCAGTGAGAGGAAGGCCGCGGCTAACCTGATCAAGGCGCTGGGCAAGGGCGTCCTGAAGATCATGTCAAAGATGGGCGTGTCCACGGTCGCGTCCTATGCTGGCGCGCAGATATTCGAGGCCGTGGGGCTCGGCGACGAAGTCATTCGCCGCTGTTTCAACGGGACCACGTCGCGGCTCGGCGGCGTCGGCTTCGACGTTCTTGCCAGCGAGGTCGCGCAGCGCCACGCGGATGCGTTCCCTCTCGCTGGCGAGCCACCCGCGCACCGCGGTTTGGAAACGGGTGGCGAGTACCAATGGCGGCGCGATGGCGAACCGCATCTCTTCAACCCGGAGACGGTGTTCAAGCTCCAGCACGCCACGCGGAGCCGCCGTTACGAGATCTTCAAGGAGTACACGAGCCTGATCAACGACCAGGCACGGCACCTGATGACGCTACGCGGGTTGCTTCGCATCCGCGGGATCGACGACATCCACGACGCCGCGGGCACCGCCGGCCGTGCCCATCCTGGCGGGCCGGCCCGCCCACCGGTACCCATAGAGGAGGTCGAGCCGGTCAGCGAGATCGTCAAGCGGTTCGCGACGGGTGCGATGTCCTACGGATCGATTTCGGCCGAGGCGCACCAGACCCTCGCGATAGCGATGAACCGCCTGGGCGGCAAGTCCAACACGGGGGAGGGCGGCGAGGACGCCGACAGGTTCGCCCCCGACTCCAACGGTGACCTGCGTCGGTCGGCGGTCAAGCAGGTGGCGAGCGGCAGGTTCGGTGTCACGAGCGAATATCTGGTGAACGCCGACGACCTGCAGATCAAGATGGCCCAGGGTGCCAAGCCGGGCGAGGGCGGCCAACTGCCCGGCCACAAGGTGTACCCATGGATCGCAAGGACCAGGTACTCCACGCCCGGTGTGGGGCTGATCTCGCCGCCGCCGCACCACGACATCTACTCGATCGAAGACCTGGCGCAGCTCATCCATGACCTGAAGAACGCCAACCCGGCGGCGCGAGTGCACGTCAAGCTCACCGCCGAGGTCGGCGTCGGCACGGTCGCCGCCGGGGTGAGCAAGGCGCACGCCGATGTGGTGCTGATCTCCGGGCACGACGGTGGCACCGGCGCCGCACCGCTGACGAGCATCAAGCACGCGGGCGCGCCATGGGAGCTCGGCCTCGCTGAGACACAGCAGACCCTGCTGCGCAACGGGCTGCGCGACCGGATCGTCGTGCAGGTGGACGGCCAGCTGAAGACGGGCCGCGACGTGGTCATCGCGGCGCTGCTCGGCGCGGAGGAGTTCGGTTTCGCGACCGCGCCCCTCGTCGTCTCCGGCTGCGTGATGATGCGCGTCTGCCACCTGGACACCTGTCCCGTCGGTGTGGCCACCCAAAACCCCGAGTTGCGCAAGCGCTTTTCCGGCAAGCCGGAGTTCGTGGTGAACTTCTTCGAGTTCATCGCGCAGGAGGTTCGCGAGTACCTGGCCGCGCTTGGTTTCCGCACGTTCGACGAGGCGATCGGGCAGGCGGAACTGCTCGACATCGCTGCTGCCGCCGACCATTGGAAGGCATCACGTCTTGACCTTTCGCCAATCCTTGACGTGCCAGCCGCGGCGGCGGGTGGCGGGCAGGACGCGCCAAGGCACCGGGTGACCGCACAGGACCACGGCCTCGCGAAGGCGCTGGACAACACGTTGATCCAGCTCGCGGAGGGCGCGCTGGCCGAAGCGAAGCCTGTCCGCCTCGAGCTTCCTGTGCGCAACGTGAACCGCACCGTCGGCACCATGCTCGGCTACGAGGTGACACGACGCTGGGGTGGCGAGGGCCTGCCCGACGACACGCTGTACATCTTGCTCACCGGCAGCGCGGGGCAGTCGCTGGGCGCGTTCCTGCCACGCGGGATCACCCTCCGCCTGGCGGGAGACGCGAACGACTACCTCGGCAAGGGCCTGTCAGGCGGCCGCATCATCGCGGCCCCGGACCCCGCGGCGCCGTTCGCCGCGGAGGACGAGATCATCGCGGGTAACGTCATCCTTTACGGCGCGACCGCCGGCGAGGTGTTTCTGCGCGGTGTGGTTGGCGAGCGCTTCTGCGTGCGGAACTCGGGCGCCATCGCCGTCGCCGAGGGCGTGGGGGACCACGGGTGTGAGTACATGACGGGCGGGCGCGTGGTAGTGCTCGGCCCCGTCGGGCGGAACTTCGCCGCCGGTATGTCGGGCGGCGTCGCTTACCTGCTCGATCTCGACGTGCGCCGGGTGAACACCGAGATGGTGGACCTGGACCCGCTCAGCGACGCCGACCGGCTGTTCCTGCGCGAGATCGTCCAGCGGCATGTTGCCGAGACGAATTCGGCGGTCGGCCGTCGGCTGCTCGCCGACTGGGACGTGGCGGTCGAGCGGTTCGGCAAGGTCATGCCCAAGGACTACAAGCGGGTGCTCACCGCGGCGAGTCAGGCCGAGCGCGAGGGCCGCGACGTGAACGAGGCCGTGATGGCCGAGGCCATGGCCGCGGCCCACGGTTGACCCACAGCTCACTTTCAGGAGACAGCAATCAATGGCGGACCCAAAAGGATTCCTCACCACGCCGCGCGAGACGCCGGTGCGGCGGCCCGTCGACGTGCGGATCAAGGACTGGCGCGAGGTATACGCCGACTTCGACCGGAGCAAGCTCGAGCGGCAGGCGGGCCGCTGCATGGACTGCGGCATCCCCTTCTGCCACTACGGCTGCCCGCTCGGGAACCTGATCCCGGAGTGGAACGACCTGGTCTGGCGGCACGACTGGCATGACGCTGCGGAGCGGCTGCACGCGACCAACAACTTCCCCGAGTTCACCGGGCGGCTCTGCCCGGCACCGTGTGAGGCCGCGTGCGTGCTCGGCATCAACGCCGACCCGGTCACGATCAAGCAGGTCGAGGTGGAGATCGTGAACCGGGCCTGGCAGGAGGGCTGGGTACAGCCGCGCCCGCCCGCGGCGGCGACGGGGAAGCGAGTCGCGGTGATCGGCTCAGGGCCGGCCGGGCTCGCCGCCGCCCAGCAACTAACCCGAGTGGGGCACGAGGTGACCGTGTTCGAGCGGGCGGACCGGCCGGGCGGGCTGCTGCGCTACGGCATCCCTGAGTTCAAGATGGAGAAAGACCATCTGGACAGGCGGCTCGCGCAGATGCGCGCGGAGGGCACCGTGTTCCGCTGTTGCGTCACGGCGGGTGAGGACGTCAGCGCCGCCGAACTGCGCGCGGGCTACGACGCGATCGTGCTGGCCGGGGGCGCCACGGCCGCCCGCGACCTGCCGGTGCCCGGCAGGGACCTCGACGGCGTGCACCAGGCCATGGAGTACCTGCCGCTCGCCAACCGGGTGACCCAGGGCGACCTGGACGTCGCGCCGATCACCGCGCGAGGGAAGAACGTGGTGATCATCGGCGGCGGCGACACGGGCGCCGACTGCCTTGGCACCACGTTGCGGCAGGGCGCGGCGTCGGTGACGCAACTGGAGATCATGCCGCGCCCGCCTGGGTCACGGCCCGAGCATCAGCCGTGGCCGACATATCCGCTGATCTACCGGGTGTCCAGCGCGCACGAGGAGGGCGGCGAGCGCGTTTACGCGGTGTCCACCCAGGAGTTCCTCGGCACTGCGGGCCAGCGGCCGCGCGTGCGCGCTCTCCGGCTGGTCGACGTCGAACTGGCCGGTGGCAGGTTCCAGCCGGTCCATGGCACCGAGCGCGAAATTCCTTGCGAGCTCGTGCTGCTCGCGATGGGGTTCACCGGACCCGAGCGGGGCCCGTTGCTGACCGGTCTCGGCGTCGAGTTCGACGCGCGCGGCAACGTCGCCAGGGACGAGTCGTACGCGACCTCGGTGCCAGGCGTGTTCGCTGCGGGGGACATCGGCCGCGGCCAGTCGCTGATCGTGTGGGCGATCGCGGAAGGCCGCAGCGCCGCGGCGGGGGCCGACAGGTACCTGAGCGGTCATACGACGCTGCCTGCCGCGATCCCGCCAACCGCCCGCCCGCTTAGCTGACCAGCCCGGCGGGTCGGCCCTCGCCGACCCGCCGGGCTGGTCAGCGAGGGCCGCGCAGCTCGTGCGGTGCGCAGATCCGGGGCACCGCTCATGGGCGGCACATGCGATGCCGCGGGTGCCTCGACGTGACATGTATCACTGAACCGCGCGCAACTGCCGCTCCGGCCGTGCCCCGGGTGGGATTCGAACCCACACTGCACGGTGTTTGAGACCGCGGACTCTGCCTGTTGGTCTACCGGGGCCTATTGAGGTCGATCAGAACGGGGTCGCTGCTGCGCTGCCAGGTCCCGTCAGGTGCCAATCTACCGCGTGCGGGTACGCTCTTGCGGGTGAGCGAGACCCAGCGCCGTGTCGTGATCGCGGAGGATGAGGCACTGATCCGCCTCGATCTCAAGGAGATGCTCGAGGAGGAGGGTTACGTTGTCGCAGGCGAGGCCGGCGATGGCCGGGCCGCCGTCGAACTGGCCACCAGCATCCAGCCGGATCTTGTGATCCTGGACATCAAGATGCCGATCCTTGACGGCATCTCCGCCGCCGAGCAGATCTCCGCCCTGCGGCTCACTCCGGTGGTCATCCTCACGGCCTTCTCCCAGCGCGACCTCGTGGAGCGGGCCCGGGACGCGGGCGCCATGGCTTACCTGGTGAAACCATTCACAAAGGCTGACCTCGTGCCAGCGATCGAAATGGCGGTGAGCAGGTTCACCGAGATCCGTGCGCTTGAATCCGAGGTGCAGAGCCTGCAGGAGCGGCTTGCGGCTCGCAAGGTGCTCGAACGCGCGAAGGGCCTGCTGCAGGAGCAGTACGGGCTTACCGAGGCGCAGGCGTTCCGGTGGATCCAGAAGACATCCATGGACCGGCGGATGACTATGCGCAATGTCGCCCAAGCTGTCCTCGACGGCGGCACAGGGCCAAACGCCGGGGACGCCGAAAGGCCCGCACCGCGGACCCGCGATGGCGCTGTCGGAGACGCGCCGGAGCGTCCTGAGCCCCAACCGGATCAGGGAGCGGCGCGCGAGGCGGCCGCGCCCCGCACAGACCCTTAACGGCTGCCGCGGATGCGGCATCGGCTGCTGCGGGGGGATCGCGGGGGTCGCCCGCCGGGGCCGGCGTAGCTTTAACAGCTGCCGCGGATGCGGCATCGGCTGCTGCGGGGGGTAGCACAGATCCCTAATAGCCCCGGCTGCCCCGGCCGTGAGGGCATGTCACGCCCTTACGGCAGGTAAGACCCGATGGCCCTTACGGGCCTGTTGCGTGTCAGATTGCCGGCCTCGCGCGGGCCCAGTGCGAGGTCGTTACGGCGCCAAAGAAGACCCTTGGACAGGGCCGCTGTAGGAGCCCGGGGGGCCTTTGGTGCCGTACTGGCCTTCCCCGGGCCAGCACGTTATCTACTCGGCCGCCCCGGGCTCTGTGCTTAACCGTAGCGATGCGCTGGCTCACAGCGCAAAGCACGGCCACTTCACGTGCATGACGCAGCAAATTGTTTGGTTACTCATTATTTATCTTGTTACTGCCTATCTGCGTCATTGCATCTAGTTGCGAAAATGGCGGCCGAAGGCTGACATGATGCGAACAGCGACCTGCTGACCACGTACCACCAGCGCCGCATGCCACCGGGGCCGCATGCGACCAGGATCTAGCGATCCTTGGTCGCTAGGGTGGATCACCGCCGCCTGGCCCCGGCCGGCGGCCATCTTGTCCCTGCCGGAGTCCGGCTGCTCAATGACCACTGCCAAACGCTGGGATCCATTTTCCCGGTGATCCGATGTGCTGCCGCGAGCAGCGGTATCTATGCGGCGATGACAATGGGTCATTATGACAGCGCAATATTTGTTGATCAGGTTTTTCCTCGGATGTATTTGGCTTAAATGGATGACCTGGCGAGATCAAGAGATCAAGATGTACTGCGGGATCCGATCTCGCTTCCCGAAGGGGACAGCCAAGGGAGTGACCATGCGCATTCGTTTAACCCGGGGCAGAGCAGTCCGCCTCGGCGCGGCGGTTGCCGTAGCGGCCGCCGCAGCGGGCACGCTGGGCAGCACAGGCGCTGCCGCGGCGCCGGCGACAGCGGTTAACTGCAGCAGCCCGGCCGTGAGCCACAGCTACTTCGGCAGCACCGTC
>Ga0335077_10001953_pt1 | contig 24620 bp, 22 predicted proteins | sample Lox_Sample_31_FD_207151 | JGI IMG/M metagenome (GOLD analysis project Ga0335077, IMG submission 207151) | Soil microbial communities from Loxahatchee National Wildlife Refuge, Florida, United States - Lox_Sample_3.1 | ecosystem: Environmental > Terrestrial > Soil > Wetlands | place: USA... | reverse complement strand
CTTAGCTGCCAAGCTATGTTGTGCACAGGATTCTAACGGCGATCAGAACTTTGCCGTGCTCCACGGTCACTCTCGTCGCGTTTCAGGATCAGACAACCACCCCAAAGGGGTGGCCGCTGCTAATAAGTATCAGTTGATTACTGGCAAGAAGAACGGAGCAATTCATGATCACCATTCGCCCCAGCGCCGAGCGTGGTGGAGGAAACCACGGTTGGCTCAACACCAAACACACCTTCAGCTTCGCCGATTATTGGGATCCAAAGTGGATGGGATTCCGCTCCCTCCGCGTCATCAACGAAGACCGCGTTGCGCCCAACACGGGATTTCCCACGCATCCGCACCGCGACATGGAAATCATCACGTACGTCCTCGAAGGCAAGCTCGAACACAAAGACAGCCTCGGAACCGGTTCGGTGATCCTCCCAGGCGACGGACAGCGCATGACCGCAGGTTCAGGAATTCGCCACAGCGAATTCAATCCGTCGACCGCGGAACTGGTACATTTCCTGCAGATCTGGATTCTGCCCGAGAAAGCCGCGTTGCCGCCGAGCTACGAGCAGAAGAGCTTTCCGGAAGCAGAGAAACAAGGGAAGCTGCGCCTGATTGCCTCGCCGGATGCAAATCATGGATCAGTGAAGATCAACCAGGATGTGAAGCTCTTCGTCACGCTGCTGAAACCAGAAGAAGAAGTCCGCCACGAGTTCGTCGTAGGACGTTATGGATGGCTGCAACTCGCGCGCGGAGCCGTCGAGCTGAACGGCGAGAAGCTGAACCAAGGCGATGGCGCGGCAATCAGCGACGAAAAGAAGCTGACCATCAAAGGCGTTGAAGACGCCGAAGTCCTGCTCTTCGATCTCGCCTGAAGCATTCACCACATAGGACACCGAGAAACACGGGGTTTCCCCCGTGAATCCCTGTGTTCTCCGTGGCAAAAGCCTCTTGTTTTTCCCCGCACGCAAGAACGCCACAGATCAAACGGATTCTTGCGGATAAATCAAGAGCGTTATCCGTGAAGATCCGTAAAGTCCGTGGGGTTTTTCTTAACGCCGTGCCTTTACGGGTTCTTTCTCTCCCACGCGCTTGCTGATCTCGAAGAGCATCTTGCCGGCCTTCTTGTCGGCATCCACAACAACATGATCGCCATGCAGCACTTCGCCGTCGAGAATCTTCAGCGCGAGAGGATCCTGAATCAGCTTCTGGATCGCTCTCTTCAGCGGACGCGCTCCGTAGTTCGGATCGTAGCCCTGCGCGAAGAGCAGGTCTTTCGCTGCGTCGGTGAGCTCCAGCGAGATCTTGCGATCCGCCAGCAATCGCCGTACATCTTCCAGCCGCAGCTCGATGATCTTCACCAGCTGTTCTTTCCCCAGCGGACGGAACACGATAATGTCGTCCACGCGGTTCAGGAACTCCGGCTTGAAGTGCACATGCAGCTGGTTCATCACCTGTTGGGTGGCCTGCTCGAACTCAGCGTCGGAGCGAAGGCCCTCAGCTTGTAAGAAGGAAGATCCGATGTTTGACGTCATGATGATGATCGTGTTCTTGAAGTCGACCACGCGGCCTTTGCCGTCGGTCAGCCGACCATCGTCCATGATCTGCAGCAGAACGTTGAACACATCCGGATGCGCCTTCTCGATCTCGTCGAAAAGGATCACGGCGTATGGACGACGCCGCACTTGCTCGGTGAGCTGCCCGCCTTCTTCGTAGCCGACATATCCCGGAGGAGCGCCAATCAGCCGAGCCACAGAATGCTTCTCCATGTACTCCGACATGTCGATACGGACGAGCGCGTGCTCGTCGTCGAAAAGGAATTGGGCGAGAGCACGGGCCAATTCGGTTTTGCCGACACCCGTCGGACCGAGGAATATGAATGATCCGATCGGCCGCTTGGGATCGCTTAGTCCCGCGCGCGAGCGGCGAATCGCGTTGGCGACGCGTTCCAGCGCCGGATCTTGTCCGACCACGCGCTGGCGCAGACGCTCTTCCATCGTGACCAGCTTCTTAACCTCGCCTTCGAGCATCTTGGAGACAGGAATCCCGGTCCACTTGGAGACGATCTTGGCAACATCTTCTTCGTCGACTTCTTCCTTGAGCATGCGCTGCTTGCCCGCGCTCTCCATTTGCCTGGTGAGCTTGGCGAGTTCTTCTTCCGCCTGGCGAATCAGGCTGTAGCGGATTTCGGCGACGCGTTGCAGGTTGCCCTTGCGCTCCTCGGCCTGCTCCTCGACCTTGAGCTGTTCGATCTTTTCCTTAAGAGCACGAATGCGGGCGATCAGGTCTTTCTCTTTCTTCCAGTTTGCCTTCAGCGTGTTGGATTTCTCGCGGATCTCGGCCAGTTCCTTTTCGATGACGCCCAGACGCTCCTTCGAGTTCGGGTCGTCTTCTTTTTTCAATGCCTGCTTCTCGATCTCGAGTTGCGTCGCGCGGCGCTCAAGCTGATCGATATCTGTCGGTAGCGAGTCGATCTGGATGCGCAGCGAGGCTGCCGCTTCATCGATCAGATCGATCGCCTTGTCCGGCAGAAACCGATCGGAGATGTAGCGGTGCGAGAGCGTCGCGGCCGACACGATGGCCGAATCCTTGATGCGCACGCCGTGATGCACTTCGTACTTTTCTTTCAAACCCCGCAGAATCGCGATGGTGTCTTCGACATTCGGTTCGCCTACGAACACGATCTGGAAGCGGCGTTCAAGCGCTGCGTCTTTCTCAATATACTTGCGGTATTCATTCAGTGTGGTTGCGCCGATTGCACGCAGTTCACCACGAGCCAGCGCGGGCTTCAGCATGTTGGAAGCGTCGATCGCGCCTTCGGCCGCTCCTGCCCCGACGAGCGTATGCAACTCGTCGATGAAAAGAATGACCTGTCCCTGCGAGTCTTCGATCTCTTTCAGCACTGCTTTCAGGCGGTCTTCAAACTCACCGCGATACTTCGCACCAGCGAGCATCGCTCCCAGATCCAGTGCGACAACGCGTTTGTTCTTGAGGACCTCCGGAACGTCGCCGGAAATGATGCGCTGCGCAAGACCCTCAACGATAGCGGTCTTGCCGACGCCCGGTTCGCCAATGAGCACAGGATTGTTCTTCGTGCGGCGCGAGAGGACCTGGACGACGCGCCGAATCTCTTCGTCGCGGCCGATCACAGGATCGAGCTTGCCGCGACGCGCCTGTTCGGTCAGGTCGCGAGCGTAACGCTCCAGCGCCAGGTACTTGGCTTCGGGATTCTGGTCTGTCACCTTCTGCGATCCGCGCACGACCGTCAGCGCCTTCAGGATCGCGTCGTAAGTGGCTCCGGCTTGCGCCAGGATCTGTTGCGCCTTGTCGCGCTTGAGCTGCGTAATGGCGAGTAGCAAATGCTCGGTCGAAACGTACTCGTCCTTGAAGTTGCTGGCTTCCTTAAACGCCTGATCGAGCAGCTTGTTAGTTTCATTCGCCAGCGTGGCTTGCGCGGATTCTCCCGAGACTTTTGGAAGCTTGCCGATTTCGGCGTAAACCGAATTCAGGATGGCTTGCGGCCCGATCCCGATCTTTTCCAGAACAGGCGGAACGATGCCTTCCTTGTCTTCCAGGAGGGCGGCGAGCAGATGCAGCGGCTGCAACTCGGGATTGCCGTGCTCGGACGCGAGCTGGCTCGCGCGCTGGAAAGCCTCCTGCGCTTTCACTGTAAATTTGTCCCAACGGATTGCCATGAATACTCCTTCTGTTTGCCTCGGTAATGATCCTCAGCGGCAATTAGCAGTTGGCAATTAGCATTTAGCCTTATAGGAAAGATGCTATTTGCGAACGGCGAGTCGCCACAAAATAAATCGGGAAGCGGTCACCTCTGCCGCTTCCCGAATGCTCAGGGCCAAAGCCCTCATTTCGTTCTCCAATTATCGTGGTGCTATTAGGCGGCTTTGCTGGGGCCCTTGCCTTCGATCTGCTTTTCGGAGCCGACATGCACCTTGATCTGCTTCGGCTTGGCTTCGGCCTTCTTGGGCAGGTTGATCTTTAGCACGCCCTTGTCGTAGCTCGCCGAGACGTTCTCGGTGTCCACGGTCTGGGGCAGATTGAAGGTCCGGGTGAAGCTGCCATACTGACGCTCCACGCGGCGGTAGTTCTCTTGCTTCTCTTCCTTCTCGATTTTGCGCTCGCCGTGCACGGTGAGAGTATTGTTCTCAACCTGGACGTCGATGTCCTTCTCGTCGATTCCGGGCACTTCGATCTTCAACGTAACCTTCTGTTCATCTTCGTAGACATCAACGGCTGGTGCAAAGCTCGAAGTGCTCAAGGACTCATCCCGGCCGGCGTCGTTGAAGGACTCACGGAAAAGACGGTTCATGCGGTCCTGCAATGTGGCGAACTCACGGAACGGCTCCCAACGGGTTAATACGGTCATGACTAAATCCTCCTTCAGATATGGATGTTGAGTAGAACTTGGTTTTTCGATGGTCCGCGCTCGGCCTAGCCGGCTTCAGCTGCGGTTACTCCATTGGATGTATAGTTAGCACAAAAGAAGCATAAAATATTAGTGTGTTATTATCAAGCACTGTTATTTATTGTTTTTGTTTAGCTTACGTTGCATATGATGCATTTCAAATACTGAGTTTCTGGGATGTTCAGTAACACAGGATGGTCCTTAGCTTGGCCGCGAACCTCAAGGACACGGACGGTGCGGTGAGCGTCCACCGCTGCGGAAGTGAGCATTTCCAGAAAGCTGGATTGGCTGACGTGATAAGAGCAGGAGCAGGTCACAAGGATACCGCCGGACTGGAGCATCTTCAGGGCCCGGAGATTAAGTTCCTTATAACCACGGATGGCAGAGTCGAGGTCGCGTTTAGTCTTGGCGAAGGCAGGCGGGTCGAGCACAACCGTGTCATACCCTCGGCGCGATGCCGAGTAATCCTTCAACAGATCGAAGGCGTTGCCTTCGATCCACTCGATTTCGCGTGAATTGAGAGCAGAGTTCTGGTCAGCCCGTTCCAGTGCAGGACGCGAGCTGTCGACACCCGTGACCTGATCGCAAACCTTCGCAACATGAAGTGCGAATCCGCCTTGATAGCAGAACACGTCGAGCGCGCTGCCGTGGGCGTACTGGGCGGCGGCTGCGTAGTTTTCCCGCTGGTCAAGGAAAGCTCCGGTCTTCTGACCTTCGAGGGCGTCGTACTGGAAATGCACGCCGTTCATGGTGACCGTAGTCTTGGTTTTGTCTCCGTACACGAGGCCGGAGGCGCGGGATGGAAGGGTTTCGAGTTCACGTACGCGAGCGTCGACGCGCTCGACGATGGCGGCGGGGTTTACTCGCTGCCTCAATTCAGAGATGACAGTCTCCCTCACAGGGTTGCAGTCAAATCCTTGGGTCAGAATTTGAATGGAAAGGAGGTCGCCGTAGCGATCCACAATGAGACCGGGCAGGAAGTCGGCCTCGCTGAACACGAGGCGGCAGGCGTCGGTGTCGCGGACGATCAATTTGCGGTATGCGAGGGCATCGGCAATTCGCTGGCGAAGCAGGGAATGCAGATCGGAGACGGGGCTGTGCGACAGCATGCGGATCGCGATCTGGGATGAGCTCGAATATAGAGCAGTACCGAGCATCCTGCCGCGCTGGTCCGTCACCGTGACAAGCGAGCCAGGAGGAATGTCGTCGACCGAGCTAAGGTCAGAACGGTACACCCAGACGTGTCCGGAGTTCACCCGCGTGGTGCCGCGGGGGGAGATTCTGACGGTTGGGAGGGGGCACTCGCTCGGAGGCATGGGGACATGGTAAATGCCTGGCGTTCGCGGAGAGGGAGTTCTGATGTGGGAGTGGCGCGGCTGGTGTCCTGACCAGCCCGGACCAAGACGATTCGGCATGCCATTCTTGGCGTCTCGGAACTTTCTGGGAAATGTGGCGGCGCAGGATGATCTGACTGTGGTTGTGGCCAAGTTTGTGGTATGAGCGAAAAGCGTCGAGCATCGCTCGAATTTCGATTGATCGGTGGGTTCTCCGACCATAAAAGTTCTACTGAAAACGACTGTGAAATCTGACAGATTCCAGGTCTCTTCGGTGCTGAACCACTTTATGGAGGCCGATGGGCTGCAGTGCTGCCGCCCAGAGGTCCCCATCATACGAAGGAGGGCGCTGATGATAATCAAACGAATCGTTTCGGTTGTTTGTGTAATTCTGTTGGGTGCAGGTCTGGCAATTGCGAAAGATTCACCCGACAAGAAGCGGGAAAAGGCTCGCAAGATGGCAGACCAGACGTTGAAAGAGCTGTACAAGCTCCAGCCCACGGCACAGGCCGCGATCCAGAAGGCAGCCGGCTATGCCGTATTCAATAACATGGGTACGAACCTGTTGTTGCTGAGCACCGCCCGGGGCGCAGGCATCGCCGTCCACGCCCAAGACAAACAGGAAACTTTCATGAAAATGATTTCGGCGGGCGCGGGCTTGGGAGTGGGTGTCAAAGATTATCGCGTGATCTTCGTGTTCGAGAACGAGGAGGCCTTCAACCGCTTTCTCGATTCCGGTTGGTCGGGATCCGCACAGACCGACGCTGCAGCAAAGGCGGGCCAGTCAGGCGCGGCTTATTCGGGAGCTGTAGAGGTTTCTCCGGGCGTTTGGGTGTATCAGATCACGAAGAACGGCATTGCGCTCCAACTGACCCTGCAAGGGACGAAGTACTACAAGGACGACGATCTCAACAAGAAAACCTAATACAGGTTGAATGTGAGCACGTTGTGAGAAGGAAAGCTCCTCCGGAGGGCACCGCAGGCGCAGAGCGTATCTTTTCTGAGGAGCCGTAACCAGCAGGTCGAGCTGTGCTCGAAGGACAGCCGAGGCGGCTATCCCTGCGTGTTTCAACTAGCTCGGGGCTGGGGAGGTTGGAGCGGCCGGGGCCTCGTGTTTGGCGTGCGATCCTGATGCTGCTTCGAATCGGGCTGCATCAAGATCGGCATGGAGGGAGTCCAGAATGACCATCGGGAGTTCGGCGCCAAAGCTGTCGAGTTCTTCTTCGCTCCAGTTGCCGTTCAAGCGCGTCGAGCCAGTGATGTCTTCCGGGAAAGCTTCGCGGTAATTGCCCTCGCGAATGAGGATGTCACCGAGCAGACGTCCCGTGTGGATATCGTAGACGCGGCGGCTGGCCCGGCCTCCGGCGTTTGTGAGGCAGAGGAACACCTCGCCGTCGGCGGCGAATTCGGGGCGGTAATACCAGGCTTGTGGCGCATCGATCTTGGGATGGTGCCTCTTCGGCCGATGGATCGTGTCCTTCTTATCGACCACCTCTTCCTTTTCGTTGGAGTAGAGGATGCGCTGGCAGGAGTCGCAGAATACGATGTCTTTTCCGGAGCGGACGTCGTTATAGGTTTGGGGGCGCAGGATCACCTGGCAGCCCATGCACTTGTGATCGCGAACTTCAGCGATGCCGCTGCCGCGAAACTTTGAGACGCGCTCGTATTGCCGGAGGAGGTCTTCGCGGATGCCGCTACGGAACTCGTCGCGTTTTGCTTTGGCCTCGGCCAGTAACTTTTGGTCCTCGACCGTCCGCTGGCGCGCCTGCTCTTTCTCTTCTTCGATCTCGGCGGTTTCCGCCTTCAGTTCGGCCTGCGCGGATTTGACTTCTTTGTCTCGGATGTCGGCATTGACCATCAGCTCGAGAATCTTGTCTTCGTTTGCCGCGATTTCCTTTTCGGCGAACTGGATCTCGTGGAGCAGGGCTTTGTACTGGTCGTTGGTTTTTACAGCAAGCGACTGATCGCGGTACTTGGAGATCTTTTCGCGCAGGTCTTTGATGTTGGTGTCGTACTTGCGGCGGGCGGCCTCATCGGCTTTTACGGCGTTCTGTGCTCTTTCTAGCCCGGCTTTCGTGGCAGCCAGCTTCTGCTCGATCGCAGCCACGCGTTTGGGGAGTTCCGCGATTTCGTCCTGCAGGCGGCGGATTTCCTTGTCTACCTCCTGCAGCTTGAGCAGATTTTCTATGTCTGGAAGCATCCGACTATTTTGATTTTAGCATGCGATGGACCAGGGCCGGGCCCGAGCGGTTACGCTGAGTGGGACCAGGTGCGAGGGCGTGTGCAGAGCGCCCCCTTAGCGGTGTACACTCTTTCGTTCGCCTTGGTTCTCCATCCTGTTTTCCAGTCGAGGTTGTCCAGTGAGACGAAGAGCATGTCTGCCCGTTTGTCTTCTCCTTTTTGCATGTCTGGGTTCTATTGCACTTGAGGCGCAAAACGCGCCGTCCCAGCCGTTGACCATTGACAAACTCTTTCAGCCCGGAGGCCTTGCCGGTCGTGGTCCGGAGACTACGGAATGGAGCCCGGATGGCGCGAAGTTCTCATTCGTGCAGCGGGACGGAAAGGGGGAGAAGGGTGAGTTGTGGTACGTGGACACCGCAACTGGGGACAAGAAGGTGCTGGTCAGCGCAGCGAAGCTGGCGACGCTGGACCCGGACGTAAATAAGGTAAAGAACGAGCGCGAGAAGGAGCGGCTCACTCGTTACCACGTGGCGGCATACCTCTGGGCTCCGGATTCGAAACACCTCATCTTCGATTCCCAGGGCCAGCTCTGGCTCTACGACCTCAGCAATGAAACGGCGGTGCAGTTTACGTCGGCGGGCGATCCGAGCGGAGATCCGAAGTTCTCCTCCGACGGCAATCAGCTTGCCTACGTTCGAAAGCACAATTTGTATGTCCGCCCGGTGAATGGAAAGGAAGAAAAGCAGCTTACCAAGGATACCGGGGACAATCTGCTGAATGGCGACATCGATTGGGTATACGCTGAGGAATTGGGCGTGCGTAGCAATTATTTCTGGTCGCCTGACAACAAAGAGATTGTTTTCCTGCACATGGACGAGACGAACGTGCCGACCTATCCGATCACTGACTGGATGCCGACACATCCGACAGTGGATCAGCAGAAGTATCCGAAGGTGGGCGATCCGAATCCGGTGGTGAAGCTCGGCGTGGTCGATATCGAGAAGGACAAAACGCGATGGATCAAGCTCAGTGACGATGAGGATTTTTACATTCCTCGGTTTGGGTGGGTTCGCGAGGGCGTGATTTGGGCCGAGGTGCTGAACCGGGCTCAAACCAAGATGGACCTGTACTTTGTCGATGCAAAGACTGGGAAACCGCGGCTGGTGCGAAGCGAGAGCAGGCCGGAATCGTGGTTCGACTTCGAACACACCGAGATTCGCTTTCTGAAATCGGGTGGGCAGTTCCTTTGGCCGAGCTGGCGCGACGGGAACATGCATTTATATCTCTACAGCTTCGACAAGCAGAACCCCATGTCGGCGGACGCAAAGCTAGAACGGCAGCTAGAGGTGGGCGAATATCAAGTGCTGGGGATTTTGGGAGTGGATGAGGCTTCGGGTACGGTTTTCTTCGAGGCGAATAAGGATGATCCGAGGGAAGAGCACATCTATTCCGTGAAGCTGGACGGATCGGATTTTAAAAATATGACGCCGGAAGAAGGCATTCATCTGGGAAATCTAAGTGATGATGGGAAGCACTACACGAAAATGCACTTTGGGCCGAATACCTCTCCAACGCTATCGCTATGCTCCGTCGGAGGGGCTTGCAATCCGGTCTGGACAGCACATGACGAGATTGCCGAGTACGGATTACGCGCGCCGAAGTTCCTGGAGTTTAAGGCGGACGATGGCACTACGCTGTACGGCAGACTGCTGCTACCCCCGGAAGGCGTTGTTGCCGGCAGTATCCCGCTGATCATAAACATCTATGGCGGGCCGGCGGGGCAGACAGTGCGCAAGGGAGTTCCTGATCCGTTCGACGAGATCTTGGCGCGCAAAGGCTTTGCCATATTCTCGGTCGACAACCGCGGAACGCCGGGCCGGGATGTGAAATTCCAAACCGCCATCCGGCATGAGTTTGGGGCGGTTGAACTGAGGGATCAACTGACGGCGCTGGATCAGTTGCTGGCGCAGTATCCGCAGCTCGACAAGGACCGCGTTGGAATCTGGGGATGGTCAAACGGCGGTTCCATGACGCTCTATGCCATGACGCATTCGGACCGGTTCAAGGCCGGTGTGGCCGTGGCGCCTGTCACTAATCAAGTGAACTATGATTCGATCTATACCGAGCGCTACATGGGACTTCTGAAGGAGGACAAGGCAGGCTACGAGCAGTCGGACGTGACCAAGTCCGCCGATAAGCTGCAGGGTTCGCTATTGCTGGTACACGGCACGAGCGACGACAACGTGCATTTCCAGAACAGCATCCAGATGATTAATGCGCTGATCAATGCGGGGAAGCAGTTCCAGTTGATGGTTTATCCCAACAAGACTCACAGCATTGCCGGGAAAGATGCTCGCGTGCATCTGTTTACGAAGATCGCGGAACACTTTGAGCGGGAGTTGAAGTGATTCGACCGTAATCCCCGGCGAGGTGCTGCAGGCAGCTTACATAGGTCCTCCGGCCCGCAAACAACGCGGGCCTCAGGATGACAAGGTAAATCGTACCGCCCGCGATTTTATTTGTGCTTGTCAGCCTTTTTCGACGTGCCTTCCTTCGGCGTGCTCTCGGTCTTCTTTTCTTCCTTCTTTGTTTCCTTGGAGTCTTTGCCGCCGGAGTCAGATGCGACGTGCGACTTCTTGGCGTAGTCGGTTACGTACCAGCCAGAGCCCTTGAACTGCACTGCTGGCGCGGAGATAGTCTGCTCGACCGCACCTCCGCACTCGGGGCACTTTTTGATGGGCTTGTCGGAGAACTTTTGGATTTTTTCGAAGCGATGACCGCACTTCTTGCACTGATATTCGTAAAGTGGCATGGATGTGAGAAGTTGTGAGGGACAACCGGGATTCGCTTTCGATTGTAGGGGCGGGGATTGTCTGACGTCAATTTGTGCCGTATCAGCGCACAAGTAACCGTTTCGGTGCGCTGTTGCGCCACGCCGCTTCGATGGCTTTCGCTAAAACCTCCTTCCGCGCGGGCTTGAGATGAACGCTGGTGGCGCCGCGGCGTCCCCAGGTGCCCTTAACGGGGGCGAAGGTGTCGGGATAGTCCCGGGAGAAGTAGTGCTGATCCTCGGGAGAGAGCTTGACCATGCCGCGTGTGCGATCGGGGTAACCGAGCGTGGCGAAGATCTTTCCGGCAACCCTGAAATCGGGATGGTTCATATGCTGGCGCTCTTCGGTTTCAGGATGAGATAGTGCGAGTTTGCGGAAATCGCTGGCAGTCATCGACGCCTCCCGAAAAACCTCTGAGAGCATAACCTGTCGGGTGATTGAAATGTCACGTCGGCAGATTCTAGATTGCAAATTTCAGATTGCAGATTGAAGGCGCTATTCGTCGGGGGAGGGCTTTTCAATCTCCAATCTAAAATCTGCAATCTCGGGTGGTAGACTCCGGCCATGACGGATGCGACATCGTCGGCGAAACCTGCGCTGTACCTGGTGGCGACACCGATCGGGAATCTGGAGGACATCACGCTACGGGCGCTGCGCGTGCTGAAAGAGGTGGATGTGATTGCGTGCGAGGACACGCGGCAGACGCAGAAGCTGCTGAATCATTACGCCATTGCAACACGGACGACTAGCTATCACGAGCACAACGAGATCACAAAGGCTGCGGAACTGGTGAAGGAGATGCAGGAGGGTGCGAGCGTGGCCCTGGTGACCGATGCGGGCATGCCGGGGATCTCGGATCCGGGGTATCGGCTGGTCACCCTGGCGATCCGGCATAAGTTGCTTGTGGTGCCGGTCCCGGGGGCGTCGGCGTTTCTGGCGGCGCTGGTGGCGAGCGGGCTGACCACGGATTCGTTTCGCTTCAGTGGATTTTTACCGGCCAAGCGTGGGGAACGGCGGACCGCACTGGAGTCGATCAAAGGCTCGCCGCGGACACAGGTGTTCTATGAGGCGCCGCACCGGATTATGGAGACGCTGCAAGACGTGGTTGAAGTGCTAGGTGGAGCGCGGCATGTCGTGGTAGCGCGAGAGGTGACGAAAATTCACGAGGAGTTTCTGCGCGGGCGGGCGAACGTTGTGTTAGAGACCCTGAAAATACGTGAGGTCGTGAAGGGGGAGATCACGCTGCTGATTGGGAGGGCAGAAGAGGGGTCTGTAGAAACGGCTGCGGCTGGCCGTCAAACGGTGCGCCAGCGCGTGGAACAGATCATGGCTGAAGAAACGCTCGATGAGAAGGCCGCGCTAAAGCGTGTGGCGAAGGAGTTGGGAGTGTCGAAGAGCGAGGCATATAGGGAGTGGCAGAGAAGTAAGTCTACTTCCTAGGCGATAGCCCCAGGTGCTTCCAGATCCTGGTTAACAGAGCGCCGACGGAATAGGAAATTCCGGTGTAAAAAGGCATCGTCAAGAACAACTCGTAAATGCATTCGCTCCCAGTGCTGTTTCTACCGAAACAAGTGTCCCAGGTGGAATCGTAGATGGCCATAATCCTGCGCCACGAGTATGCGCTCAAAAACAGAAAAATTCCCTGTGGGCGTCAGACAAAGAATGCGAGAGGACTGGGGACTCTACGGTAGAAAAATATTCCCCAGAACAAACCCGAAATAACTTCCGGGAGCCAGGGAGATTCTTGTGTGAGTTCTCCAGCTGCGGACGACGGCTCGCCAGGCAAGCAGGCCAAGCAGGGCCGCCGCATATGCGGCTGGAAAGTGAATCAGAACAGCAGCCTGAAACTGGCGACTTGCTTTCAGACCTTCTCCCGTAAGCCGAGATGAGCTACTTACTGGCCAATTCCTTCTTCACCAAGTCGCTGACTACTTTGCCGTCCACGCGCATGCCTGCGGCGGCGAACTTTGCCATGGCGTTCTTCATTACCGTGCCCATGTCTTTCATGGTGGGCGAGCCCATTTCGGCGAGTACTGCCTTTACACCTGCGGCAATGTCCGCTTCACTGGCGGCTTTGGGGAGGTAGCTTTCGATCACGGTGATTTCGGCGGCTTCTTTGTCGGCCATTTCCTGGCGTCCGCCCTTGGTGAATTGCTCGATGGAATCCTTGCGTTGCTTGATGAGCGTGTTCAGAACGGCGTGCGATTCCTTGTCGTCGAGGGGAGACATTTTTTCGACGGTTTTCAATTGCAGGGCGCTCTTTACCATGCGGAGGGTCGAGAGGCGAGCCTCATCCTTCGACTTCATGGCGGCGACGATGTCTTTTTGGATCTGGTCGACTAGGGGCATGGGGGGATTATAGATGCTGAGAGCAAAACACAGGAGTCTTGGTAACAGGAACGACGCGGGTCCGTGTGCGCAACTCACTGGAAGTGTTTGTTTTGTAATTTCGGCTTTTTCCGCGGACCAAGCGGGAGTCTCGCGCATCTGATGGGGCAGGAGGAATCATCATGGGTAAACTTGCAATTTGGGCGCAACTCGAAGCGAAAGCTGGAAAAGAAAAAGAACTGGAGCAATTCTTGAAGTCGGCACAACCCCTGGCCGAGGGTGAAGCCGGGACCGTTAGCTGGTACGCCATCAAGATGGGTCCGGGCAAGTACGGCATCTTCGATACCTTTGCGGACGAGAATGGGCGCAACGCACACTTGAACGGGGAGATCGCGAAGGCGCTATTTGCCAAGGCGGGAGAACTTCTGGCCCAGCCACCCAGGATTGATAAGCCAGAGATTCTTGCAGCGAAAACGCGCCAGTGACGCGATCCCTGATTCGGAAGTTCCGAAGCGCAAACGGCTCGGCGCCGGCGCGCTGGCGTGACGGAGATCACTGCGCAAAAGCGCAGATCGCACTCAAATGTGGCGTGTTCTGCGCCGAGCCTTTTCCTATACACTAAAAGATTATTCCTACATACAAGGACTCGCTATGTTGCATAAGAATCGTCTGTTTACTCCCGGGCCGACGCCGCTGCTGCCGGCGGCGCAGACGGCCATGGCTTCGTTCACGGCGCACCATCGCACCGCTGATTTCAAGGCGCTGTTTCAGCGCGTGCTCGCCGACATGAAGGAATTCATCGGCACAAAAAATGATGTGCTCGTGTTGGCGTGTTCGGGCACAGGCGCCATGGAGGCTTCGGTCTCGAATCTGACTTCGGCAGGCGACAAGGTGCTGGTGTTGACGGCCGGCAAGTTCGGCGAGCGCTGGACCGGGTTGGGAAAGGCGTTCGGCTGCAATGTGGATGTACTGAGCGTGCCCTATGGAGAGACCTTTTCTCTGGAGGAAGTTCGCGCCCGCGTGACACCGGATGTCCGAGCTGTATTCGTGCAGGCGACAGAGAGTTCCACAGGAGCGCGGCACGACGTGCTGGGGATTGCGAAGATTGTGCGGGCGCAAGGTGAGAACACTTTGCTCGTGGTCGACGCCATCACAGGACTCGGAACCACCCATCTGGATGTCGATGGATGGGGAGTGGACGTGATCATTGGCGGCTCGCAGAAGGCGCTGATGATGCCTCCGGGGCTGGCGTATTGCGCAGTGAGCGAGCGTGCGTGGAAGCGGATGGATTCGACGACTTCTCCGCGGTACTACTTTGACTTGCGCAAAGAGCGGAAATCGGCGGCCAAGGGCGAGACCGCTTACACGCCAGCGACGTCTCTGTTCGCCGCGCTCGGCGCGGCACTGGACTTCGTGCGCGCGATGGGCAAGGGCGATCTCGAAAAGGGACGAGAGGAACTGGTCAACAGTGCCGAATTATGCGCCGAGATGACTCGTGCCGGAGCCAAGGCGCTGGGCTTGAAACTTTATGCCTCCGCACCTGCGGCTGCGCTCACGGCAATCAGCGCCCCCGATGGGCTGGATTCGGGAAAGATCGTGAAGGAGTTCCGCGAATCCTTTGACGCCGTGGTAGCAAACGGACAGGGTGAGATGAAGGGCAAGCTGTTTCGCATCGCGCACATCGGGTACTACGACTATCTCGACACGGTCGGAATCCTCGGGGCACTCGAACACGTGCTGGCGCGGGTAACCGACAAGACAGTGGAATACGGGGCAGCGGTCCGGGCTGCGCAGCAAGTGTACGCTCGGAGTTGCGAGGAAGCGTTCGCATCTCGATAGCCAGTCGAGAGGGTAGCCGGGGCTGCGGGCGGACACCCCTTCGACCTTGCTCAGGGCAGGCCGAGGCGGTTGTCCCCACACTTTACCTCGACTTCTACGGCACCCCAGGCGGCATCCGTTAGTTGATTACGAAGTTCACCGTGCTTGACGTTTGCGCGGGTGATCCGCCGTACATGCCGCTTCCACTGACGGCCGGGTTAGTAACTGAGATTTTGATCGTTCCTGCATTGGACACGGCGGCCGCTGGCACAGCGATGGTGACCTGCGCGCCGTTGACAAAGGTGGTGGCCTGAGCCGCGCTGTTCCAGTTCACTACGGCGTTCGAGGCGAAATTGCTGCCGTTCACCGTGAGCATAAAGGCTGGATCGCCAGCGTTCGTGCTGCCTGGACTAAGGTTCGCGATTGCGGGCATGCTGGTTCCGGCGGTCGTGTTCTTTGAGCTGTAGCCGCACGCCAGCGTGATGACGATCAATATCCCGAGCAGGATTGTGTTAGTGGTTTTCATGGAGTTCTCCGAGGGGCGGAGGCCCGTTGACCCAGAGTCTAGAGACCACGCTTAAAGGGTTTGTCAGGGTAGCGTCATTTTCGTGTCAATTCCCTGTCAGGCCAGGGAAAAGAGCCGAAGATTAGAACCAGCGGGACACGAAGGTGTATGAAAGATGGTTACATGTGGTAGCCGCATATAAAGGAAAGCACTCATGAAAATCATTGTGGCGGAAAAAGTTTCTTCGTCGGCAGTAGCGCAGTTGCAGGAACCGGGATGGACGGTGCTGACGGCCGATCAACTTGACGGGAAGCTGGCAGAACATCTGGAGACGGCCGACGCGCTGATCGTGCGTTCCGCGGTGCAGGCGGATGCCGAGTTGCTCACGCATGCGAGCAAACTGCGCGTGATCGGACGCGCGGGCGTGGGTGTGGACAACATCGACCTGGACGCGGCGACCCATAAAGGGATCGCGGTGATGAATACCCCGGGAGCGAACGCTGTCGCCGTTGCCGAACAGACGATCGGGATGATGCTGGCCATGGCTCGTCACCTGTGCCGCGCGGACGCGCTGATGCATGCAGGCAAGTGGGAGAAGAAGTCTCTGCAAGGAACCGAACTGCGCAGCAAGACGCTCGGGATTGTCGGGTTAGGGCGGATCGGGATGGAAGTCGCGCGGCGCGCGCGGGCTTTCGGGATGGAGTTAATCGGGCATGATCCGTTTGTCTCTGTGTCGGTGGCGAAAGAGCAAGCTATCCGCCTGGCGGAACTGGATGAGGTCTATGCGGCGGCGGATTACATCACCCTACATGTCGGATTGACGCCTCAGACCGTGGGGATGATCAATCAAGCTTCCATTGCGAAGATGAAAAAGGGCGTCCGGCTGGTGAATTGTGCGCGCGGCGAACTGGTGAACGAGGGCGATCTGGCGGAGGCGCTCAAGAGCGGCCAAGTTGGGGCGGCCGCCATCGATGTGTTTACGGAGGAGCCGCCCAAAAACTCGCCTCTACTGGCACTTCAGAACGTGATCCTGACGCCGCATATCGGCGGCTCAACCCACGAAGCGCAGGAAGCCGTGGGTGTGCAGATTGCCAGACAAGTGAAGGAATATCTGAAACACGGTGTGATCCAGAATGCTGTGAACGTACCCTCGGTGTCGGCTGAAGAATATGCTGCCATGCAGCCTTACATAATTCTGGCCGAGCGGATGGGCGCTTTCCTGGCGCAGGTTTCCGAGGGATCGCTGGAAGAGATCTCGATTCGCTACAGTGGGCACATCGCAGAATGGAAGACGGAGTTGATCCGCAATGGGGCGATCAAGGGAATCCTGAATCAGGCGCTCGAGGAGAAGGCCAACCTGGTGAACGCCGCGACCATTGCCGATGAGCGCGGGCTGCGTGTTCTGGAGTCACACAAGGCCAAGGCCTCCACGGGCGGCGCGGGGAGCGTGCTGTCGATTTTTCTGAAGACGTCCACGGAAGAGCACATCGTGAAAGGCGCGGTGCTGCATGGAGAGGCGCAACGATTGCTGCACGTTGATGGAATTGATGTAGAGGCACCCCTGGAGCGGAACCTGATTTACATGCGCAATCGCGATGTGCCGGGCGTGATCGGGAAGGTGGGCACGATCCTGGGAGAGGAATCAATCAACATCGCTGATTTCTCCCTGGGCCGGCGAAGTGGCGAGCGCGATTCGGAGCAGCCTAGGGAGGCGATCGCCGTGGTGCACGTCGATGGGGCCGTACCGGATGTCGTACTGGCACGCCTGCGCGGAATTTCTGCAGTGCAGAGAGCCAAGGGCGTCAGGCTGTTCTGAGGCCGAGCGCATTCGGCCAGTCTTAGAGCGACGAACGACCGAAAAGAAATCTCCACTTCTGGCAAAGTCGGCCCCACGGTGTGCGGAGCGGTCGCTATGATTCCGCTTCGTCGCGTTTCAGCTTGCGGCTTTCTGCCAGCAGCGACATGGAGTGCATCAGGTTCTGCAAGGTGACGATGCCCACCAAGCGCTCATCTTCGACGACCGGGATGATGCTGGAACTGCGGCCGGTGAGCTTGCGGAAGGCGGAGCCCAGCGAGTCTTCGCGCAGCGAAACCTCAAAGATCTTGCTCATCACGGCTTGCACGTAGCCATTCCCCTCGGCGCGCAGCGCTTCGAGAATGCGTTGGCGCGAAATTACTCCCACCATGTCGCTGCCGCGGACCACCGGGAAATCGTCCTGTAATGAATGAACCGCCTTTTCCAGCGCATCCTCTAACGTGTCGGCTGGGGAGAGCGTGGCGAAGTCCGTGAGCATCACTTCTTCCAGGCGGACATTCTCGAGCACAGACTGGAACACCAAGGCGCGTTCTTCCAGTTGTGCTGCCGAGAAGATAATCACACCCACCATGGTGAGCCAACTATCACTGAACAGCCCGGCAAAGATCAGGACCATGGAGATCGCGCTGCTGATCGCCATTGCGCGTCGCGTGGCTGATGCAGGATCCATGGTGCGAGCGAAAATCACGCGAACCAGGCGTCCGCCATCCAGAGGGTAAGCCGGGAGCAGGTTCAAGGCTGCGATGTAGAGGTTTGCCCACACAACACTGCGAGGCAAGTTCGAGCCTGCCAAGAAAGGCCACTTCCACAAATCGATTCCACTGTTGGAAGCCGTGATCACGGAGGCAGAAAGACTCGCCAGGGCCAGGCTTACCAACGGGCCCATCAGCGTTATGCGTACCTCGCGCCTCCACATCAGAGCGGTTGACTGTCTTTGGACGCGCGATTCGTCGTATAGTGCAACCCCGGTAAGGGGAAGCAGAATAATGGCCTTGGGAATGAGATCGAACCGACGTGCTAGAAGCAGGTGACCGCACTCGTGGGCGCCGACGCAAGCCAGGATAATTCCGACTAACGCGACGTCGCGCGCGCCATTCGCGTTTTGCTGGCGGGTGGCGTAGTCGGTCCAGTAAACAAAGATGGGCAGGATCAGAAACGTGAGGTGGATACGCACATCCACCCCGAAAAGACGTCCCACGGAAATGGACCAGCTTCGCATAAGCCTTCGCTGCTTTTATTCTACATGCTGGGAAACGGTGCCTGCGGCAGTCGACGGTACAGAGCCATGCGTGTGATTGCAGGAAAATACCGAAGCCGTCCGCTGCGTTCGCTGCGTGGGATGGATATACGTCCCACGTCGGACCGCTTGCGGGAAACGCTTTTCAATGTGCTTACGGCGGGCAATCCCGAGGCACTGGCCGGAACGATATGGCTCGACCTATTCGCAGGGACGGGGGCGGTGGGCATTGAAGCGCTGAGCCGCGACGCGAAAGAGGTTCATTTCGTGGAGAGTTCCGGCCCGGCGGTCCAGGCGATTCGAAAGAATCTGCAGAGCCTGGGTGTTGTTGCGGGCTTCAGCATTGTGCAGCAGGAACTACCAAAGGCTTTCGGGCGCTTGCAGCGGGATGGCTTCGTGGCTGATGTGGTGTTTATTGATCCACCCTATCAGATGAAGGATGCTTATACACAGACTCTGAACGCACTAGCGGAGTCTTCGCTGATAGGTGCGAGGTCTGTGGTCGTTGCGGAGCATGAGAAGAAGTTCGACCCCGGCGAGGAATTCGGACCGCTGCATCGATTCAGGACACTCGTCCAGGGGAGTACAGTGCTGAGTTTCTATCGATTGGGCGAGCGGATGGAGGTCTGACTGCGACGCGTTCCGCCCCGTTGCTTCAGCGGGACAGCCGAGGCGGCTGTCGCTACGTGAGTCCGACTCGGCCGTCCGCCGGCGAGCACCGCTACTTTCTGTTCACCCCGAACCAGTGTGAGACGAGTGAAGCGGCCTCCCGCGACCTGCTTGCCTGAAGAGGCGGTGCCAGGGCTAGCGTCGGGCACTTTCCTCTTCGTGACGCAGTCTGGCGCCGGCGACAGCACGATTCTCCGCGGCATCGTTTCTCGGAATAGGAGGACGTCTGGCTTCAGTCCATCATTTCCCGTAGTCGTTCCTGACCACCTCGCCGCCCTTCATCACGAACTTCACTTTCTCGAGCGTCGTCACATCTTTCAGTGGGTCGCCATCCACGGCCACAATGTCGCCCCACGCCCCCGGTTCCAGCGTTCCAACCTTGCCGTTCCATCCCAGCAGATCGGCTGCATTGACAGTGGAAGCCTGAATCGCCTGCAGCGGGGTAAGACCCAACTTCACCATCACGGCAAACTCGTGCGCGTTCAGCCCATGGGGATACACGGCCGCATCTGTCCCGAATACCACTTTCACTCCGCTCGCGAATGCGTGCGCGATGTTTTTGCGTGCTGCCGGAAGGACCTCGCGCGCTTTCGCCATCAGCGGCGGCGGCATATGAAGGTGGTCGGCATTTTCCATCATCCAGTCGCCGAGATAAAGAGTAGGAACCAGATACGTCCCGTGCTCCTTCATCACCGCGATTGCCGCGTCGTCAATGTACGACCCGTGTTCGATCGAATCGACGCCCGCTTCGGCCGCCCAGCGGATTCCTTCGGCGCCATGCGCATGCGCCGCGACTTTGCGTCCGAGCCGGTGCGCATCGGCCACAATCGCCTTCATTTCCTCCAGCGTGTACTGAGAGTGCTGAGGATTGTCGCCCAATGACAGCACTCCTCCCGTCGCGCATAGCTTGATCAGGTCCGCTCCGTACTTGATGTTCTCGCGCACCTTGTGCTGTACCGCTGCGATTCCATCGGCAACGCCGTCCCCGGTTGCATGATATTCAGACGGCAGTAGGTTGTTGTCGCAGTGACCGCCGGTGATGCCGAGCGCCGGACCGCTCACCAGCAAGCGCGGCCCGGGAACGTCTCCAGCATTGATCGCATCGCGCAGCGCGACATCGCTGAAGCCCGACGCTCCCACGTTGCGGGCCGTAGTGAATCCCGCCAGCAGGGTCGTCCGCGCGTTCTTGGCGCCAGTCAGAGCCTCTCGCGGCACGGAAGTCGCCAGCGATTCGTAGCCGAACTTCGGATCCATGGTGAGGTGCGTGTGCGCATCGATCAGGCCAGGAAGTACAGTCGCATTCGGCAACTCGATGCGCGTGGCATCCGAGGGTATAGCTACTTGTGCAGCCGCTCCTACGCTGGTGATCGTTCCGTCCTCGATCAAGATCGTCTGATCATTCAGCGTCTTGCCTGATTTCACATCGAGCAGATGCCTTGCGTGGACAGCTACATGGCGCACCTGACCCGTCGCCAACGCCGAAAGCCACAATACGGCGACACAAATCTTCCTCATTCTGGACATTTCTCCTCTGACCTGGTTCGATTCCCTTCGTGCGCTTAGTGTTTAAGGTTCTCGACCACAAAGGACACGAAGGTACACCAAGGACACAGCACACGCAAATCCACTTGGCAAGGAAATCAACGACCCGTTCGCGAGGAAGGTGCGACAATCGCAGTCCGCGTCAGATCATGCGAGTTGCCATTCGCTCATGCAGGAAAGCGGAGCCCAGAATATCCTTAGCCTCCCGGCCCATCATTCGCCATGTACTGATGGAGTGAATCCAGTTCATGGCTGAGGTCGTCCACCCGCCACTCCAGAAGGTTCCGGATGGAGAGAACTCCGAGCAGTTTCCCGTTTTGATCCGCCACTGGGAGATGCCGGAAGTGTCGCTCCAGCATGATACTCAGCGCCTCACCCGCTCCCGTGTCACACGTCGCCATCTCCACGGGAGTCGTCATCAACTCGCGGACGGACGTGGCCTGCGGGTCCAACCGGCTGAGGGATAGCTTGCGAAGCACATCTCGCTCTGTAAAGATCCCCGCGACTCGGTACTCATTGTCAACGACCGCCACGGCCCCAACGTGGTAATCAAGCATCTTGTGGATAGCTTCGGCGACAGTCGCGTTTAACTCCACCGCCGCAATTTCGCGATCGCAAAGCTCCAGCACGCTCATACACTCCTCCTCCGAATGATCGGCCCCGAAACGGTCGATTTGGAGACTGAATTGAGGCATTATGATCTCGGCTCAACGGATGTCAAGCAAAATCCGAAGCTTGTGTATTCCTGGCTGTTCATCGGTGATGAGCTGACTTGTCCAGAAATACCTGTCCGTCTTTCATAACGAAACCAACATTTTGCAGCACCTGGATGTCCTTGAGTGGATCGCCTGCAACAGAGATGACGTCCGCCAATGCTCCCGGCGCAATCACCCCCAGTTCTCCGCCCTTGTCCAGCATTCCTGCCGCACGTGAGGTCGCACTCTGAATTGCGTCCATCGGTTGCATGCCGAACTCGACCATGCGCGTGAACTCCTGCGCAATCGGCTCGGTCCATGGGATTCCCCCCATGTCGGTGCCGAAGACAATCTTCACTCCGGATCTCAGCGCTTTCTTGAATGACACTTCGTGCACTGAGGCTCGCAGCCGATCGCGGCTTCCATCCGGAGTGTCAGCCGGACCCCAATCGGTGTAGTAGACGCTCAGCGTGGGCACGTACCAGGTCCCCTGCTTGAGCATCTGCGCGATCGCCGCATCATCCAGATCCAGCCCATGCTCGATCGAATCGCATCCGCCGTCGAGCGCGCGATGGAGTCCAATCCCGCTATAAGCATGGCACGCCACCTTCTTGTCCCACCCGTGAGCTTCATCGACGATAGCTCGCAACTCCTCGACGGTGAGCGTGGGCTGCGACACGAGTTCCCGATTCTTTCCCACCCACGACCGGTGTGTCATATACACCTTGATCCAGTCCGCACCGTGATCCAGTTGTTCCCGTGCTGCCTTGCGTGCTTCCACCGGACCGTCAACGATCTGTGCTCCCTTCGGCATGTCCAGTTCGGGTGCATAGCCTTCGAGCATGTAGCCGCCAGTTGTCGAGATGGCTCGCGTCGACACAAACAAGCGCGGGCCCGGAATATACCCGCCGTTAATTGCCTGTTTGATGCCGATATCGCCATAACCCGCACCTTCCGTCTCCACATCGCGCAGTGTGGTAAAGCCCTGCTCGAGCGCACGGCGTGCTGCGACTGTTGCGCGCGCCGCCCGCAAAGCCAGAGGCGCAGTCAGGATGTTCGCATCGTATCCGCCTTTGGCAGGATCTTCCCCTTGCAAGAAGATGTGCGTGTGCGAATCGATCAGCCCCGGTAGAACAGTCTGCTGCGAGAGATCGATAAGGGTGGCCCCGTCCGGAGTCTTCGCACCGGCAGCGTCCGAAACGCTCTCAATCCGGTTGCCGCGAATCACGATCACTTGATCGTGCCGCGTCGTATCTGACTTCCCGTCGATCAGAGTACCCGCACGAATGACCGTCACTGGCTGAGTCACTGGCTTGCTCTGCTCTTGCGCCATTGCGTTAAGCGCAAGCGCGAGAAACAGCGCGCGTGAAACGTTTTTCACAGACGTTCCTCTCCGGCCGCGGCTGGGCACGGCCTCGCCTTACATTCGGATTTCAATGGATAATGTGGCGAGCATTTTAACCCAGGAACGTACGAACCACTCCGAACGGGTCACAGGAGGTCCAAATCCCTTGCAGGTACGACTCGCACTAGCCAACGAGGCTGGCCGTCTGGTAGAGGTGATCAACGCGGCCTTCCGCAAGGCCGAAAGCTACATCATTGACCGCAACCGCGTCGATTTAGAGTTCGTTGGGTCACTGCTCGCGAAAGGAAAATTTCTCGTTGCCGAAGAGGAAGGGACCATCGTGGGGTGCGTTTACCTGGAGCTCCGTGGTGACCGGGCCTATTTAGGGCTGTTGTCGGTTGATCCAGAACGTCAGAAGGCAGGCATCGGCTCGAAGATCATGCGCGAGGCGGAACAACGTTGCGCTACTTCCGGATGTCGCTTCGTGGATCTCAGGGTCATCGATCTGCGCAGGGATAATCACGCCTTCTACAAACGGCGCGGGTATGTGGAAACAGGAACCGAGCCTTTTCCATCCGACCTGCAAACCAAACTGCCGTGCCACTTTATAGACATGTCAAAGCCACTGCGCTGAGAAACCTAAGGGACCACGCAAAAATAAGTTCACAGTTGAGGCTTGATGGTGTAATTCCACTGCGGCAGGGTTTCATGGGGCTGTAATCGAAGCGCAGCAATTTGATCAGGTTTAGGTTTGAAGCCGCAAGGGTAATATCGGCGGTCGAGATAAGCGGTAACTTGGAGTCCAGTTTGGGTTCGGGTAGTGCGGGCGTAGTTGAGGATCTTCTGGTAGGAATCCAGAGGTTCGCCAGCCCAATTGCGAGAGACTTCGGAAAAGAGGCGATGCTCGATGGGGTTCCATTTGGAAGCGCCCACTCCACGTACACAATCGCTAATTTTCGAGTTTGACCGAAAGATTAAATTTGAGCGCCCCAGCTGGTATCGGAAGAGTTATCATCGCGGGCCCACAAAGTCTTGATATGTGTCAGTAGAGGTTGTATATATATGTCGTATGGCTCGCGCCAGCGCCTCGCAACGAACGCAACGCCTCAATCGATCTCGCACTCTGCTCCAAGAATGTTCCTCCCTTTCACAAGCGGTGCAGCGGCTCGCGGAAGCATGCTCGATCTCGACTCGCCAAGCTTATCGCTATCTGAAACAAGCCCAGGTCCTCGGCCATCCCCTTCCCGTCAGCCCGCCCAAGATCGCCTTCACCGTCAAGTTGCCCACTACGCAGGTCCGCCAGCTACGGATCTATGCCGAGCGGACTCGGCTCACCTTGAGCGAAATCGTCAGTCGTGCCCTGAGCGCAATGCTCGAGCGAGCGCGGAGGCGTGGCTGAACCGCGGCCACACCGGGTGCCATGTACGATTCATCACGAACCTCATTTTGATCGTTTGCTCTCTGCGAAACTCACACAAGCTTACGAATTGCTGGTCCCCGACAAACGCTGGCCCCTGCGCAACTCCCAGGAGGTAATGCATGGAAAAAGTGGCGGCAATTTATGCCCGGGTTTCGTCGAATCAACAGAAGGAACAACAGACCATCCAGAGCCAGACCGCGGCTCTGGTCGAGTATGACAAGAAGCACGGATACGTGATCCCTTCCGCGTGGCAGTTTCAGGACGACGGCTATAGCGGTGCGACGCTGGTACGCCCGGGTTTGGAGGCCATCCGAGACTTGGCGGCCACTGGCCAGATCACGGCAGTCTTGGTTTATTCACCCGATCGCCTGAGCCGCAAATATGCATATCAAGTGGTGCTGGCCGAGGAGTTCGCGCGTGCCGGCGTGGAACTAGTTTTCTTGCAGGCTCCTTCCGGAGCCACGGCTGAAGATCAACTGCTGTTGCAA
>Ga0335077_10001952_pt1 | contig 24622 bp, 19 predicted proteins | sample Lox_Sample_31_FD_207151 | JGI IMG/M metagenome (GOLD analysis project Ga0335077, IMG submission 207151) | Soil microbial communities from Loxahatchee National Wildlife Refuge, Florida, United States - Lox_Sample_3.1 | ecosystem: Environmental > Terrestrial > Soil > Wetlands | place: USA... | reverse complement strand
CGGACCGGATTCGCGCACCTTTTTGAGCATCTGATGTTCGAGGGCTCGAAGAATCTTCCCAAGGGCGAATTCGACAAGCTGATTGAGGGCAATGGCGGCGTCTCGAACGGAAGCACGCGGTTTGACTTTACGAACTACTTCGAAGTCGTGCCGTCGCACGTGCTGGAGACCATGCTGTGGGGCGAGGCCGACCGGATGAAGAGCCTGACGCTCGGCGAGGAGAGTCTCAAGAATCAGCAAGGCGTCGTGGGTAACGAAGTGAAAGTGAACGTTCTGAACCGGCCTTACGGCGGTTTCCCCTGGCTGGATATGCCGCAATACGCCAATAAGAATTGGTACAACGCGCATAATTTCTACGGAGATTTGGCGGATATCGAAGCGGCGACGCTGAAAGATGCCAAGGAATTCGAGCAAACCTTCTACGCGCCCAATAACGCGGCGCTGGCGCTGGTCGGCGATTTCGACGAGGACCAGGCCAAGAAGTGGATCGAGAAATACTTCGCCTCGATTCCATCGTCCAAATTGCCGGAAAAGGCGGACCTGAGCGAACCGCGCCAGGATGCAGAGCAGCGCTTCACGAAGACCGACAAGCTGGCCGAGAAGCCGGCAATGGCGATCGCTTATCACGTGCCGGAGCGGCTGACGCCGGAACATTATGCCATGGTGCTGCTGGACCAGATTCTGCTGCAAGGAGACGACAGCCTGTTGACACAGGAGCTGGTGAAGAAGAGAGGCTACACGGATTCGGTGGATGGCGGCATCAACCTGCTCGGCAACGCGTTGAACTACAACGGACCGATGCTGTGGATGGCGAGCCTGATCCACGACGCGAGCGTGAAGCCGGACCAGATTCTGGCGGCGGCTGATCCGGTGATCGACAGCGTGCGGGAAAAGCCTGTGACCAAGGAGCAGATGGACCGGGCGCTGGTGAAGCTGCGGGCACAGTATTACAAGGACCTGACGCAATTCGGCGGCCTGGGCCGGGCGGACCTGATGGCGAGCTTTTCGTTATTCAACGACAATCCGGCGCTGATCAACAACCTAGAGAGGGATCTTCGCAGTGTTACGCCGGAACTGATTCAAAAGACGGCCAAGGAGTATCTGCGGCGGACCAACCGTACAGTGTTGGTGGTGGAGGCGGGAGCTGCGGGGAAGGCGAAAGCGGCAGGAGGTGAGCAATGAGGAGCTGGGCATTGGCGATTATTTTCGCCGCTGCATGTTTTGCGGCTGAGGACCGGGAAGCGCCGCCGCCTCTGGGAACGCCCAAGCCGTTCGCACTGCCGGCTGCGAGCACTTTCACGCTCAAGAACGGAATGAAGGTAACGCTGGCGGAATACGGTTCCGTGCCGGTGGTAACGGTCAACGCCAGGATGGCGTTCGGCCACGCCAGCGAAAGCGCCAATCAGGTGTGGCTTTCGAATTTGGTGGCCGAGCTAATGAAAGAGGGCACGGCGACCATGACGGCAGAGCAGGTGGCGAAGGAGGCCGCGCGCATGGGAGGCCAACTGGAGGTGAACGCTGGGACTGATGAATCGTCAGCGGGGATCGAGGTCCTCAGCGAGTTTACGGCGGATGCGGTGAAGCTGGTGGCGGATGTGCTCGAGCACCCCAAGCTGCCCGAGAGAGAACTGGAGCGGGTGCGCGGCAATCTTCTGCGGCAGCTCACGGTGCAACTGTCGACGCCTCAAGCGCAAGCTAGCCGGGCGTTCGCGGCCGCGCTCTACCCGGATCATCCTTACGGAAGATTGTTTCCGACTGAAAGCCAGTTGAAGGGTTACAAGATCGACGACGTACGGAAGTTCTACACGGACAATGCGGGCGCGCAAAGGACGCATCTGTACGTGGTGGGACGCTTCGATTCCGCGGTGAGAAAGACCGTTGAAGCGGTTTTTGAGAGCTGGGACAACGGACCCGCCGTGAAACGCGCGCCACCCGATCCGGCGGTGAAGAAGAATCTGGTGCTGCTGGACCGGCCGGGAGCGGTGCAATCGACACTTCGCATCGGATTGCCGGTCAAGATCGGCCCGGCGCATCCAGACTATATTCCGCTGGAGGTGACGGACTCTCTCCTGGGCGGCGCGTTCACTTCACGCATCACCAACAACATCCGCGAACAGAAAGGGTACACTTATTCGCCGTTCAGCCAGGTGGTGACGCGCTACCGCACGGCGTCCTGGCAGGAGTCAGCCGACGTCACCACGAAGTTTACGGCGGATTCAGTGCGCGAGATTGAATCAGAGATCAGCCGGTTGAGAAAAGAGCCGCCGGACGCCAAGGAGCTGAAGGGGATTCAGAACTTCATGGGAGGCATCTTTGTCCTGCGGAACTCCTCCAATCAGGGCATTGTCGGGCAGCTCGCATTTGTCGATCTGCACGGGCTGACCGATGATTACCTCAAGAGCTACGTGCAGAAAGTCAACGCCGTGTCCCGGCAGGACGTGCAGCGAATCACCGAAACTTATCTCGATCCCGCGAAGATGACGCTGGTGGTCGTGGGCGATAAAGAGAAGATCGGGGATTCGCTGAAAGCGTTCCGCTAGCGCCAGCGGTCGTCCCGGTCGCGGTAATGGTGCTCGTGGCGGTAGTGGTAATAGGGGTCGCGCGAATAATACCCCGCGCGCACGGCGCAACCGGTCAGGGAGAAAGCCACCAGTACTAGCAAGAGAGCTCGCTTCATATCAGCCTCCTACTGATGGGAACGCGGGGCGCTTTTCCGCGGTTGCGGCGTTCATCTTCCGTTAATCAATGAGTCCGGTGCGTTTGCACCCTTTTCATTTGCCTGATTCGTCTCGCATGAGGGCGCGGAGCTGTTCGTACTGATCGGTGGCGATGAGGTCCACGCCGGCATCGAGCGCTGCTTGCCAGCGCGACTCGACGGCGCGGCGGGATCCGAAATTGTAGCTGTTGTCCCAACCGTTATTTTCATCGGGTGCAAAACCGTCGAGAGTGTAGAAGCGGATCCAGTAACCGAGCTGGTGCGCGCGGCTGACCAACGCGCGAAGACGTCCGGCATCGGCGGGAGTCCAGTCGCCGGCCTTGTTTTGCCCGCCTTCCTCGACTTCAAACCAGGAATTGTTCCACCAGCGCCGATAGTTGGTGGGGCGCTCGGTGAGAAGCCGTTCCGGCGGGAGAGTGGCGGCCAGGTGAATGCGTTGTTGTTCGGACCCGCGAATACGCACGGTACGTGCCGAGCCGAAGACGCGCAACCGCGAGCCGGCGGGCAGGTTGCGGAAGAAGATTTTCTCCTGTGCGTCGGCGTCTTCGGTGAGGACCAGTAGCGGCTTCGGATCGAATGGAGCGAGCTGATGAGGATCGCGGGTCTGCGGCGCGGTGGTGATCCAGCTTTGGTACTCGCCCAACAGGTCCCAGACGGCGCGGAGCAATTTCGGACTGAGCGATTTGAAATCAAAGTGCAGGATGATCAGCGGCCACCGGGCGCGGTCGTTTTCCGCAAGCGCTTTTTCGATGATGGGGCGGACGCGCTCGAAGAAGTGATCCCGCAGAGAAGGCTCGGCACCGGTGGTCTTTTCCGAGTGCGTGACTACGGGGCGCCCCTTCCCGGTTTTGCGATCTATGGCCCAGGCAATGTCTTGTTCGATGGCGATGGGGAAGCCGGCGTTGAGGGCACGGTCTATACGATCGGCGTAGCGGCCTTCGTAGGGATAGCAGTTGTGCGCGTCGAGGACCGGGCGATTATGATTCAGGAAGTCGAGCTCAGGCTGCTGTGCGCAGAGGGCGATCGCGGCGAGAAAGCAACCGAAGAGCGGTTTCATCCTTGTGGTTGAAATCTAGTGTAACCGCAGAATCCGGGCAGTGTGATTAGCGGAAATGAAACTGTCAGACGGCGCGCGGGGCTTGGACGGCGCTTCTGTGTGGTACAACGCTCTCCGCGTGCCAGGGTCCGGCCTCAGCGGCCGCGGCGCGGACGGCTGGAAGTTCAGCGACGCGCCGGGTAAGATCCAGAACCCTGAGCAGGATTTCGCTGACGCGCGCCATGGTTGCGCCGGCGTCAAGAGAATTGTCAGGGATCAGCGGATCCTCCCGATGGATATTCAGCGCGCGCTCACACTCCGCAATGCTTTGCCGGATTGCTGTAAACGTGGCTGCGGGGGAACTCTGCAGGGGTTCTATGGCCTCGTTTGTCCGGGTTATGAAGACGGGGCTGTAAGAACCTGTGCGTAGTCCGATCACCAGGGTATCCCGGCGGCCTTCCGTGTCGTAGTATTCCTCGAGCTTGCATCTCAAACGGCGGGCCTGCACGCGCACGATGGGATCGATGCCAGGATTGAAAAGTTCACCGCGCTCGAAAACCATTGTGCCGATGAGAGACTCCTTCAGCGCTTCCGCGTTGCCATTCAGCGCCTCTTCAACCACGAATCGCAGGAACCGGCAGAGTTGCTTGGAGCGGGCGAAGATATTGCTGGCGACGATCTTGTTCAACTGCCGCCGGACAGCCTGGGCGGAGACGGCACGGCCGCCGGTGTCCTGGAGGCAACCCGGGAACGGCACCATGCTCTCGCGAGCTTGCGGATCAACGAATGTGCTCTCAACGGTTGGTGTCATTTCGAATCGGGCGCGCTTAGCGAAGATCCCTCAGCGGGGACTGAAACACTCCTTTGACATCCGTGTACTGGGAGACCTCGAACTTGGCGAAGATGCGATCCCATTTCGCGTTGTCTTTGCACATGGAGCAAACCCCGCAGCGGCACCGCCGGTACGGAGCCAAGGGATTGTGAACCGCCGTCTTCTTGGGCCGCCCGATGCCCTTCTTCGGCGCATCCGGCATCGGTTTTGGAACGCCGGGTACTTGTATTTCGAGATTCATGGAGCAATGACCTTCTAAAGAATGGCACGACTTTTATAGGAGCAACAATCGGAGCGCATCTGAGCTTGTTGTAGACCTTGGGACACGAAGGAGGTCCTGGTTTGTCCGACCGGGGATAACAGTTTTGGGCAGCGATCTTTTGGCAATTATCCAGAGGCAGCGGGCGATGGCTGGCGATGGATAGCAGAGAGTCAGGTTAAGCGCTGTCCAGCCCCTTCTCACGTGCAATTTGACGCAATATATTTGGAATTTTGTCAAAATCGGCGGATTGTTTTCAAAAAATGATCGGCTCCTGCATTTTTGCACTTGGCAGGATTCAACGATCATCGTGGGACGTCAGAATGAGGGGCGCGTTTGCGGTACGATCTTGGCGGCTGGCCTTTGGGGGGTATTACCGAATCAATCCACCAGGGTGTTGCGGATGCAATATTGGACCAGTTCGGCATTATTGGTGAGCCCCATCTTGGTCAGGATGCGGGCGCGGTAGGTGCTAATGGTCTTGACGCTGAGGAACAACTGCTGAGCAATCTCGCCAACAGTTTTCCCCGATCCAAGCATGCGCAAGACCTCAAACTCGCGGTCGGACAGGTTTTCGTGGGGCAGCTTGCTGGTGTCCGGGTCCAACTGCACGGCCAGTTTTTCGGCCAGGGTGGGGCTAATAAACTTGCCTCCGCTCAAAAGGCGCCGGACGGCGTAGGTCAGTGTTTCATGAGGACTGTCCTTGGTGAGATACCCGGCGGCGCCGGCCTTGAGAGCGCGGATGGCGAACTGTCCTTCCGAATGCATGCTGACAATCAGGACGGGGACCTTGGGACGCGCCGACTTGATCTCTTTCAGGACGTCGATGCCACACCGTCCCGGGAGACTGATGTCCAGCAGGACGAGGTCCCAATCCTGTTTCCAGGCTGCCTCGATGGCTTCCTGGCCGGATCCGGCTTCCGCCAGAATGGCGCCGGTCAACTCGCTGGCGAGAATCCGAATAATTCCTTGCCGAACGACCGCGTGATCGTCCACCACCAGAATGCGCAGCGTGCCCTTTTTCTCCAGGGGCGCACTCTTCGTTTCACCGTGTGCCGACGGCAGGAGGTCAGAATGATTACTCATGGGCGCGAAAATCCTTTGCGAAATGGTAGCTGAGAATAATTACATTTGAACATTCGCGAGTGACATTTGTCTATTGGTAGTGTCTCGAGACACTACCTATTTACTGGGGCGGCTACCAATTGGATCCCGTCCTCGGCGATAAGGGTGCGCAATTTAGCCACGCTTGCCTGCCTTTCGCGAAGAAAGCGGAAGAGTGACCTTCACGGTGATTCCGATCTTTCGCGAGAGGACTTCCAGGGCGCCCCCGACCTGCCGTGCTCGTTCCCTCATCCCGGCCATGCGGGCGGCCAAGTTGGCGTTCTTCGCACGAGCCTCCCTGGCCCGAGAAGCGCCCCCGCGGTCGATGACCTCCAGGACAAGCCCCTCACGCCGATGCACGAGCCGGATGCGCACCGATTTGCTGCCCGAGTACCGCTGAATGTTGGCGAGACCCTCCTGCACGATGTGGAAGACATTCAGTTCCAGTTCCCGGGAAAGCCCGTCGAGTATCCTCGGCAGGTCCAGTTCCACGCGAATGCCGCTTCTTTGGGCGAAACCCTCTACGTATGTGGCCAAGGCAGATCCGAGACCCAACGCCTCGAGTTCCGGCGGATGCAGCAGGTATGCGAACGTACGGATTTCACGTGCGCTCTGGTTGGCCAAAGATATGGCTTCCCGCAGCGCCCGTTGCGCGGGCGGGCTGAGTAGGTCCGTGGAACCCTCTACCACACCGAGGTTCAGACTTAGGGCCGCCAGGATCTGCGCCGTACTGTCGTGGAGGTCGCGCGCGAGCCTGACCCGCTCTTCGTCTTGCAAGCGGCGCAGCCGTTCGGAAAGCCGGCCCAGGGCGGCCTCGGCTCGTTTCCGGCCGGTAATGTCTTCCAGCATGAGCGTGAAGAACCACGGTTGCCCGAATGCGTCGTGCACCAGTGTGCCGGTGGCGCTCACCCATACAATACGGCCATCCTTGCGCCGGTAACGCTTCTCATATCGGTGCACGTTTTTCCTGCCCGCGATCATTTCTCTTACGATCCACCGCGTCCGGCCACGGTCGTCTTCGTGAGTCAACTGCAACGTGGTGAGCTGCTTCAACTCCGGCTCGGTGTATCCGAACAGGTGCTGTGCTGCAGGGTTGGCGCTCAATATCCTGGAAGCCACATCCACGGTGAGGATAGCCATCCCTGATTTCTCGCACAGAAGTTCCCAGCGGCTTTCCCGTTCAGGCTTGTTCTCGCTGGCATCCAAGGCGGAACCGGCCACGCCCGTTCGCGCGTCGAGACGGGAATCGCGAGTGATCATCCGTGGCTGCCGTGATGCGGTTTTTCGTCGTGAATGAGACAAGAGAACACTCTGTGGACGCCGGAGGGAGTGGGGGGCCAGAGCCGAGCCCGGCGCTGGATAGACACGGAAGCCTCTCACCGGACGTTGGCTATCAGTCTGGCATACCAACGGGACGGCTTTCAAGCCCGCGGAAACTATTTTGTCCCGCGGAAACTATTTCTGAGATTGGGGAGCCAGGCCGCTCGGGCGCGGGGCCGAGAACGCCTCCAGGTGCGCTCTGAACCCTCGTTGCACGGTTTTGCTTTCCTCTTCCAGCCGGGCGGTCAGCAACTGAACTTCGTGCAGGTTGTTCTCTTTGGCCAGAGCCTCGATTTGCGCGCAAATCCCGCCAATGATCTCTACGTCGAGTTGCCGGGCACTGCCTTTGATGCTATGAGCTTGTTTCGCGACGGTTCCCAGATCACCTTGAGCCGAAGCGGCGGATACCAGTGGAACGGTGGCGGCCAAGTGATCGAGAAATGCGTGGATCAGCTCCATCGCGAAGTCCACTCCCAAGTCCTGCTTCAGTTGCTCCAGGAGCGCCGGAGGTGACCAGCCTTGCCCCTGCCCGGTTTGAGGGAGAGTTGGCATAAATGCCTCGATGGATAAAATCAAATCAAAACGAACTTCAACGCGGGTTGAATGTTCGTTTGGTTAAGCCGTCCGGCGCTCCACCGTCTGCAAGGCTGCGGGCTGGCGCTGCCGCTCTTCGTCCGCCTTGACCCACTGCGCTTCAGCCTCCCAGCGGCGCTGCAACTCTGCTTCGGCCTTCTCACGGAGCATGGAACAGTTTACGGCCCGGTAGTTTTCCCAGTTGGCGAGCTGATGTCTTCCGCCAAAGCTCACCGGCGGCGTTGAGATTTTCTGCAGTGGATCGTCTAGCGCCGCAATCTGCTCCAGGCTCTCAAGCTGTATCGCATGGGGAAAACCGGCGATAATCTGCTCCAGGATCCGCACTCTCGATTCCGCACAATCGCGGTTCGTGACGCCTTCGAGCGCCCATCGCACGGCGCGAGGGTGGCCAATGGTCGCGAGCACCGTGGCGGCCTTTTGTTGGTGCTGCTCGTCGCCGCTCTCGAGCAAAGAGGTAAACTTATCGATCGCTCGTTGACGGGTCGCCCCATCAGGTGAGTTGAACTGTAATTTCCACCACCAGAGCATCGTCTTATCTTCCCACCTAAAGGTGGGATTCCTCTCTCATATTATATCGGACAGTTTCCTTACTTAGCCAAGAATTAATGAAGTCGAAAGATTGGTTAACTGAAGTTAGCAGTCCGATGATGCGAATACACAGGTTGAATTATCGGCCGAGTTACTCGTAGTCATGTCGAGCGATAATACTTGATCTAGTAAGGACGTCCCGGCGAGTTTGTAAGTGCTGGGACGGACGGGACCTCTTTTTTTTGCGTCGGTTTCGAAATCACAGGACACCTTAACTGGCTCGATTGATGCTGGTGCCCGAGAAAGGACTTGAACCTTCACGGCCTTTCGGCCACTGGAACCTAAATCCAGCGCGTCTGCCAATTTCGCCACTCGGGCTTCTTGAGGGTTCTACAGCGAATTATAACAACCCGTGTTCGGCGCCGCAGATGCTGACCTTGAGGCCCATTTCACGGAATGCCGCGGCCTTGGTGGCAAGAGCGAGGTTCGCGCTGGCGGCGTCCGGTGCGTATGCGACCTGGATGTGATTCGACTTATGGCGTGCCATCATCTGGTCGCGTGTGATTCCGTAAGTTACGGCGTGCATGATAGGCCACTGGGGCGTGGTAATGCGCCATCGCCGCTCGGTTTCCTCGCGCGGAAGCTCGACCACCTTGGCGCGGCCGAGATCTGCCTTCAAAGTACCGTTGTCGACAAACACGCGGCTCCAGACAATTTCTCCGGGTTTGCTGATCCCTTTCACGGTCCCGCCGCCCAGCCGGAAGTACATGGGTGGCTGGCGCTCACTCACCGCACCCGCGTATTCGCCGATGAGGTGCTTGGGTGGTACCGAGCCGGAGATCTCGAACACCCAGACGAATTCCCCTTTTCCGTTGGCGCCGTAAGTCTCGCCGTAACGAACGTCGTGGAGCGTGGTTTCGGGGTCAAAGTGCAGATGATTCCAAATCCGATTGGTGACGAGCGCGTCCAGGCCCGCGCATTCATCCACTTCATTAAAATGCGGCAGCGCCTGATTCTCATAGAGCACGCGTCCACGGGGATCACGCACAGGCGGACGGTCGACGTTGTTCAACATGCCCTCGGCGAGGTCGGAAGCCGGTGTGAGGTCCTTCAAGCCTTGCTGATACTGGATGCCGATGGCATCGCAGCCGAAGTCGTCGGCGATGCGCATGGCGGCGATGTACATCTTGCATTGCTCGAGAATCTGCGCGTCGGTGAGTTCCGTCTCCGGGTCCAAGCCCGTGCGAAACTGCATGCCACGGGCGTCGAGCCATAAACGTACATGATGCCCTTCCTCATCGGAGACGCATTGCATGGCGGCATAGAGCGCGGACTGGCTGAGGCGCTCCTTGAAAACGCCGGTTGGATGAAGCAGTTCGTCGGGAATGATGGCGTTGTACATGCCCATGCAGCCCTCGTCGAAAACGCCCATGATGGCTTTGTTGCGACGGAGGTCTGCGGCCAGTGTGCCGGCGATTTTCTCCGCGCGCGCGGGTAATTTGAAATCGCCAAGCGGGTGCACGTGGCTGGTATCGTGCTCCAGTGGTTTTCCGGCGAGCCACCGCCGCAGACCGCTCAGAAAAAACGGATCGCGAAAATCCACGCTCCACAGCGAACTATACTTCACGCCGGCTTTGGTCAACGACCCGTTGAGATTCAACATGCCGACCAGGCCGGGCCATTCGCCGCTCCAGTTAGCGACGGTGAGAATGGGGCCGCGGTGCGTGTACAGTCCGTGCAGCACGTGGTGGCTGTACTGCCACACGGCCTCGACCACCACCAGAGGCGCGTCCGGCGGGACTTCGCGAAAGACTTCCATGCCGCGCTTCTGGCTGTCGATGAAGCCGTGTTGCTTCGCCGGATCGTAGGGATGGCCGCGTTTGACCTCGCGGCCTTCGCCCCGGATGGCGTCTATGACTGCTTCTTCAGCGCGCGACTGTGCCGGCCAGCACTTCTGATTGGCGGCCAGGCGCAGATCGCCGTTAGCGATGACGACCACAGATTCTGGCATGACAACATTCTGCCACTCGGAATTCGCGCGCGTCTATGGTCGAAAGAATGGCAAGGATAACGGCTGTGTTAAGCTGAAACCGTCCCACCCTCAGGGCCGGTAGCTCAGGCGGTAGAGCATTTGCCTTTTAAGCAAAGGGTCGCGGGTTCGAGTCCCGCCCGGCTCACCAGACTAACTAACGCGTCGTCTTTAAGTTAGGTGCCTTCTCTATTTCGTGCCGCGGATACGTTGCCGGATCGGAAGTGAAACGATGAGCGACAGCGAAAGCGGTGCACTTTCTTGCTAGGCGTAGCCCTCGCGGCTATCATTGTTGCCGCAGCGAAGCGGAAGGGTCCACCTTCGTGGCCTCGCGCGCGGGTAGATAGCTGGCCAGCAGCGCCACCACAGCCAAAAACAAACCCACTCCGCCGAGGATCAGAGGATTGCTGGCGCTGAGATTGACTAGGAACCCCGCAATCAGCCGTGCGCCTACCAGAGCCAGAATCGTTCCCGCCAGCAGGCCGGCCAGAGTAAGCATCATCCCCTGGCGAACTACCATTCCCAGCACGTCGCGCGATTGCGCGCCCAGCGCCATCCGAATGCCGAACTCATGCTCCCGCTGGCCCACCGCAAAAGCCAGCACGCTGTAGAGTCCCAGCGCGGCCAGCAGCAATGCGACGGCACCGAGAACGCTCAGCAGTGCCGCGGCCACCCGCTGCGGAAAAAGCGCCGCGCCCACATGTTCTTCAAATGACATCACCGGGAACGCTGCCGCGCTCGGCTCTACCAGGGATGCCTCACGCCGGACCGTGGCGATCAGGTCGCGAGCCGGCCCCGTCGTGCGGATGAAAAACGCAGTCCAGAATTCACCGCCGTGGTCCTGGCGAAACGGCAAATAGAAATAAGGTGTGGGCGCTTCGGTCACCGAGCGATATTTGCTGTCTTTCACCTCGCCGACGATGGTGACCCAGGGTCCGCCGTCCCCGCGGATTCTGTGTCCCACCGGGTCCCCGCCGGCAAAGAATCGAGCGGCGAAGGTTTGATTCACGATCGCAACCGGGGCGGTCTCCGGTGCGTCCCGTTCGGTGAAGTTACGGCCGCTGAGGAGCGGAATCCCCACCGCGTCAAAGTACCCGGGCGACACGGTGTTGTTACCGGCCCGAGTGTCCTCCTCGCGGCGCGGGGCGTATCCTTCAATCTGAAGTACCGACGAGATAGTGTTGCCGAGAGCCAGCGGTATGTCGAGACCATAGCCGACCGCAGCGATCCCGGGCTGCGCGGCCAGCCGGTCATGCAGCCGGAAGCAGAACTGCGCGCGCTGTTCGCTGGTGGTGCAGAAAGTGTCCACGTGATACTGCACGAGCAGCAGGTTGCGGGCATTAAGACCGGGGTTTATTGCTCGCGCATTCAGGAAACTCCGGGTGAACAGTCCCATACCCACCAGCGCCAGCATTGCCAGTGCAACCTCGGCGACAACCAGAATGCCGCGCACCTGTTGCAGGCCCGCACCGGAAGTGGCGCTGCGCCCGCCCTCCTTCAACGTCTCGTTCACATCGGCGCGGATCAGATGCAGCGCGGGCGCCAGACCAGTGATTACCGCGAGAACGGCGCACAGCAGAATCGCGAAAGCGAGGATGTCGCCGTTCAGGCTGAAATCGAGAGTGATTGGAAAGTCCGTGACCGGCAGCATCTGTCCGAGCGACCGCCCCAGCCACAGGGCCAGGGTCACGCCAACCACCGCGCCGCCGGCGGCAAGCAGCAGGCTCTCCGTCACCATCTGGCGTATCAGGCGGCCGGGGCCGGCGCCCAACGCCAGGCGCACACTGAATTCCTTGCGGCGGGATGTGGCGCGTGCCAGTTGCAGGTTCGCCACGTTGGCAGCCACGATCAGGAGCAGCACGCCGCACACGGCCATCAGGATCCGCAACGGGGTGAGCAGGAGTCCCTGCACGCCGATGTGGCCTTTCCAAACAGGCATCAGCCGGGCACTGCGGCCGGAATTTGTCAACGGCGCCAGACGGGCGATGCGCCGCGCACAGGCTTCCACCTCTGCATTTGCCTGCCCCATCGCGACGCCGGGTTTCAACCGTGCGGTGACCCACATCAGGTGTGGGGCGCGCTCGGTAAGCAGCCAATCTCCCTGACCGTTCAGCTCAGGAGCCATCATCATCGGCACCCAGATCTCGACGGTCATGCCGGGCATCGAACCGCGGAACTCGGGCGGAGCGACTCCGACGATGGTCAGTTTGTGCCGGTTGACGCGAAGAGTGCTGCCAATCACCGCGCGATTGCCGCGGAATCGTTGTCGCCACAGGCGATGGCCGATCACCACAACAGGGCACGATCCCGGTGTATCGGCACACTCGGCGGGCAGAAATACGCTGCCCAGCTCGGCCTGGACCCCGAGCACTTTGAAGTAGTTCGCCGACACGTACTCGCCCGACACGCGCTGCGGATTCTCGTCCCCGACGGCAAAGGGATTCAAGAGCGATGCGGCCACACCGGAGGTCAACGTCAGGCTGTCGCGGTAATCCACGTAGTCGGGCCAGGAGGTGGTGGTGAACTCGCCCGCGGGTGAGACGGTTTCGATCGACGCCAGCCGGTCACCGGCGCTCACCCCTGGGAAGGGATGCACCAGAAGAGCGTCGATCCAGCCGAAAACCGTGGTGTTGGCCGCTATGCCCAGCGCCAACGTGAACACGGCAGCCGCGGTGAAACCCGGCCTGTTGCGCAAGATTCGGAGGCCATAGCGCAGATCCTGTAGGAGGCTCCTCATCGCCGGTTCCTCTTAATGGTGATTCATGTAATGGCCGCACGTTTGTTGCCACAAGTGGGTTACTCATCGGACTGGGTCGCCACTACCAGAAGCCGGCCGGTTCTGTGCCGAATTCCCCACGAGGACCAAGGAAGTCGCGTCCTTTTGCGCCGTAACACGCTAGCCTGACCCAACCAGCGACGCGGCGTCGGGCGCGATTGGCTGTATACTGGCCGGAGTCCAGGCTCCAAAATGAGAATCCAGAATGGCTACCCCGCTATGCACGAGCATCATTACCACGGCCCACGCCTGACGCGCCGGACGCTGTTTTCGACCATGATCCCTGGCGCGATTCTCGCCCGTCACGCCTTCCCTCAAAACGCCCCCGACATGGCGGAGCGCTTCCGGCAGATCTCTGCTGATTACGAGCGCAAGGGCTTGGCCGAACCCTTCAAAGGCATCACGGCAAACGGCACCGTCGAGCCCGGCCTTTTTGGCATTCATTCCACCGGTGTTTCGACCGAGCCAGTCCGCGCCGCCGCCGAGCGCTTTCTGGCAAGCCTCACCAAGGAGCAGCGCGACCGAACCATGTTCGCGGTGGACGATCCGGAATGGCGCAAGTGGATGAACCAGCACTTCTACGTGCGTCAGGGCATCAGCTTTCAGGAGATGACCGCGTCTCAGCGCGATTCCGCCTTCGGTTTGCTGGAGGCATCCTTGAGCGCACGCGGCCTGAAACTGACCCGCGACATCATGCGTCTCAACGAGACCCTCGCCGAGCTGACCAATGACCACGAGTTTCTCGGTGAATGGCTCTACTTCATCACTGTGATGGGCAAACCCTCCGCGAGCGAGCCGTGGGGTTTCCAACTCGACGGGCACCACGCCATCATTAACTACTTCATGCTGGGCGACCAGGTGGTGATGACGCCGTTCTTCGCCGGTTCGGAACCCGTCACCGCCACCTCAGGGAAGTACAAGGGCATCTCGATTCTTCAGGACGAGCAGAACCGGGGACTCGACATGCTGCTCGCGCTGGACAGCGCCCAGCGCGTGAAGGCAATCCTCAACCCCAACAAGACCGGGAACTACAATTTGACGGAAGCGTTTAAGGACAACGTAGTGCTCGACTACGCAGGCGCACGAGCCGCCGATTTTTCTCAGCCGCAGCGCAAGCAGCTTCTGGATCTCGTGGACCTTTACGTTGGCAACATGGACGACGGCCACGCTCGCATCAAGATGGACGAGGTCAAGCGGCAGATCGAACGTACGTACTTCGCATGGATCGGCGCCTCAGATTCATCGGGCGTGTACTACTATCGCATCCACAGCCCCGTCATCCTGATCGAATTCGATCACCAACGCCCCGCGAACCTTGCGCGATTCGCCAAGGATCCCAACCTGCCGACGAAACAGCACATTCATTGTGTGGTGCGCACTCCAAACGGCAACGATTACGGCAAGGACCTGCTCCGCCAGCACTACCAATCACACGCGCACGCGTAGTTCGGAGTTCGCGAATCGCCTTAGGGCGCTTTTCTTTTTATTCGAGGACAATGACCACGTGTCCTTTCTTGTGTCCGGCCTCGACATACCGGTGAGCTTCGGCGATCTCGTCCAGTGAATAGCGTTTGTCGATCACCGTCCTCAACTTTCCGGCCTCGATAAGCCCCTTTAGAAAAGACAGATCCTCAGCGGCGCCGCCTGCCACTCCGCCAATGACTCTCGCGGCGCCGGTGATGGAAGCCCACTTCTCTTGAAGAATGCCTCCAAGAATCGACAACAATCGTCCAGAACCTCCTACCCGAACGTAGAAACCGCCTCGCTTGAGGGATTTCAAGCTGCGCGAGAAACCGCTCTTACCGACCGTGTCGAAGACGATGTCATAGACCCGGCCGGCTCTCGAGAAATCCTCCCTGGTGTAGTCGACCACCTCGTCAGCGCCGAGAGACTTTACGAGATCCAGATTGGCGGTGCTGCATACCGCCGTGACGTGGGCCCCGAAGTGCCTCGCCAGTTGGACCGTGAAAACCCCGACACTCCCGGATGCTCCGTAGATGAGCACTTTCTGTCCGGCCTGGATGGTTGCTTTCCGCAGGAAATGCAACGCCGAGACGCCGCCAAACAAGACCGCCGCCGCTTCCTCAAACGTCATGTTGACAGGTTTTGTCGCCAGTAAGGCATCCTCAGGCAGGCATAGGTACTCGGCATGCGCGCCGAACTTGAACCCGTTCGATCCAAATACCTGGTCGCCCTCCCCGAACCGGGTCACGGCTTTTCCCAGTGACTCGACTTCCCCGGCGAACTCCATCCCCAGTATCTGAACCTTCTTTGGCCGCCATAGGCCTGTAATGAATCTTACGAGGAATGGTACGGCTCTTCTCATCCTCCAGTCCGCCGCGGACACGGTCGTCGCATGGATGCGGACAAGGACCTCATTGTCCTTGGGCTCAGGTTTTTCAACGTCTTTGATTTGGACAACGTCTGGAGGGCCGTATCTGGTATAGACGGCGGCTTTCATGTAGTGCTGGCCCGATTCTAACAGTCTGGCCGCCAGTTGCCGTGTGCTACTCCTCGCGCAGCAGTGTCAAAGGATCGAGCGATAGCACGCGTTGCGCTGGAATCCAGGTGGCTACCAGCCCAATGAAAGCCATGGCCAGGATAGTGCCAGCCAATACCAGCGGATCGCGCGGAGTTGCCGTGTAAACGATAGAGGCCAGCACCTGGCTCGCTAGAATTCCGAGGATTAATCCCGCCGCCGATCCCCAAGCCAACAAGCTGAACGCGCGACCCAGGGCTGCCTGTAACACTTCCTGACGTCGCGCGCCGAGGGCCATACGAATACCCAATTCCTTGAGCCGCTTGCCGACCGAGTACGCCGCCATTCCAAAGATGCCGGTTAGGGAGAGCATCACGCCCATTACACCCATCACACCCAGCGCGAAAGTGGCCATACGCGAAGCAAACAGGACCGGGTCCATACCCTTGCTCCATGTTTCGATGTACGGAGGCAGGGCAGGATCCAGGTCCCGCAGTGTCGCCCTCATCGCCGCCGCCAGTTGCGCCGGATCGCGGTTCGAGCGCACCACAAGCGTCGTCCCACTTGATGGCGATTGCAAGATTGGGAAGAACATTGCCGGGCGCGGATCTTCGGTGAGGTCGCCATATTTTCCGTTCTCCACGATGCCGACAACTTGTACGCGCGATCCATCCTTTATTTTGTAATACCTGCCCGTTGCGTTTGGTACGGAGCCAAAGATTTTGCGCGCGAATTCCTTGTTAATCACCGCCACGCGCGGCGCCTTTTTGTCATCGTGCCAGGAGAGACTCCTGCCGGCGAGCAATGCGGTGCCCGCCGTGCGGAAGTATTCGGGAGAGACGCTGTACGTTGCGGATATCGCCGCGGCATTCGCCGGCCTCAGATCCGTTGTTTCACCGGTAAAGACAGGCGAGGGGTTCGTGTCACCGGCAGATGCTAATGGCGGCAGATCGATCAATCCCACCGACGTTACACCCGGAATCGCCTCCACAGCGTCGATCATGCGCTTTTGCATACCGGGCACAGCGTCGCCGTGATAGCCCGCCATATTCAGATCTGTATCCATCAGCATCGCGTGCTGTGGCTCGAAACCGAAATTGCTGTGGAGTTCACGCACGAGTCCGCGCACGGCAACGATTGAGGAAGTAACCAGCACGGCGCAGATCGCAATCTGCACGACGAGCAGCAGGTCGCGTGCGGTAATCCGCCGGCCGCCAGTAGTTGTGGATCCCGACTTGACGACTTGGTACGGATCAACCCTGAGGACCTGGCGCACCGGAACCATGCCGAAAAGGATTCCGCTAACCAATGCCAAGGCAAAGGCAACCGCATAAACATTGCCATCCGGGTTCACTGCCACATGGACAGGGTATTTGGGTACTGGCTGCCATGCACTCAGCCCGCTCAACAACGCGATGCTGCCCCATAGTCCAAAAGCGCCGCCCATCAGCGAAATGAGCAGAGCTTCGGTGAAGAGTCCCCGCAGAATGCGGCTGCGGCTCGCTCCCAGCGCGAGTCGCAGAGCAAGCTCGCGCGAACGATCAGCGGCGCGCGCGGCAAAAAGGCTGCCCAGGTTCGCGCATGCGGCCAAAAGAATTAATCCCGCCAGCAGCATCAACCCGGTAAGGAATGCTCGCGTTCCAGGGCCAGCCGCGTCGCCAAAGAGGCTGGGGCGTGCCAATACAAACCTCATTTTGCTGTCCGTTTTTGGATAGGTCTTTTCCAGATAGGACCCAATCGAGTTCAGATCGCCAATTGCCTGGGGCGGAGTGACTCCCGGCTTCAGATGTCCTATTGCCATCAAAAGCGATGGGGCTCCTCGATCGTTCAGGCTATTCTGCCCTTCCACCGGCTCCCGACTCACGATCGGCACAAAGAAATCCTGACCGAAAAACACCACAGGCCCGTGGAACCCAGGCGGCGCTACACCGATGATGGTGAACGGATGCTTGTCCAGGTGGACGGTGCGGCCCACGACGCCGCGATCGCCCTGAAAATGGCTATGCCAATACGCGTAGGTGAGCACGACATAAGGTGCGCTGTTCGGGCCATGCTCATCGGAGGCGTGAAAGAACCGGCCCAGAAACGGCTGAATTCGAAATACGTCGAAGTAATTTCCGGTTACTTCATCCACAAAGGCGCGAGTCGAATTGTCGCCGGTGTCGAGCCCTGCCTGAAAGTTGTTATAGGCTGCCAGACCATCAAAGCTGTGGTTGCGGTCGCGTAGGTCGAGATAATCGGGATACGACAGCACGAGTGATCTATCGCTCCCGTGCTCGAGGGCGTAGAGGCTCTCGGGCTGCGGCACATTCAACGGGCGCAGGACCAGCACGTTCAACACACTGAAAACCACGGCGTTTGCGCCAATCGCCAATGCCAGAGTGATAACGGCGATGACAGTGAATCCGCGAGACTTGCGCAACACGCGCACGCTGAAGCGCACATCCTTTATCAGAGTCTCGATAAAATTGCCGCCGAACGCTTCACGGGATTCCTCTTTAAACCGCTCATGGCCGCCGAACTCGATGCGCGCGTGGCGTTCTGCTTCGGCGCGATCCAGGCCGGAACGCTGCAGATCATCCGCGCGGTGCTGGATGTGCGATAGAAGCTCCTCGTCCATATCGGCCTCGAGCTGAGAACGATGAAAAAACCTGGCGGCAATGGCACGAAAATAGGCCAGGAGTTTCATATTTCCTCCGGTTGGGCCGCAAGAGCGGAAGCAATGGCGGTGGCAAGCCGGTTCCACCCAGCCGCCTCTTCTCGCAGACGTTTGCGCCCGAGAGAGGTGAGTTCGTAGAACTTGGCGCGGCGATTGTTGTCGGATGTGCCCCAGGTTGCTTTCAGGAGGCCCTGACGCACCAGGCGGAACAATGCGGGATACAACGCACCCTGCTCGATGAGCAGCGCTTGCCCGGAGATTTGCCCGATGCGCAAAAGAACCCCGTAGCCATGAAGAGGACCGAGAGAGACCGCTTTCAGAATCAGAAGATCGAGAGTTCCTGGTAGAAGCTGGGCTTGGCCTGGCATGCGCACTCCTAAGATAGTCAGGAGTCTATCACGATCTTTCCTAAGCTGTCAAGGAGAGAACAGGCCAGCCTTGGTCGAGGACCTTATTGAAAAGTCAGTCGGGCCGGCAACGGGGCCAACAGGCCATCATCAGTAGACACTCTACACAAAAATGAGTAGAATGGCTACACAATGCCTCGAGAGACGCCGTCCCGCGTCGAGCTGCTGCAAGGCACGCTCGATCTCCTTATCCTCCGCACGGTGCTGGCAGGGCCTGCTCATGGCCACGCGATCGCCAAGCACATTCAGCGGACCTCGGAAGACCTTCTTCAGGTGGAGACCGGTTCGTTGTACCCGGCGCTCCACCGGCTGGAGGTGAAAGGCTGGGTGTCGACCTCTTGGGAGCTGTCCGACAAAGGCAAGCGCGCCAGATTCTATCGCCTCACACGACTCGGGCGGAAACAGCTGGCCAGCGAACAATCGAAATGGCAGGCCTTCTCGCGCGCCATGGGACTCATCTTGAATCCGGCGGATCAGGAGGGACAATGAACGCGTTCTTTCGCAAATTGCGGTGGTTGACCGAACGGCGGAACAAGGAAGCCGAGCTGCGCGAGGAACTCCAGTTCCATCTGGAGGAGGAAGCGGACGAACGTCAAGCAGAGGGGCTGGCGCACGACGAGGCCCGGTGGGCGGCGCGTCGCGATTTGGGCAACCTCATGTTGGTGCAAGAGGACACACGTGCCGTGTGGGGGTGGACGATCGTGGAGCAGGTTGGCCAGGACTTGCGCTACGCCTTCCGGACCATGGCCGCCAACCGGTTGTTCACTTTGCTGGCAGTGGCGTCACTGGCGTTGGGAATCGGAGCCAACACGGCGGTTTACAGCTTCATGGACTCGATCCTGCTGCGCTCGCTGCCGGTGTCCGATCCTGAATCGCTGGTCGTGCTCAACTGGCACACCAAGCAGGTTGCGCGCGACACCGTGATGCACGGCATGAGCGGCAACACCTATGACGATCCCAAGACGGGCACAACGGCTGGAATCTTGCCCTTCCCGGCGTTCGAGCTTTTCCGGAAGAACGATTCGGTGTTTTCGAGCGTCTTCGCTCATTGCAGAAATTGGCAAGTGGCAAACCTGAACGTGACGATCAAAGGCCAGGCCGACCTTGCCGACGGCTGGAACGTGTCGGGCGACTATTTTCGCGGACTCGGTGTGCCCCCGGCTGCCGGGCGGCTGATCCTTCCCGAGGACGACCGGCCGGGATCTGCGGCCGTTGCGGTGGTTAGCTATGGGTACAGCCAAAGGCGTTTCGGTGGTCCGGCCAACGCAGGCGGCCAGCGGATTCTGATCAACAACCTGCCCTTCACGGTGGTGGGGGTCACGCCGCCTGAGTTCTTTGGCGTGGATCCGGCGGCGGCTCCGGACATTTATCTTCCGATGCACGCCAATGAATTGCTGGGCGCGGGCCATCAGTTTGGCTTTCGACCCGAGGATTATCTCGATCGGAACGACTATTGGGTCCAGGTAATGGGCCGGCTGCGTCCCGGAGTCGGTCTTGCGCAAGCGCAGGCATCGCTCGCGCCGGTCTTTCACCAATGGGTCGCGAGCACGGCCACCAACGACCGAGAGCGCGCGAATCTTCCCGAGCTGCTGGTGAGGGAAGGCGCAGGTGGGCTGGACAGCCTGCGCAGACGCTATTCGAAGCCACTTTCTGTGTTGATGACGCTGGTGGGATTGATCCTGGCGCTGGCGTGCGCCAATGTCGCCAATCTGATGCTGGCGCGCGCCGCGGCGAGAAGGCGGGAAATCGCGATACGGCTGAGCGTGGGCGCCGGCCGGCTTCGCGTGGTGCGGCAACTGCTGACGGAGAGTGTTCTCGTGGCGTCGCTGGGCGGGGCTATGGGAGTGATGTTCGCGATCTGGGGGATTCGTTTCCTTACCCTTCTGCTGAGCAACGGCCAAGCGAACTTCACGCTACACGCGCAGTTGAACTGGCATGTGCTGGGCGCCGCGGCCGCGCTTTCCCTTCTGACGGGCGTGTTGTTCGGCCTGGCTCCGGCGCTCGAATCCACGCGTGTGGACGTCGTGGCGGCGCTGAAGGAAACGCGTGCGGGGCGTCCGTTGCATTCTTTCCGGCGTATGAGCTTGAGCCGCTCATTGATGGTGGGACAGATTGCAATCTCCCTCGTGATGCTCGTCGCGGCGGGGCTCTTTGTGCGGACACTCTCGAATCTGCATTCGATCGACCTTGGGTTCAACCGCGAAAACGTCCTGCTGTTCCAGTTGGATGCCCGGAAGGCCGGGCACAAGGGCCCGGAGATTAACGCCTTTTATGGCGATCTGCGCCAAAGGTTCAGCGCGATCCCGGGCGTGCGCAATGCGAGTCTGGCGCGGAACTCGCTCATCGACGACTCGCACGCAATGCCCATTAGCGTACTCGGGAAGGCTCCCAATCCCTCCAACCGTTTTTTGACCGTGGGACCCACATTCTTCACGACCATGCAGATTCCGATTCTGGCCGGTCGTGATTTCGAAGAACGCGACCGGCCCGGTTCGCCGGCCGTTGCGGTGATCAACGAGGTGTTTGCCAAGTCCAATTTCGGCGATCGGAATCCACTGGGGCAGCACCTGATTTTGCGAGAAGCTGGGGAAGGGGACCGCATCGGGCGAGACATGGAGATCGTCGGGGTAGCCAGGAATGCACGATATGGCGGGCTGAAACGGACCATCCCGCCCGTGGTGTACATGCCTTACAACCAGGGCTACCCACAACCGGATCAAATGGTGTACGCGTTGCGCACTTCGGGCGACCCGCTCCGCTATGTCAACTCCGTACGCGAAATCGTGCGCCAGGCGGACGCACGCGTGCCCGTATCGGAAATACAAACCCAGGTAGAGGACATCGATCACCTGATCAACCAGGAAATCACGTTTGCCGAGTTGTGCAGTGGCTTCGCAATCCTGGCGTTGGTGATCGCCTGCGTGGGTCTCTATGGCACTGTTTCGTATAACGTGGCGCGCCGCACCGGCGAGATCGGAATCCGGATGGCGCTGGGGGCACAGCGCGGCGGAGTCGTGCGGATGGTTCTACGCGAAGTCCTGGTGCTGGCGGCACTGGGGCTGGTGATCGGCATGGCCACGGCGCTCGGCACGTCGAAATTTGTAGCATCGTTTCTCTACGGAATGAAGCCCAACGATCCCCTGGCGTTTACGCTGGCGGTGGTGACACTGTTGGGCGCCGCGCTTCTGGCCGGCTACGTGCCGGCGCGCAAGGCATCTCTCATCGACCCGATGACTGCGCTGCGGCATGAGTGACTGAATGCTACCGCCGGGCTGTAAGCGAGTAATGCTATTCTGCCGGCAGGAGATGTGAGGTGAAATTCCCGAATTTGAAGTGGACGTCGCCGGTACTGGCGATGGCCGTGCTGGCGGTCTTGATGGTGCTCGCCTCTTTGCTGGGCACAGGCCGGCTGTACGAGGTCCAAGCCGGGCCGCCACCGGCTGGTGATCTCGCGGGCTTTTCCGCCGTGGAGCCTATTGACGCGCACGCACACCTTTACAAGGATGACCCGGCGTTCAGCGCGCTCATGCAGCGCCTGAAACTGCGCCTTCTAGACATTTGCGTGATTGACGATCGCGACCCTTACTACAAGGGACTGGAGCCGCAGCGCAGTGACGTGGTCAAGGTCGTCCACAGCACGGGAGGCCGTGCCGTTCTGTGCACGACTTTCAGCCCTTACGAATTCGAAGAGCCGGGTTTCGCCCAGCGCACGATCCGCCAGCTCGATGCCGACTTCGCCGAGGGAGCGATCGCTGTGAAGATCTACAAAGTCATGGGCATGGAGATGAAGTCGAAAGCGGGGAAATATGTGATGCCCGATGACCCTGCCTTCGAGCCGATCTACAAGGATATTGCCGCCCACCATCGGACGGTGGTTGCGCACCTTGCGGAGCCTGATTCTTGCTGGCAGCCGCCCAACTCCGCCAGCCCCGACTACGAATACTACCAGCAGAACCCGCAGGAGTACGCCTACGCACATCCCGAGTGGCCTAAGAAAGCCGCCATTCTCGCGGCTCGCGACCATCTCGTGGCAGAGAACCCCAAGCTGCGCGTGATCGGCGCGCACTTGGGCAGCATGGAAGCAGACGTGAATGAGATGGCGCAGCGCTTTGACCGCTATCCCAATTTTGCGGTCGACACCGCAGCGCGCGTCCCGTACTTCATGATCCAGCCGCGTGACAAGGTGCGGGCTTTCCTGATCAAGTACCAGGACCGCATCCTCTATGCGACGGACCTGGTTGTCCTGCCGAAGGACAATACCGGCAAGGCGCTGGCAGAATGGAACAGCACCTACGAGCGCGATTGGAAATTCTTCGCCACGGACCAGAGCGTCCAGTACAAAGGGCACAGCTACCAGGGTCTCGCGCTGCCCGAGCCTGTTCTGCGCAAGATCTTCCATGACAACGCCGTCCATTGGCTGCCGGGGATTATGGGGAAGCCGTAGGAATCCGCGCCCGTAGTTTGATCCGTTTTCGGTCTCTAGCCCCAGCGGGGCTGCTCATCCGGATTGATTCCCAACGCCGTTTTGCCGACTACCTCGTGGGTGAAGAAAGAGTTCCCCGGGTGAATCCGGCCCAATCGCGCATCCCGGAACATTCTCTCCATGCCCGCCGAACGAAAGATTCCGAAGCCGCCGGCCACATCCAGCGCCAGATCCACCACGCGCCAGGAGCCTTCGACCGCGCGGAATTTGGCGCAGAGAATTTTAGCCGGCCACTGGGCGCCGTGATCTACGCCGTTCGACCAGTCTTCGGCAATCCTGTCCAGGTGAGGTCCAATCGATTCCAGTTCGATTACCATGTCCGCGACCGCATGTTGCACTTCGGCATGATACGCCATCGAACGCGACATCGCGATCGAACGCTTGGTCTTTACTGTCTGGATGCTCTGGTCGAGTGCGCGCCGGGCCAGCCCGTAATACACGTTGCCAAATCCTATCAGTCCCCACGCGAACAGGGACAGGATGAAAGCGTCGATCCCGGCGGCGCCGGCCGGTACCACACGGGCAACGTACCGGTCCGGAATAAACACGTTATCCAAAACCGTGTCATCGCTGCGTGTCGCGCGCATGCCCAGAACATCCCATGTCTGCTTGATCTTATATCCCGTTGCGTCGCGGGGCATGAACGCGTGAACAATTTTTGGTTTTGCCGGATCGCTGGTATCCATCCCGTGCATGCCGAATCGGGTCCAGACCGGAGACAGGCTGCCGAAGTGCTTGTGGCCGGTGAACCGGTAGCCGCCTTCGACACGTTCTGCCCTGGTGGTGGAAAGGAGCACGGGGATATCGTTGCCACTTTCCGCGTGCCCAGCCGCGAAAACCTCGCCGGCTGCCGCCTCGCGCAGAATCCATTCCAGCGAAGCGTCTCCGCGGCGCCAAAGATCCGCTGCCACACCGACCCAATAGAGGTGCATATTTAGGGCGAGCGCCGTGGCCGGCGCGGAATACGCCAGGCGCCGCTGCTCGCGGCAAACTTGCGCAAGTGGCATACCGCCGCCGCCAAATTCCTCGGGTACCGGCAGTAGCAGATACCCGGCCTCCCGGAGCTCCTGAAAATCTTCTTCAAAGAATCGATTCTCCTGGTCGTAATTGCCGGCGCGCGCGCCGAAACGCGCCAGCATCTCTTCGGATAGAGCGACTTCAACAGCCGGGCTCATCGTTTATTCCTCCTGTGGTGAATGTTGGTTCTCGTAGATTCCAGCGCAAGAAGCATGCCGCGCCTGTGTTTTTCAGGCTTAATCTCCCGACGCAACGGCCTCTCGCTCGCGTTTCTTCCTGAATCGCAGCGGCAGAATCTTCGGAACCTGTTCGCGATAGATTCGATACCGCTCGCCGTGAACCCGGATCAGGTCCCTCTCCTCCCATGGAATGGCCATCAGGAT
>Ga0335077_10001951_pt1 | contig 24623 bp, 13 predicted proteins | sample Lox_Sample_31_FD_207151 | JGI IMG/M metagenome (GOLD analysis project Ga0335077, IMG submission 207151) | Soil microbial communities from Loxahatchee National Wildlife Refuge, Florida, United States - Lox_Sample_3.1 | ecosystem: Environmental > Terrestrial > Soil > Wetlands | place: USA... | reverse complement strand
CGGAATCAGCCGCCAGGACGTGGCCAACCGCCGCAGCACGGCGCGCAAGCGCCTGGCCCGCCGCCTTCAGGAGGCCGGCCGTGAGAATTAGTCGACCGCCGGCAATCTGTCGAAAGATTCCGCATCCTTGTACAGTAGGGTAGGCTTCCCGGCCTGCCCGCGCGCCGCAGGCGCGATGGGGAACGTATGGAGCACCTGACCGAAGCGCAAATCGCATCCTACCGCGCGCGCTCATTGTCCGCGTCCGAGATGCTCGATGTCTCCGACCACCTGGCGGAATGCGAGGCGTGCCGCGTCCTCGTCTCGCAGGACGCCGGGCTGGCAGTGGCCGCCGCGTCACTCTATACCCGCCTGCGTTCCGAATCCGAAGCCTTCTCGCACTTGACCTACGACGAGCTTGCGGCGTACGTGGATGGCGCCGCCAGCGACGCCGGGCGCGTGGATCGCCATATCCGCGATTGCGCATCCTGCGCGGCAAATTTACGGGACCTGGGCGTGGCGAAAGCCGAGCTCGCCCGGGACCGGGCGCCGGCCCCTGCCTTCTGGAGTGCCATCCGCGGATGGAGAGCGGCCTTCGCCCTCGCCGCGGCAGCAGCATGCGCATTGGTAATTGGAATTGCGCTCCGCCCGCGCCCATCCGCGCCGGCCGCACGCGTGGAGCCGCCGCCTCAAGCTCGCGCCCCTTCGGCCACGGTCATTCTCGACGGCAGCCGCCAGATCACCATCACGGCGCAAGGCTCGGTCTCGGGGCTCGACGGCTTGCCCGATGGAATCCGCACCGCCGTCGAGCGCGCCCTGATGGCGCAGCGCGTCGACGTGCCGACCTTTGCCGGCCTGTCCGGCAGGCGTGACGTCCTTCTCGGCGCCCCGGCGGCCCCCAAGGGGACGAAGCTGCTGGAGCCGGTGGGCATCCTAATTGAAACGCCGACTCCGGTATTCCGTTGGAAGGCGGTCCCGGGCGCGGAGTACCAGGTGAGCGTATACACCAGCGACTTCCAGCCGGCCGTCTCCGGCGGCTGGATTCGAGGGGCGCAGTGGCGTTCGGCGGTCGCCCTTCGTCGCGGAACGCGCTATTCCTGGCAGCTCACGGTGCGGCGGGATGGCGCCGAAGTGACCTCGCCGGTCCCGCCCGAGCCGGAAGCGAAATTCCAGGTTTTGGACGCAGCTTCGGAGGACAGCCTGGCCCGATTGAGAGCCACATCGAAAGACTCCCACCTGGTGATGGGCATCGCCTACGCACAGGCGGGGCTCCTCGATCAGGCCAGGCTGGAGCTGCGCGCCGCGGCCGATCAGAATCCCGGCTCGACGATGGTGGCAGCCTTGCTGGCCGCCATCAATTCAGACCGGCCCCGATCAAAGTGAACGCTGCCCAGTAAAACGGATGCTGGTAGGCCGGATTCCTGCGCACGCTCAATGCGGCCGCCCTCAGTGCCTCGGCGTCACTCATGTCTTTGGCTCGATTCTGGTGAAACGCCGTCATCAGCGCGCTGGTGCTTTCCGACGCCACCTTCCACTGGCTCAGTACCGTGGTCGGAACGCCGGACACGAGCAGTGCCCAACTCAGGCCGATCATGCCTTCGCCTGCGCCCACGTGGCCGCGCGCGGTTTCGCAGGCCGATAGCACAACCAGCTCCGCGCTGAGGTTCATGGTGAGCAACTCTCGCGCCTCCAGCAGGCCATCTTCGGTTCCGCCCTGGTCGCGCGCCATCAGTAGGTAAGAGTAGAGCGGGCTGGCGTTGTTCAATACAGCGTGAGTGGCCAGGTGGAGCACCCTGGCTTTGCCCGCCTCGGCTTTGAAGACGCTCTCCCGCGCGTCCGCGCCCATGTACACGCGGCTGCCGTCGCCGTAGATCTTCGCCAGCGTCTGCACTTCCGTTCTTGCGCCGGGCAGGGCATCAAAAGTTTCCTCTCGGACGAGGGCCTGCATTCCTCCGGCCCGATTCTCCACCGCGGGATCGCCCATCGCGAACAACCGCACGCCCGCGGGGGTGCTCCTCCGCTGCCGCTTCACATCGCTCATCGTCTTCAGCGCGGTGAGCGAGGGCGCATAGGAGACAGCGCACTCGTCCAGCAGGTACCGCCCCTGCGGATTCGCCAGCGCCTGGAAGGGCAACTCCCACAGAACGCCGTCCGGCACCACCACCAGTTGGCGCGTCTTCGCCAGGTCCAGGCCCGCGGGAGCGATCAGCTTCTGATAGAGATCCGACGCCGTCGAGCGGAACGCCAGGTTTCGTCCCGCCAGTTGGTTTTGAAACAGCTCCACCTGCTTCGTGAGCGCCTCGCGCGATATCGGAACTGTAAAGGACTTCACCTTCTGCGAGCCCTGCGATGCGAATCCGTAGACCCGGTCCTTGGCGGCGACGAATTCCAGGAACGCGATCTTCGGGTCCGCCGCCAGCGCCTGGTCCGCGCTCACCGATTCCATCTTGCCCCCGGCAGCCTTCCACGTTGGATGCCGGATGTAGAGTTCGTTCTGGAAATTCTCGTAGTCCGCCCGCGCCCGGGCCAGGTCGGCGGTCATCGAAGCGGCTTGCTGCCTCGAACCGCCGTTTCGCGCCCGCATGAGCTGCGTGTTGAGCGAGGCCATGCGGACACGAAGGTTCTGGTCCCGCGCGCGCTCCTCCTCGCTCATCTGCGCCGCAAGCTCCGCTCTCCCGTTCCGCAAGACATCCGTCAAGACCCGGGCCTTGGCGCGCTCCGCGAATTGGAATGCCTCCGCGCTGCGGCCGCTTGCGATCAGGAGGCCGACCATGCGGTGGTACGGCTCGAGCTTGGTCTCGAAGAAACTCTCCTGTTGGGTTTCGGCGCCGCCGACACCCTGCCGCAAGGCTTCGATGGTCGCGATGGCGTCGCGGAAGCGCTGTTCCGCTTGCGCCTTCTCGCCCAGACCCTGCTGCGCGCGCCCGGCTTCCAGGTCGGCGCGCCACGCCGCCTCGCGCAATCCGCCGGCGTTGGCCATTTCGCGCGCCTCGCTTGCGGCCTCCAGCGCCTTGGCGTAATCGCCCTTGCGGTTGTAGACCTCCGCGATCCGTCCCATGGTCAGGGCGGCCTCGCTTCCGGCGTGTACCGCCTTCTGGATCTCCAGGCCTTTCTGGAAATACTCGATCGCTTTCTCTTGCTCGCCCAGCCAGGAGTAGGCACTGCCGATGTACGTCAGGTCGCTGGCCGCGAACGGCTTGTTTCCGGTCTCGTTGAGCACTGCCAGGCTCTTCTCATAGTTGGCGATGGCGCCGCGCAGGTCCCCGCGAAACTCCGCCACGCGCCCCAGCCCCATCCATGCGATCGCCACCAGCGGCTTGAGATCCGCCGACCGCGCCACTTCCATCTCGCGCTCGAAATACGCCCGCGCCTGCTCCAGGTCGCCCTGCCAGAGATACACGTTGCCGATGTTGTTGAGGTTCGCCGCCAGCCCGCGCTTGTCGGGGCCGTCCTTCAACAGCTCGTTGCACTGCTGGAGGAGCGCCAGGGCGTGCAAGTAGTCGCCGCGCCGCGCGTACAGCACCGCCATGTTACCCAGCGCGCTGGTGAGCAGCCGCTTGTCATTCAGCTTCCGCGCGATTTCCAGGCCTTGTCCGAGATGCTCTTGCGCAACCTGAAGATCGCCGATCGCCGAATACATCCCGCTCAGATTCGTCAGCACTCGGGCCGCTCCGGCGTCGTCGTGCGCCTCCCGGCTGAGTTCGAGGCTCGCGCGATACGATTCCAGGGCGTACGCGTAGTCGCCCCGGTCGGAGTAGACCAGGCCGAGCCCGTTTAGCGCCGATGCTCGCGCACCGGCCGATTCCGTGCGTTCCGCGATCATCCGCGCCAGGTTCAGCGCTGCCAGGGCCTTCGCCGTGTCGCCGCGGTTGCGCGCCGTGGTTCCCTGCTCCACCAGCGCCTCTGCCAGCTCGGCGTTGACGAGGCCCGCATTGGCCGCCAGCAGTTGGTCCGGGTTATCGGCGGTGGCCAGGCGGGCGGCGAGGTCCTTCGCGGCAGTTCCTGTCGGTTGTCCCCAGGCCGCTGAGCACAGAACGACCAATACCAACTGTACGCTGCCCATTATGGGGAAACCCCTCGTCCCGGCCCCTTTCTACGGGAACAGCATACACGCGGCCGAGCCAAATATCCAGCGTCACAACAGCCGGAAACTGACCTCGATGGTCGCGGCCACCGTCACCGGCCTGCCGTCTTTCATGCCGGGCCGGAACTTCCACTTCTTCACTGCCTCCATTGCCTTCTCGTCCAATCCGAGCCCCAGGCTGTGCAGCACGCGCACGTTCTGCGCCCGTCCCGCGGGGTCCACTTCGATATACAGCAGCACGACCCCCTGATACTTGGCCTTGCGCGCCTCCTCGGAGTATTCGGGCTCGACCTTCGAGAGCAGGGATGGCGCGGACACTCCGCCGCCTGCGCGGTACACCCCGCCGCTCACGCCGCCGCCCTCGCCGGGACCAAATCCGGGCCCATCACCCACACCCACGCCTCCGCCCTTGCCTGAGCCGATGCCGCCACCCGACCCTGGTCCGTTCGAGGCCGGACCGATCTTGCCCAGCGGATCGCCGAACTGAATCATGTTCACGTTCTGAAGCTGCAGATCCGGCGGTGCGATGATCGTCGGATCCATGCTCAGTTTCGGATTCAGGTTCGCCACCACTGCCATGGGAGGCGTGAACTGCTTCAGTGCGGGTTTGGGCAGCCGGCCCTTCGACGCGTCCAGAGTCGACCGGTCGCCGCCGCCTCCTCCACCCCGCACCCCCGCCTTCTGCTGATACGGCGCCAGGTCCACCGGCGCCACCAGGGGGATCACGGCATTCACGATCTTGTGCTGCACCGCCGGCGTTACCGCCGCTGCAAACACCGACAAGACCACCGCCGATTGCAGCACCACGGACATTACCCACGACTTTTTCTGCCGCCGGTATTGCCCCCAGATGGTGCGCACGAGCACCGGCCTGGAAGTGATGTCCAGCGGTGGAGGCGCGGGCTGAAGAATCTCGGCCACACCGCTCCACAGCGACCGGTACCACGGCACATCGAGCGATGCCGGCAGCAGCAGCCGCCCCAGGTGATCCGCGCCGGGGATTACCGTCCACCGCTGCTCCACCGTCTGCTCGCTCCAGCTCCGCACTGCTCCGCGAAAACTCGCAATCGATCCGGCCAGGTTGGCGACTCGCGCGCCGCACACCTCGCACTCCGCCGCATGACGGCGCTCTTCCACACTGACGTCACCGATGAGAAACATGATTACTTCTCCTTCGCTGAGATGCGTGTTCATTTCGCAGCCTCCAGCCGGGCGCGCACCGAGTTGAGCGCCCGAAAGAGGTGTACCTTGACCGTGCCTTCCTTCATGCCGGTGACTTCGGCGATCTCCAGAAGGTCCATGTCCTCCACGAACCGGAGCAGAAACACGGTCCGCTGCCGGGCCGGCAGTTGCGCCGCTACCGCCCAGACGGCCCGTACCTGCTCCTGAATGGCGGCCCAGGTTTCCGGGGACTGCTGCCGGTCCGGAATCGAGTTGCCGATGTCCGCCACGTCCGCATCCGGGTGCAGCGAGCGTCTCCAGAACTTCAGCCGGCTGCTGGACTCGTGGTCGCGAACCAGGTTGGCGGCGATCTGCATGAACCAGGTCGCAATGCTCGATGCGCCGCGGAACTGCCCGCGCGCCTGGTAGGCCTTGACGAAGCAGTCCTGGGTCAGGTTCTCCGCGGTCTCCCGGTCCCGCAGCGACGCCAGGATAAAACGGAAGACCCGCGGCCGATGCAGCCGGACCAGAGAATCGAAATCATCCGGGGTCTCCGTATTCCGCGCCGCCAGTTCCATTCGAATGGGTAGACCGATTTTCGCCAGGCGGGGTTTACATGCCGATACGGCACACCTGTGCCGGCAAAGCCCTCTTCATCGGGCGTCTGCTAAACTGGAAGTTATCCACTCCCCGGGAGGAACAGCCTAACTTGAATTCTGCAATCCTCGCCCTGGAAGACGGGACGGTCTTCGAGGGACGGAGTTTTGGTGCGCCCACGCAGCGCTCGGGCGAAGTTGTCTTCAATACCGCGCTCACCGGATACCAAGAGGTCTTCACCGACCCCTCCTATTCCGGCCAGATCGTCATCCTCACCAATCCCCAAATCGGCAACTACGGCACCAGCTCGCTCGACAACGAATCGGCCCGGCCTTACATCGAAGGACTGGCGGTGCGCGAGTTCTCCTCGATCGCCAGCAACTGGCGCAGCGATGCCGAGGCGGACGACTTCCTCGCGCGCGCCGGCATCCCCGTGATCAGTGATCTCGACACCCGCAACCTGGTCCGCCACCTGCGTACCCGGGGCGTCATGCGCGGCGTGCTTTCGTCCACCGAGGCCGATGCCGCCAAACTCGTCGAGACGGCGCGTTCGATCCCGCCCATGGCCGGCCTCGATCTCGCCACACGCGTCAGCACACGCGAACGCTACCAGTGGACCGAGCCCGTGGATGCCTGCTCCCCCTCCGAGCACGTGCCCCGCGCGCCCGAGCCGCGCTATCACGTGGTCGCGTACGACTACGGCATCAAGCACAATATCCTCCGCCGCCTGGTCACCGCCGGCTGCCGCGTGACCGTGGTGCCCTCGCTCACCAGCGCCGAAGACGTGCTGGCGCTCAACCCCGACGGCATCTTTCTCTCCAACGGCCCGGGCGATCCCGAGCCGCTGGTGACACAGGTCGGCAACATCCGCAAGCTGCTCGGCCGCAGACCCATCTTCGGCATCTGCCTGGGCCACCAGTTGCTCGGCCTCGCCTGCGGCGGCAAGACTTACAAACTCAAGTTCGGCCACCGCGGCGCCAACCACCCGGTGCGCAACGAGCTCACCAAGAAGGTCGAGATCACCAGCCACAACCACGGGTTTGCGGTCGATCCCGAGACGCTCAGTCCCTCGGACGTCGAGATCACCCACGTCAACCTGAATGACCACACGCTGGAAGGTTTCCGCCACCGCAACTATCCGGCCTTCTGCGTCCAATACCATCCCGAGGCCGCGCCCGGGCCGCACGATTCGCACTACCTGTTCGGCGATTTCATCAAACTCATGGAGGGGAGCCACTGATGCCGCGGCGCAACGACCTGCACCGCATCCTGATCATCGGCAGCGGCCCGATCATCATCGGCCAGGCCTGCGAGTTCGACTACTCCGGAACTCAGGCCGCCAAGGCCCTGCGCGCCGATGGCTACGAAGTGATCCTGGTCAATTCCAATCCGGCCACGATCATGACCGACCCCAACCTGGCCGACAAGACCTACGTCGAACCGCTCACGCGCCCCTACCTGGAAGAGATCATCCGGCGGGAGCGACCCGACGCGCTGCTCTCCACCGTCGGCGGGCAGACCGGCCTCAATCTGAGCGTCGAGCTGGCCGAGGCCGGCGTGCTCGATAAGTACGGCGTCGAGCTGATCGGCGCCAAGATCGATGCCATCAAAAAGGCCGAAGACCGCCTGCTGTTCAAAGATGCCATGCGCAAAATCGGCCTGGAGACGCCGCAATCGCAGCTCGTCAACAGCATCGCTGCGGGCCGGGCGTTTGCCGAAAAGATCGGCTACCCATGCATCCTGCGGCCAAGCTTTACCCTCGGCGGCACGGGCGGCGGCATCGCTTACAACCAGGAAGAGCTCGAGGAAATCCTGGAGCGCGGCCTGGCGCTCAGCCCCGTCCACGAAGTCCTGATCGAGGAGAGCGCTCTCGGCTGGAAGGAATTCGAGCTGGAGGTAATGCGCGACCTCGCCGACAACTGCATCATTGTCTGCTCGATCGAAAACTTCGACCCCATGGGCGTGCACACCGGCGATTCCATCACGGTGGCGCCCGCGCAGACCCTTACCGACCGCGAGTACCAGATGATGCGCGACGGCGCGCTTGCCTGCCTGCGCGAGATCGGCGTGGATACCGGCGGCAGCAACGTGCAGTTCGCCATCAATCCCGCCAACGGCCGGATGGTGATCATCGAGATGAACCCGCGCGTCTCGCGATCCAGCGCGTTGGCCAGCAAGGCCACGGGCTTCCCGATCGCCAAGATCGCCGCCAAGCTCGCGGTCGGCTACCGGCTCGACGAGATCAACAACGACATCACGCGCAAGACGCCGGCCTGCTTCGAGCCGACCATCGACTACGTGGTCGCCAAGATCCCCAAGTGGGCCTTCGAAAAGTTCCCCGGCGCCGACCCCACGCTCGGCACCCAGATGAAGAGCGTCGGCGAAGTCATGGCCATCGGACGCACCTTCAAAGAGGCACTGTGGAAAGGCATGCGCAGCCTGGAAACGGGCAAGGCCTTCGGCAGCGAGAAGTACGATCCCCAGCTCATTACCAACAAGCTCATCACCCCGACGCCCGACCGCCTCAACTACGTCCGCTTCGCGATGGGCAACGGTTACAGCGTGGAAGAGATCCAGGAACTCACCGCCATCGACCCCTGGTTCCTCCGCCAGATGAAGGAAGTGGTCGATTTCGAGTCCCAAGTGGCGCAGGCCTCCTGGCCTGCGCAAGTCACCCGCGAACTCTTCCGCCAAGCCAAACGCTACGGCATCTCCGATGTCCAACTCGGCAAAGCCTGGGGCGTCTCCGAAATCGAAGTCCGCAGCCGCCGCAAGGAGTTGGGTGTTGCCGCAGTCTTCAGCCGCGTCGATACCTGCGCCGCCGAGTTCGAAAGCTTCACACCTTATCTCTACTCCAACTACGAATCCGCGTGCGAAGCCGACCCCGCCGATCGCAAAAAGGTGATGATCCTGGGCAGCGGCCCCAACCGCATCGGCCAGGGAATCGAGTTCGACTACTGCTGCTGCCACGCCAGCTTTGCGCTCCAGGAAATGGGCGTCGAGTCGATCATGGTCAATTGCAATCCCGAGACCGTCTCCACCGACTACGACACCAGCGACCGCCTCTACTTCGAGCCGCTGACGCTGGAAAACGTCCTCAACATCGTGGATACCGAAAAGCCCGATGGCGTGATCGTCCAGTTTGGCGGCCAGACCCCGCTCAATCTCGCCCTGCCGCTCAAGCGGCTCGGCGTCCCCATTATCGGCACCGACCCCGAGAACATCGACCTCGCCGAAGACCGCAAGCTCTTCGGCCGCCTGCTCGACGACCTCAAGATTCCGTGTCCGGCCAACGGCACCGCGACCAGCGTGGAAGAGGCTTGCGCCGCCGCCGCGCGCATCGGATATCCCGTGCTAGTGCGCCCCAGTTATGTGCTGGGCGGCCGCGCCATGGTGATCGCCTACGACGAGGACATGGTCCGCCAATACATGCGCGAGGCGGTCACTTTCTCGCAGGAGCGGCCGGTGCTGATTGACCGCTTCCTGGAAGACGCCATCGAGGTGGATGTCGACGCCCTCGGCGACGGCACGGACGTGCTGATCGCCGGCGTCATGGAGCACATCGAAGAAGCGGGCGTCCATTCGGGAGACAGCTCCTGTGTGCTGCCCGCGCAGTCGCTCTCGGAGCAGACGGTGCGGACCATCGAAGACTACACCGTACGCCTCGCCAAGGCCCTGAACGTGATCGGGCTGATGAACGTGCAGTACGCCATCCAGAACGGCACGGTCTATGTTCTGGAAGTGAACCCGCGCGCATCGCGAACCGTGCCGTATGTGAGCAAGGCGACCGGCGTGCCGCTGCCGAAAGTTGCCGTCGGCCTGATGTGGGGCCGCAAGCTCAAGGACTACGGCTATACGTCCGGCAAGCTCAGCGTGCCGCAGGATTTCGTCAAGTCGCCGGTGTTCCCGTTCAACAAGTTCCACGGCGTCGACCCGGTGCTCGGCCCGGAGATGCGCTCAACAGGCGAAGTAATGGGCGTCGGGGTCAACTTCGGCGAAGCATTTCTCAAGGCCCAGATCAGCGCCGGCAGTCCGCTGCCCGATAAGGGCACAGTTTTCATCAGTGTCAATGATCATCACAAGCGCGAGGCTGTAGAGGTTGCGAAGCGCTTTGCCGAGCTCGGCTTTGCCCTGGTGGCCACGCGCGGCACCGCCGCCGCGCTGCGCAACGCGGGTCTTACCTGTAAGACGGTTTTCAAGGTCAACGAAGGCCGCCCCAACGCGGTGGACTATCTCAAGGGCGGCAACATCCAGCTCGCCATCTACACCACTACGGGCGCCAGTGCGTTCGCCGACGAGAAGGCGATCCGCCGCAGCGCCGTGACGTATCGGGTCCCCTGCATCACCACCATGAGCGGGGCGCGCGCCGCGGCGGACGGTGTCGCCGCCCGCCTGCGCGACCCCATCCGCGTCTGGAGCCTGCAAGATATCCATGTCCCTGTGGCTTAGCCGCCACTCATGCCGTTGGCCAGTGCTATAGTTCTTGGACAATACTCCAGGTCCGGGAGGGCTACGGTATGCAACAGCACTCTTTGCTCCGGGCATCGGCATTGCCCACGCTGCTCGTCCTGTCATTCACTCCCTATGCGCTGCTCGCGCAGGTAGACACGGGCGCGATTCTCGGCACGGTGCGGGACGCGAGCGGTTCGGTCGTCCCCGGTGCGAGGGTGACGCTGACCAACGAGGACACGGGAGCCGTCTCGAAGACCGCCACTCAGGCGGACGGTTCCTATATCTTCACGCCCATTCGGATCGGCACTTACACCGTTGCCGCCGACTTTGCCGGATTTCAGACCGCGCGCCAGCTCCACGTTCCGGTCAACATTCAGCAGCAGGTCGTCACCGACTTCAGCCTGCAGCCGGGTCAGGTCACCGAGAGCGTGGACGTAACCGCGGCTCCCGTCCTGCTACAGACGCAGAATGGCTCCCTCGGCCAGGTTGTGAATGCGAAGGAGATCGACGAGCTGCCGTTGAACGGACGCAATTTTACGTTTCTTGCCCAGTTGGCCGCGGGAGTTACGTTCGCGCAGGCGGACACGCGCGGCCTCGGTTTGAACGGCAACTTCGCCGCCAACGGCATGCGACCGGCGCAAAACAACTACCTGTTGGACGGCGTGGACAACAACAACTTCCAGCCCGATTTCCGTGCCGGGACCTCCTATTCCACTCTGCCTCCCGTCGATGCGATTCAGGAATTCAAGATTCAGACCAGCGCGTTCGGGGCCGAGTTCGGCCGCGCCGGCGGCGGAGTGCTCAATGCCACGTTGAAATCCGGGTCCAATCGATTCCACGGCAACTTGTGGGAGTTCCTTCGCAACGACAAATTGGACGCCGCGGATTTCTTCGAGAATGCAGCCAATCTCACCAACGGCGAGTTCCGCCGTAATCAGTTCGGCGGCACCATCGGAGGCCCCGTGATCATTCCGCGCGTTTACCACGGGAGAGACAAAACCTTCTTCTTTGGTGACTATCAGGGCACGCGGATCGACCAGGCGCTCCCTTACCTGGTGACCGTTCCCACCGCGGCCCAGCGGGCCAGCGGCTACACAAACTTCAGCGACCTCGTTGCGGGTCAGCCGGGCTGCACCCGCGGTCCCGACCTGCTGGGCCGCACGGTTCCGTGCGGGACCATCTTCGATCCGGCTACCACGCGCCAGGTGACCAGCGGCGCAACCGATCCTGTCACCGGATCCAAGGCTACCGGCAGCGGCTTTGTGCGCGATCCCTTCCCCGGCGGCATCGTCCCGCCGAACCGGCTGGATTCGAACGCGGTCAAATTGCTGAACCTCTATCCTTCGCCAACTCTCCCGGGCATTCTCAGCAATTTTGCCGATCATCCCGTGACGGTGGACAACATCGACAGCTTCGATGTGCGCATCGACCACTACCTGGGAGCGAAGGATGTCACCTTCGGCCGCATCAGTTATCTGCGCGAGAATCGAGTGACGCCGGGCCCGTTTCCCGGTGTCGCCGACGGAGTTACCGCGGTCTTCGGCGGTGACCTGAATACGCTCGCTACCAATGCCGCTTGGAGCGAGACGCACACCTTCTCCCCCAGCCTGGTCAACGAGCTTCTGTTTGGCTACAACCGCATCCACAGCACCATTCTGCAGCCGTTCGGCGACGATCTGAGCAACATCCCCGCGCAATATGGGATTCAGGGCATTCCGCAGATCCCCGAGAATGGGGGGCTGCCGACTCTCAACATCGGCAACCTCGCGCAGCTCGGCAGCAATACCTTCTTCCCCATCGACAAGGCCTCCGCGGTCATACAGGTCAGCGACAATCTCACGAAGATCTATAAGTCGCACACCTTCAAAACCGGCTTCCAATACCAGAACATCCGCTTCACCAACGCCGCACCGCCGGCGTCGCGCGGGCAATTCGCCTTCAACGGAACCTACACCTCGATACCGAATATCAACGATGCCAGTACGGGCATTGCGCAGTTTCTCATCACCCCGGTCGCATCGAGCGCGCCCGGCGGCGTCAACCTGGTGGGGGGCTCCAACGCGGTGACGGCTTCCAACTTCGCGGTACCGGACTACGGACGCTACTACTGGGGCGCCTACGGCCAGGACGACTGGAAGGTCACGCGGCGCCTGACCTTAAACCTGGGCGTGCGCTACGACTACTTCTCCGTCACCCAGGAAAACTACGGTGCGGCTGCCAACTTCGTGCCCGGCGCGCCCTTTAATGGAGCGCAGTATATTCTCTACGGGTCGCGCGTACAGAAGGGCGAGGCGCAGCTCTCGCAAGCCGTGCTGGCCGGTCTCGCCAAAGACGGCATTCAGGTGGTGCAGCAGTCTACTATGGGCGTGGCGCAGAAGACCAACTTCGCTCCCCGCGTGGGGCTTGCATATCGCGCCGCGGCATGGCTGGTGGTGCGCGCCGGATACGGTATCTTTTATGGCGGCTTTGAAAACATCGGCGGCGATAATCTGGGCGGCAACTACCCATTCCTTTACACCTTCAATGTCTCCACGCCGGACGCATCGCACCCGATCACCTATTCCAACGGCCAGACGGCGACTCTGGAGCAAGGCCTCCTGGGAATCCCGCTGACGCCGGCGCTGGTGAACCCGAACGGACTCCTGTTGAAGGGTATCCAGTACAACCCCACGACTCCATATACCCAGAGCTACAACGCTACGCTGCAATTCAAGGCCGGAGCAAGCCAGACTATTTCGCTAGGGTACGTCGGTTCGGCGGCGCGCCACCTGATCACGAGCCCCAACTCGAACAACGTGTCGGAGCTGCTGCCGCCCTCGGCCAACCCTCAGTTGTACGTGCCGTTCCCCGATATCGGGCGCGGCGGTAATTACGACGCCACCGAGGGCAACAGTCAATACAACGCCCTGCAAATCAATTTCGAGCGGCAGTACAGTCACGGCCTCAGCATCCTTTCCAACTACACGTGGGCGAAGTGCCGGACCGACGCGCGCGACCGCCTGAACGGCGGCATCGGCGGCTACCGCGCACCCAGCCTGCCCGGGTTCGGCATTCAGGCCGACTATGCACTCTGTGACTACGACATCCGCCAGGTCTTCCACTTCAGCGGCGGCTACGAGTTGCCAGTAGGACGGGGCAAGGCGCTACTGGGACAATCCAGCGGCGTCACCAATGCGGTGCTGGGCGGGTGGCGCATGTCTTGGATCCTCACGTTACAGGACGGCCAGCCCCTGACGATCGGCTGCAATCCGGCAACGGCAGCGGGCCTCGGCTGCAACGCGCTGACGGTGCCCGGCCAGAGCGTGGACGGCGGGCAGCACAACGTCAATCAGTGGTTGAATCCCGCGGCGTTTCACAATCCTCCTGCCGTGACCGCGATCGGCCAGACGGATCTCACTGCTTTGGGCGGGGCTCCCACGCAGGCGATCGGTCCGGGATTCCATCGGCTGGACTGGTCGCTGTTCAAAGAATTCCGGCCGTCGGAGCGGACGCGCGTGGAGTTCCGGGCGGAGTTCTTCAACCTGACGAACCATCCGAACTTCGCACAACCCGGATCGCTGAACTTCACCACTCCGACGACGTTCGCCCGGATCACCGCAACACGCGACAATCCGAACGACCCGCGGCAGATCCAGTTTGCGCTCAAGTTTTATTTCTAGAGTGCGCACAAAAAAACCCGGCGGGTGTTTCACCGCCGGGCCGCGTCGTTTGAGTTTGACCCTGTATTGGTAACTTCCTGGTCCCCTTCGCCTCGGGGACAGGGTCCTTCTCAATATATCACTGAATAGCCGCTTTTTTTACAAAATCAAGACGGGGATATCGACTTTCCAGATACGAATTTCCTTGTGTCTCGATTTTGGTTGGATCCGGCCCCTGGCCCAGCGGGGGCATATCCCCGTAGGCGTCGTAAAGGCTCTCAACCACGTTCATCCCGCTGACTACCTTCCCCACCGGCGCAAAGCCCTGCCGGTCGAGATCCTTGTTGTCCCGCAGGTTGATGAACAACTGCGTGGCGCGCGTGTTCGGGCCCAGCTTGGCGTAGGTCACCGTGCCCTTCACGTTGCTCTGCTTCACCGGGTCGTCGCGCAGGTTGGCGGTGGACCACAGGCTGCTGACCTGCGGATCTCCATTCACCCCCCACTGCACGTAGGCGCGGGTCACGCGGAAGAAGCGGTTGCCGTCGTAATACCGGCGGTTTACCAGCTCGTACAGGTGCTGCGCTCCGAGCGGCGCCCAATCTTTGTGAACCTCGATGACCACGGCACCCTTCGAGGTATCCAGGTTCACCTTGAATATGTCGGGGGCGGGCAGGTCCTGCCTGGGGGTTTCGGATTTCTTAGGCTCCTGCGGCGTGGAGCAGCCGGCGAGGGCCGCGCACAGCGCGATCCACCAGAGTCTTCGCATCGTTCCTTAGTATGCCCTATGAAGCCAGCTTGGTGTTAAAGCGCAACACGTTGCGCAGGTAGGCACCCATCATGCGGTCGGAGACGGCGGTATGCGTCTTGAGCCACGAGTCGAGAAACTCTAGGAACTCGGTCACCGCGTCCGTGTGGCCGGCATCGATGCGCCTCAATGCGCGCCGTATTCGCCAGCGCACCGCATCGTGTTGTTTCTTGTGCCAGGCCAGGCCGTTATAGTGCGCCGCTTTCATGATGCGCTCTTCGTGCTTGAAGTGCGCTTCCCCCGAAGTCACCAGCTCCCGAAGAATGGGCCGCAGTAGCTTGAGGTCGGTGCCGGCGGCGATGCCCTTTTGCAGTTCTTCTCCGAGGCGAAACAGCGCGCGATGCTCCGCATCGATCTCCGGAAGGTAGACCGAATGAGCGCTGCGCCATTTGAAGAGGCTCATCGCTCCCATTATACAGGATTTTCAGACCTCTGATTCGTTCTATGCGGCGGGGGCCGGAGCGGGCTGCGGGATGGGCTGCTTGTGCTTGCAGTCGGCATTCGGACATTGCAGCACCGGACCCGCCTTGAACCATTTCTCGATCATGTAGGGGCTCCCGCACTCGGGGCACTTCTCGTCGACGGGCTTTCCCCAGGCCACGAAGTTGCACTTCGGCCAGCGCGTGCACCCGTAGAAGATTTTGCCCTTCTTGGAGCGGCGCTCAGCGATATCGCCTTCGCTGCACTCGGGACACTTCACGCCCACCAGCTTCTGCTTGACGTACTTGCACGACGGATAATTGCTGCACGCGGTGAACTCGCCGAAGCGGCCGTACTTGATCACCAGGTTGTTGCCGCATTCGGGGCACTTCTCGTCCAGGGGCTGATCGGCGCGCTGCTGCTGCGCGCCCAGGCGTTTGGTGGTCTTGCAGTCCGGATAGCCCGAGCACGCCAGGAACGTCCCGAAGCGGCCCTTCTTCAGGACCATGGGACGGCCGCAATTGTGGCAATACTCTTCTTCGCCCTGCTCGCCGAGATCGACGTGCTCGGCCTCGGGCTGCCGCGTGTAGGTGCAGTCGGGATAGCCGGTGCAGGCGATGAACTTGCCGTGCCGCCCCCACTTCATCACGAGGGGCTTGCCGCACTTCTCGCACATCTCGCCGATGGGCTCTTCCATCCGCTTGATGTCGGTCATGTGTTCTTCGGCGTGCTTGATGTCCTTTTCGAAGCGCTGGTAGAACTCGCCCATGGCGGCCCGCCAGTCGAGCTTGCCGTCTTCGATCTCGTCCAGCTCCTCTTCCATCCGGGCGGTGTAGGTGACGTCGAAGATGTCGTCGAAGCTCTCCACCAACAGGTCGGTCACGACGAAGCCGAGCTCGGTCGGGCTGAAGCGGCCGCCCTCCTTCTTGACGTACTCGCGTTCCTGGATGGTGGACAGGATCGATGCGTAGGTTGACGGCCGGCCGACGCCGTCGGACTCCAGCCGCTTCACCAGCGTGGCTTCGTTGTAGCGCGGAGGGGGCTCGGTGAAATGCTGCTCGGGCTTGAGCGCCCGCAGGCGGAGACGCTCGCCTTCGGCGACCAGCGGCAGCCGGTGCTCGAGCTCTTCGTCCTCCTCGTCGCGCTGATCCTTGCCTTCTTTGTACTGCTTGAGGAAACCCGCGAACTTCTCGACGCTGCCGGTGGCGCGGAAGGTATAATCCACACCGTTCTTCCCTGCGGCGCTGACGTCGATGGTGGTCTGGTCGAAGACCGCGGGTGCCATCTGGCTGGCCACGAAGCGGTTCCAGATCAGGCGGTAGACCTTCATTTCGTCGGGCTTCAGGTACTTCTCGACGACCTCCGGCGTAAACGCCATCGAGGTGGGCCGGATGGCCTCGTGCGCGTCCTGCGCGTCCTTTTTCGACTTGTAGATGTTGGGCGTTTCCGGCACATACTCTTTGCCGTAGCGGTCGCCGATGTACTGGCGGACGTCACGGATGGCGTCGTCGGAGATGCGCGTGGAATCGGTGCGCATGTAGGTGATCAGGCCGACTGCGCCTTCCTTGCCGATCTCCATGCCTTCGTACAGGTGCTGCGCCAGCATCATGGTGTGCTTCACGCTGAAGCGCAGCTTGCGCACCGATTCCTGCTGCAGGGTCGAGGTGATGAACGGCGCTACCGGGTTGCGCTTCTTCTCGCGCGTGGTGACGCTCTTGACTACGTACTCGGCGCCCTGCAGGCTGGTCAGGATGGCGTCGCTCGCCTCCTGGTTCCCGATCTCGGCCGTTTCGTCATTGGCCTTGATGAGCCGGGCGGTAAGCAGCGGTGGCTTTTTGGCGGCCAGCTCGGCGTCGATGGTCCAGTATTCCTTCTTCTGAAACGCGAGGATTTCGCGCTCGCGCTCGACGATCAGGCGGAGCGCCACGGTTTGCACACGCCCGGCAGAGAGTCCACGGCGCACTTTGTCCCAGAGGAGCGGGGAGATCTTGTAGCCCACCAGCCGGTCGAGCACCCGGCGCGCCTGCTGGGCGTCCACCAGGTGGGTGTTGACGTCCATCGGGTTCTGGAAAGCCTTGTCGATCGCCTTCTTGGTGATCTCGTTGAACATCACACGGAAGATTTTAGGGCCGGCCTTCTTCTCGCGGAGCTCTTCCTGCAGGTGGTAACAGATGGCTTCGCCTTCGCGGTCCGGGTCGGCCGCGAGGTAGACTTCCTGGACCTTTTTGGCGGTCTGTTTGAGTTCGGAGATGAGCTTTTTCTTGCCTTCGATGACCTCGTATCGCGGCTCGAAGCCGTTGTCGACATCGACGGCGAGGTCCTTTTTGGGCAGATCTTTGATGTGCCCGAGGGATGCTTTGACGACGTACTGCTTGCCCAAGTACTTGTTGATGACTTTCGCCTTGCCGGGCGACTCGACGATTACTAATGCCTTTGCCATATGAATTAAAAACCCACTGAGTGCGGCAGACAGACGCCCAAGGGCGCTATGCGGGCCTGTCCTACGGTCGCAAGGTTACCACACTTTCACAAAGTTCTTCCCCGGGAGCTGTTTCACGAGCCCCAGCATTTCCAGCTCAAACAAGGCCGCAATCAGCTCCGAAGGCGACGTATCTTGAACTTTTTCAAGGAGATCGTCCAGATGTGCCGGGGTGTCCACCTGGAGGGCTTGAAGAGTCTGGCGGGCCGTGGAGCCCAGTTCCTGCGCCTCTTCCTTTAATAAGGATGCCTGATTCCCGGCCTGCGTTGCAACCCCGCCCGCCTCCAGCAGCTGTGTCTTTCCCTGCTCTATTAGATGCCGGCGGGATTCAGGGGGCAGCTCCGCGACCACGTCGTTCCAGTCCTGGACGAGGCGAGCACCCTGTTTTATCAATAAGTTAGGTCCCCAGCTCAGCTTCGAAGTGATGTTTCCGGGAACCGCGAACACCTCGCGCCCCTGATCCATCGCGAGCTTGGCCGTAATCGCCGACCCGGAGTATTGCGCCCCCTCGACGACCAGCACCCCCAGGCTGATTCCGCTGATGATCCGGTTGCGGATGGGGAAGTTCTGTGGGAAGGCCGTGGCGCCCATGGGGAATTCGGAGATAATCAGGCCGCGAGCGGCGATCTCGGCGGCCAGTTTCCGGTTCTCCGAAGGGTAGATTACGTCGACCCCGCACCCGAGGACGGCGATGGTTGCCCCGGTCTGGCCGAGGGCGCCCTTGTGGGCGGCGGTATCGATGCCCCGGGCCATTCCGCTGACGATGGTCAGCCCGGCATGGGCCAGGTCGCCCGCCATCCGCTCCGCGACGGCCAGCCCGTAGGGCGTCGGACGACGGGTGCCGACGACCCCCAGGGCCAGTGTCTGCAGGAGCTCGACGCGGCCGCGGGCGAACAGAAGGACCGGCGGGTCGAAGATCTCGCGGAGCGGGGCTGGAAAGCGCGGGTCGGAGATGGCGACCAGCTCGGCGCCGGCCTGGAGCATCTTTTCCTGCTGCGCGGCGGCGTCTTCGAAGGTGCATCCGCTGGCGATCGACTGGGCCACGGCCCCGCTGGCGCCCGCCCCTTCGAGCTCGGTGCGGGAGGCGCGAAAAACCGCAGTCGCGGTCCGAAAGCGTTCAATCAGTCTGGAGGAGGTCCTGGTACCCAGGCCCGGGATCAGCCTCAGAGCGATCCAATGAAGCTCCTCTTCCCGGCTCAAAGTGGGGGTTGGCATGTGCTGCGGAAGGTGGCCGACCTCGACGATAACACGGCTCGCCGGGATTCCGGTAGCGCGTCGGGAGGCTCGAGGCGGGCCCGGTTCGTAGGTTCGCTCGATGTGGGGAAATACGACACACGCTATGAAAACAAAGGACTTTTTTGGTTCGTTCGGCATTCCGCACTGGGTTGCGCGGCTGGGTTGCGACCCGGGAGGGCCGCGTTACTTTTTAGTCGCGCACAGAGGGCTCTCCTGCGGCGACTGTAGCACGGGGGCTGTGGCGGACGGCGTAGAGATGGGGATAAGTGGAGCGGGATCAAGGGAAATCAGTTTTGAAGGGGTGTGACCGGCCGGCCACCGAAATCCGCCGTCCATCACAATCGCTCTTGCCCGCGCGGCGCTCCACCGCAATAATCACGAAATGTCAAGAACCACAAGATCGGTGTTGCTGCTGGGTTCGTCGTGGTTCACGGCGATCCAGGAGCTTGGGTTGAAACTGGAATCGCGGAAAGGCCCGGTCGAGATCCTCGTGATCGACCAACGCGCGCCAACGGCGAACTGAGGCCGACGACGCTCGGGCACGAACCGAAGAAGCCTCGACCCGGCCTTTCAATCTGCCAAATAGCCGGAGCCTGAGGTTCAGGCGCGGAAGCCGATGCTCCCTCCGAGCTTCAATGACGGAATCACCGCGGCGTCCGCAGATACCCTTTGGGGCTGCCGATCCCGCTGCAATAATCCCATCCCGGCGTTGCAAAATATCCCATATACACCCCGCACGAACCGAGGGTGATATCGTTGAGACGCGTCGGATTGGTCCCGTATAGCTGGATTAGTTGCGCGTAAGTGGAAGCAGCGAAGGTATTTGAGGCATTCACGATGCCGGCAAACAGCGGCGAGGAAAGGCTGGTGCCGCCGACAATGTACCAACATTGCGAGGGGCATCCCGTAGGCGGATTGAAACTGTCCAAGACCCAAACCCCGGTATCGGGATTGGCGACGGCCGCAACGTCGGGAGTGCTGCGCACGGGTACGATGCCGGCCTGGTAGACTGGCACCGCTTCAACAGGGCTCGGGCCGCCGCCGGTATTTTGCCAGACGTTCTCGCCCAGGAAGTTACCTGAGACGGGGTCCCGGCTGAGGCTCGTACCGCCAACAGCAACAACGTTGGGCGAAGAAGCGGGATACGAAGTTCCGGCCGAATCCCCCGTGGAGGCAAAGTAGACGACGCCCGGGGTTGTGAAAACCGGGTCGAACGACTTTTCCCCAGAAAACTCGCCGCTGCTCCAGCTCATCGAAACTTCGCCGCCGCCCGCCGCTGCCACGAGACTGCCGGCGACCGACACGGCGCAAAACAAGTCCAAAAACGAATTGGATTGCGCTTCCACCAGATAGAGTGTGGCGGCAGGGGCCATGCCGTGAGCGTACTCGATATCCAGCGATTCCTCGACTTCCCATCCTCCTGATGGGTCGGTCCCCGGTTTCGTCGCCGGGCCGGTGCAGGCTCCGACGGGAGTAGTGCCATGCGGCGCATACACGACCTGGAAGCTGCTGGCGGTGATTGGCGGAAGCCCAAACTGGGTCGAAAAGGCCTGTAGATCCGTAGCGGCGTTGGGGTCGTCATAAGCGTCCACAATGGCAATCGCCCTCGATCCGCCGATCGCGTTCGGAATGGGCGCGTTCGGATTGCACTGCGGACTATATGCAGAGGAGACCAGACTGTAAATGCAAGCTAACGACGCCGGAGTGTTGTAGAAATATCCGGAGTACGGAGGGCCCGCAGCTTGGGGGGTACCCCCGATAAGCTCTCCCGATATTATCTCGATGTTGGTGTTAGCCCGCTGACCGGCATCAGTAGGACCCGGAATACTCGAAGGTGGTGTGATGGCCCGGGCAGCGCGTGTACTTTGTGCCGGAGCAATGATCGCGCAAGCGATGAACAATGCAGCGGCGACAGCAAACGATAAGCGTCTCATATATCCTCCAGGAAATATCCTCCAGGAAACCCAGGGCTCGGAATTCACGTCCAAAGTCGCCGCTAGTGTACATTAACTCGCCGCTTATTGACCTGCGAATTTGATGCTTCTTATGAACTAGCCCACCTGGCTAATTCGAACGTATCTACCGATGATCGAACTACGGCGGAGAGTGCCGCTCATTGCCAAGTAACTCGCGAACTCTGCGGGGAGTAATTTTGCGAGAATCCCACTAATACCTGTATCAGACTCATTTGATAGGAAACTGCTCAAATTCGGGGTGGCCAACAACACAGGCACAATCCAGTGAACCCATAACTGCCGGCTAGAGGGTTCGTTAGCGTAGTCGACCGTTCCCAAGATGTGGGCGGGAAAGCGTCGTCAAAATGGTCACGCGCGCCTCCAGGTTATTGTGCTACCCGCGGCGCGCCGCGGGCGGCATGTCGGCCCAGAATTTCCGGATGTCTCCGCGCGGATCCTCCTCCACGCGCACCTCGTTGTCGAAGATCATGGTGGCCCTCTTCGACGCATCGTAGGCGGGCCAGTGCGGAATCTTGGGATTGTTCGGGTCCGCCGACTTCGCCATGGACACCCAGGCCGAAGCGAACCGGTCCCACAAGGCGCGCTGCCCGGCTGATCCAGTCCCGCCGATGCCGTCGCGGAAGTTGTAGAACGACGCCGAAACATCGGTGCCGTGCACGGCGCCGAACTTGCCTCCGAATCCGGGGCTCTCGTAGTCCCACAGGTACATGTACGCCGGAGCCTTCCCCAGAGCCGCCTTGCGTTCGGCCTGGAGAATCGCGCCGCGCCGGAATCCGGCGTCGGTAGCGATCTGCGCCTGGATCAGATACGGCGACTTGTTCGGGTAGCGCCGGCGGTACATGGCCAGCATGGGTTCGGCATTGGCGCCGTAGCGTTCGGTCATCATCTTCTTGAGACCGGCTTCGTCGAGGTCGAAATTCGTCAGCGACAGCGCCGCATCTTCCAGCGTGGTGGAGATCACCACCGGCACGTCGGCCGATTCGGGCGGCGCGGCGGGATCGAAGGGATGGTGCGGCAGCACGGTCCCATCCATTACCGGTGAAAAGGTGCCGGCGCCGACCGCGGTTTGCGCCTCCAGGATTTGCTGCCACGGAACCTTTTGGATTTCGGGAATATTGGTCTTCGCGATGCCGAGCTTTTCCAGGAGCGCCCCGGCGGACTTGGCCGCCTGCTCGCGGGTGGCCAGACGAAGAGTGGATCCGCTCTGCACGCCGGCGCTGTAAAAGAGGCCTTTGGCGGAAGGCATCGCCAGGACCGTCGAAGTCTTGGCGCCTCCACCGGACTGCCCGAAGATCATGACCCTGGCGGGATCGCCGCCGAAACTGGAGATGTTTTCGCGCACCCACTGGAGCGACGCCACGAGGTCGAGCATTCCGACGACGCCCGCCTGAGCAAACTCCGGAGGCGCTCCGAGATCGGCCAGATGGAGGTAGCCAAAGCCGGCAAGGCGATGGTTCACGGTCACCACCACGACATCGCCGAATTTGGCGAGTTGCGCGCCGTCGTATCCGGGGCTGTTGCCCGATCCGGTGGAGAATCCGCCGCCGTGGAAGGACACCATGACGGCGCGTTTACCGCCGTCGTTGACGCCCGGAGTCCAGACGTTGAGCGAGAGACAATCCTCTCCCATTCCGCCGACGTGCTGATCCCACTGGATCATCATGCCGTAGTCGCTGGTCAGACCGGCCAGAGTCTGGGGACTGATCGGGCCATGGCCGAAGCACTCGCGCACACCCGTCCAGGGCATGGCCTTGTGCGGCGGCATATAGCGGTTCTTTCCGCCGGTGGGCGCTCCGTAGGGAATGCCTTTGAATTCCTTGATGCCGGTGTTCTCGATGCCCTGGACTTTGCCGGAGCTGGTGTCCACTGTCCAGAAAACGCGCGCTGCCGCGGCGCATCCAGCGCCGAGGGCGCACAAGAACGAGCGACGATTCAGAGCGACCATGGCACCTCCAGTTGAACGATTGGGGGAAGGTATACCAACTCCGATGCCGGGTGTCAATCGGCCGATCGCCACTGGAGGGACATCTCTTCCGTTCAATTCGATCGCAAGGCGACGATCGGATCGATCCAGGACGCTCTGAAGGCGGGGATATTGCAAATTCGAGAGGTTGGCGCAGACAATCAACATCACGCCGCCGACCGCGCAGGCCAGGACGACCAGAGCCGGAACCACGCGCCCGCTTACGTGCCGGGCGGAGCGGAATACTTGCCTGCGGACTCCTCCGCGGTGAACGATCTTCCGATTGCCGGTTCGACCTCGTCTTTGGGAGCGACCAGAGGCTGCGGCTTTGCGGGGTCGAGTGTGACTCCCCACGTTTCGGAATCAAGAGAGGTATTTTTCAGAACGTGAGTCGAGCCCTCTTGTTTTTTTCACCTGACACCAACGGCGGCCCGAATGACATAATCAAAGCCCTGTAGGGAGAAAGGGGTTCATGAAAACAATCGTAATCGGTCTCATTGTGCTGGGTGCGGGCGGCGTACAGATACTCGGCGCGTCCACGGGCTACACATACCTGGCGCTCGGCGATTCGATCCCTTTCGGGATGAACGTCACTCTTCTTCCGCCCTATTCTCAGCAAAAACCTGTAGCGTCGGAGTTCATAGGCTACCCCGAGACCGCGGCAGCAACCATGCGCGTCTCGGAGTTGAATGCCGCATGCCCCGGAGAGACCAGCGGGAGCTTTCTCAGCCTCAAGGACATCGAGACGGTGCCTGACAATGGCTGCAACAGTCCCCATATCGTGGCAGCGCCCGGTGTACCCCCGGTGATCATACCGCCGTTCAAAACGACGATCGGATTGCATGCGAATTACTCCGGCGCGCAGATGGATTTTGCCGTGGCGCAGCTGAAAGCCAATCCAAGAATCGACCTGGTCACGTTGAACATCGGCGCCAACGATGTCCTGCTGGTGTTGGCACAGTGCAACTTTGACCCGACTTGCGTCAGCAACGCCCTGCCGCCCGTCTTAGATATATATGCGGGGCACCTCGCGACGATCCTGATGGGAATTCGCGCAGAGTACCAGGGCACGTTGATCGTGATGACCTACTACTCGCCCAACCCTGCGCTCGATGGCGTTACCGCCGCGCTCAACGGAGTGATGACTCAAGTTGCTACGCAATTGTCCGCGGTGCCTGGTATCGCTCCGATCACGATCGTGGATGGATTTACGGCGTTTCAAAACGCTTCACCGCCCCCGGACCACGATGCCTGCAAGGCGGGACTACTGATCCCGTTACCTCCCTCGCCGTACGATCTGTCGGCGTGCGACGTTCATCCGTCGGCAGCCGGGCGCAATCTGCTGGCCACCCAGGTGGAACTGGCGGCGCCGCCGGCGAGTGCTGCCTGCAACGGCACTTTCAGCGGCACCTTCGTGGGCAACGTGATCGTGTCGAAAGGACAGACCTGCATGTTCGTGGGAGGCGGCGTCACGGGAAACATCACGCAGACCGGCGGCAACCTGCTCCTTTCCGGAACTGTGGTCGGCGGAAATGTGCAGATTGCGGGCGGCGGCGCGTTTTCCATCGGCGGTTTTGCACGGATCATCGGCAATCTCCAGATCCAAAACCTCCCGGCGAGTGCGACTCAGAATGCGGTCTGCGGCATAAGTGTGGGCGGCAACCTGACGTACCAGAACAACGCCGCGCCAGTCGCGATCGGGGCGACAACAATGTGCCCGGGCAGCACGGTGGGCGGGAATCTTCAAGCCGGCAGCAACGGCGCCGCTGTTGGAATCGTGGGCAATACCGTGGGGGGCAACTTGCAGGTCTCGAGCGATACCGGATCGACGGT
>Ga0335077_10001950_pt1 | contig 24632 bp, 18 predicted proteins | sample Lox_Sample_31_FD_207151 | JGI IMG/M metagenome (GOLD analysis project Ga0335077, IMG submission 207151) | Soil microbial communities from Loxahatchee National Wildlife Refuge, Florida, United States - Lox_Sample_3.1 | ecosystem: Environmental > Terrestrial > Soil > Wetlands | place: USA... | reverse complement strand
CAGAGGCTGAAGCCTCCATTGAAAACAGGGTCCTTATCGCAGGGGTAAACCGCTGCGCCACCCAAAATCGTCGCCCGGCAGAGGTTTTAGTCCGACAGCATTCCCGACAAGCCCCGCCCAGCCCATCGAAAAAACGGCCCGCTTCACCCGAAGCGGGCCGGCCGATGACAACAATCGTGACGCTCGGTGCGCTGGCGACTAGAACGAAATCTTCCCTCCCAGTTGCCAGAATCGGGGCTCGTGGGACGCCGTGGCTTGCCCGAAATTTCCGTCCGGGAAGTTCACGTCAACGCCGCCACCTGCAGAACCATTCCACGCATAGTTTGCCCGGTTGAAGATGTTGAAAATCTCGAACCGGATTTGGAAATTGACTCTTTCCGTGATGCGGGTGTCCTTGTAGAAGTTGACGTTGGTCTCGATGAAGTTTGGCCCGCGGAACTGTTGCAGCTTCTCACTCCCTTGTGAACCGAAGGCGGGAACGGCGAAGTCACTCTTGGGAATCGCTCCAGTAAGCCAGGCCTTATTGTCGGTTGACTGGTGATAGTTGACTACATTCAGTAAATCGAGGTTGTTGCCGTCGCCGTTATAGTCGCCGCTTCCGGGAGCGTAAGCCACAGCTGGGTCCGAGGCCGAGCAGCCGGTTTTGTTGCTAAGGGCACCCGACTGGCATACCGCCACGAAGCCATTAAAGTTCCAGGCAGTAATAGGATAGCCCGATTGAACAATGCTGGTGCCGCTCACGCCCCACCCGCCTGTCAAATGGCCTATGGCCCCCGCCCCGTTGTTGAGACCCTTCCACGAATAGTTAAGGCTCAGCGAGAAGCGGTTGGGAGCATCGAAGTTTGACAACCCGTAATACTGACCAGAATTGAACGGGTCGGGATAGGCTAAGGCGTCATCCTTGGAGCGAGAACGAGTGTAGGAAGCATCAATGTAGCCACGCGAGAAGCGTCCCTTTAGTTCAAAATACACAGCATCGTAGTTGCCATACCGGTCGTTATCGGCGTAAGTAATCGCGCCGAAGCTCGGGTTCAGCCGGGTCGGATTCGGAATAACTGCCGTCGGACTGTTATTCATCTGGTTGATCAGGTCACCGGGCAGGACATTGATGTCGACTCCGTAGCTGACAATGCCGTTTGCGTTGCCATTGCTTACGATGTCATAAGAGTGCGACCCGTTATACCCGACGGTGGCCGCAAGATAGGTGCCGAGCTTCCGCTCCACGCTTATCGACCAGATGTCCGCTTTCGGCGATTTCAAGAGCGGGTTAATGCCGCCGATGGCGAAACTGGCACCGACCACGCCTCCCTGGGCGTTAAGCCCACCGGCGAAGGTCGGGAAGGTAAATCCAAACGGAGGCTTGCTGCCGGTTCCCAGTTCGAAAATGGGGGCCTGCGCAGTTGCTGTACCGCCTCTCACGAAGTTGGGCAACACCAGTCCGGGCGGGCTGCCGCGGAATTCCTCCTGAACGTTGGCTTGCGTGAGCCAGTTGTTGTATATGCCAAACCCTCCGCGCACGGCCCAGTCGCCTTTTCCCGTGGGGTCCCAGGCGAAACCTACGCGCGGGCTGAACAAGTTGTTGACCGAGTGCAGCAAAGCATTCTGCGTGGCCTTAGCGTAGCCATTCGCGATCTGTTCCTGCTTGGTCGTTCCCGTGCCAAGGTAGAAGTTCCCGAAGACCGTCGCATCACTCCTAGACCATGGATTGCCGCTGTCGTCATAGCGCAGGCCTAAGGTCAAAGTCAGGTTCTTCCTCGCCTTCCATGTGTCCTCGACAAACAGTCCAAAGGTTCTGGAAGCCGCGTCCCAATTCCACAATTGCTGGGTACCGGTCGCGGGGTTGTACATGATGCCGTTCTCGTTGTTCGGATCATCGTTGGCCAGCTGCAAGAGATTGTCGAAAGAAAACTTTGGCTGCGACCAGGGTCCCTGGAAGGGCTCGACATCGTCGCCATACCAGCCTTCGTAGCCGAACTTGAGGGTGTGTGCGCCCTTCACGTGGGTGAGGACGTCACGCCAGTGGTAGTTGTGCTGAATGAAATCTCCCTGCGCGAAACCCACGCCGTAGGCTTGGCCGGAGTCCACGTTGATGCCGTTTACGGATATCGAAGGCACGGTATAATCCTTCGCTCCGGTGCCCAGAACGCCCTCCACCCGGTTCATGCCGGCGGTGAAGTCGTTCAACGTGCTGGACGAAAACGTATGCGTCCAGGATACCTGGCCAGCGACCTGCCAGGTGTTGTTCAAGGCGGAGAACTGGGTCATCGGCGAAGGTGCGCCGGTGAGCAGCAGCGTCCGGAAGAGGCTGACGTAGATGCGGTCGGCATGGAACCCCTGATCGATGCGGGCGAAGTATTGGGTACCGTTCCGAACCGAGGTTGCGCCGAATGCCCCGACGTCAATCATGGGGAGAGAGCAAGGGATGTTCTCTGTGGCCGCAGTCCCGCAACTGGTGGGGAAGATATCCTGGGCCGTTTGCTGCACCGAGGGGCTGGCCACACCGGAAGGCAGATAGGTGCTCAGAATATGTGTCCCCACTGTATTCGGGTTATTGGCTTGCGCAAAAGCGATGAACTCTGGCGCGGGGAACGTTACTGATCCGCCCGCGCTCGATGATGAACGCAGCGGTTCCACCGCGAAGTAGAAGAAGCTGTTGTGGTGAGGAATGATAGGGCCGCCGACCGCGAAGTCCATGTTATTGGAATGGAAGGGCGCGTAAGGAAAGCCCACGAAGTGCTGGCTGGCAAACATCTTCTGGTAGTTGAAGTAGTCCTCTGCCGAGCCATGGAACTGGTCGGTCCCAGACCTGGTGGTAAACATGGTTTGCAATCCGGCGGCGCGGCTGTACTCGCTGGTGAATGTGTTCGTCTGAATACTGGTTTCCTGGATGGCCGCAGGCTGCGGGGTCAGATTCAAGACGCCCTGGCGAATACCGCTGGTCACGTCCAGGCCGTCCACCACGTACTGGTTGTTGTTCTGGCCTTGTCCGTTGGCGCTGGCATCCACCTGCTCTTCAGTGGAGTAATTATCCACACCCGAGGCGGGGCTTCCAGACGTGCTCGTTCCAAGGCCGGAAACTCCAGGAGCCATGGTCACCAGCGTCACCAGGTTGCGGCCTACGATGGGCAGCTGCGCCACCGCCTGATTTTCGAGCGTCAACTGGGTGCGGCTGTCGGCGGTGTCCACAACCGGCGCCTCGGTAGTGACGTTCACCGCCTCGGTAACCGCTCCAACCTTTAGCGTAATCGGCACACTCAGGTTCTGTTCAGTCAGTAGTGTGACCGAAACCTCGCTCTTGGCGAAGCCTGAGATTTCGGCGGTAATTTTGTAGCTTCCCGGGGCCAGGCTTACAAAGCGGTAGTTTCCCGAGGCATCACTTGTACTCGTGGTCGTGACCTGGGTGGCGGTGTTCACCAGCGTCAGATTGACTTTGGCAATGCCGGCGCCGCTGGGATCCTCTACTACGCCCTGAATGCTGCCCGTGAATTGGGCATAGCTCAAGCCGGCGAAGAGCAGCAGGATGAGAAACGAAAGGAACACGAATCGAGACGCACCGCAGCGTAGAAATGGCATGGCTCCCCCACGTCGAGCAAACGTTTACTGGGCGCCACTTATAACTCCTACGATTTATCACTGTCAAGCATTTTCTATTTTTTATCCAATTTGGGAGATTTTCCCGCAACGGATGCATCGCCCTCACGCAAATGCACCACCTGGTTGGCGGCCACATTCCTGCGCACTTCGTGCAGACCATTGGGCCAGAACACCTCGATGTCCAGCGAAGTAAACGTTCCCAGCCCGAAGTGCAGGCGGGGATCGTTGCAGGAATAGAAACTCGACTGGCTCAGCACCGCTTGCGCCTGCTTCTTCGTCCCGTAGCGAATGATCACCCGGGCTCCAATCGCACTGCGATTCGACTTCGTACCTTCCAGCTTTACCTTGATCCAGTTCTGTTTCTTGTCGAGGTCATTGCGCAGCAGCGACGGTGGTTCATTCAAGTTCACGACCAGAACGTCCAAGTCGCCGTCGTTATCGAAATCGCCAAATGCACAGCCACGGCTGCAGTGCGCCTCGCTGATGCCCGGCCCAGCCTGCTGCGCCAGCTCCTCGAAGGTCCCATTGCCCAGGTTGCGGAAGACCGTCCGGGGGTTCTTGTCGGGATATTGCGGGAGTTTTGATTCCACCTGCGGGTAAACGCCCCCTGAGACCATGAACAACTCCGGATAGCCATCGTTATCCAGATCGACCATGCCGGCTCCCCAGCACACGTAGCGGGTCTCAACCCCGACACGGGCGATGCGGGTGACGTCCTCGAAATTGCCTTTACCGTCGTTATGGTAGAGGCCGTTGGCGTCGTCGGCGAAGTGGGTCTTGAAGAGGTCGAGGTGGCCGTCGAGGTCATAGTCGCCGACGCCGACCCCCATCCCGGCCTGTTCCATGCCGTCATCGCTCAGGGCCACTCCGCGCAGCACTCCTTCCTCGCGAAAGGTGCCGTCGTGATTGTTCATGAACAGGAGGCTGGGGGTGGAATCACAGGCCACGTAGATGTCCGGCCAGCCATCTTCGTCCAGGTCAGCGGCGACCACGGTCATGCCGTAACTCTCGGTTGCCGCGGCAATGCCGGCCTGCTTGCTTACATCCGTGAAGGTGCCGTCGCCGTTGTTGCGATAGAGAGCGTGCCTTCCCGTGGGCAGGCCGCGCGGGCCGCACTCCACCGGGATGCCCTTCCAGGTGCAGGTGGAGTTTTGCCCGGGTACAGGCGCATGCTCGATGGAGAAGCGAATGTAGTTGGAGACGAACAGATCCAGGTGGCCATCGCGGTTGTAATCGAGAAAGCTGCAGCCCGCGCCCCAGCGCGGCTCCTCGTTCCACAGGCCGGCAGCCTTGGTCACATCGGTGAAGGTGCCATCCCCGTTGTTGCGGTAAAGGGAATTCTGGCCGAAGGAAGTGACAAAAATATCCTCAAAGCCGTCGTTGTTGTAGTCACCGACGCACACGCCGGATGCCCAGCCCACGGCGCGCAGACCGGCCTTCTCCGTCACGTCGGTGAAGGTACCGTCGCGATTGTTCTTGTAGAGCCGGTTGGTGGCGTCGGGTGGCGCGCCCTCCAGGCGAGTACCAGAAAGCAGAAAGATATCCATCCAGCCATCGTTGTCGTAGTCGAGGAAAGCGCAGCCGCAGCCGACAGCTTCGAGGATGTAGGTCTTGCTTTCCACGCCGCCGTAGACGACCGGCGCGCGCAGTCCAGCGGACGCGGCCACGTCCACAAAATGGGCGTTGAATGGGCGTCCCGAAGGAGCCGGGCGCGGCTGCGGGCGCGCCGTGTGCGTGGAAACGCCCTGGGCAAACAACTTGCGCGCCGCGGCGGAGAGCGCCGAACCCAGGGAGAGCCCAACAAAACCGCGGCGCGTGATGGTCATGATTTCATCGTAACCCAAGTCCCAGGGCACTACTGCGAAGCGTTCCCGGTGGGCGCATCGTTCTCCTCAATCAGCTTGTAGCGGTTGTGCTCCGCCTCCTGCTTGCGCTCATCCTCACGCAGCTGGGCCAACTGCTTGAGCAAGTCCGGGATTTCCTTCTGGCTGCCGCTTTTTCTCAGGGCCTGAATCAGGTGATACAAGGCGGTCTGGTCTTTTGGATTGTCACGCAACGCCTGGCGGCATTGCGCGACCGCCTGCTGAGTCTGACCAGCCTGCAGGTAGAGTTTGGCGAGTACGTCTCGGGCTGCCGAGAGATTCGGCTGCAGGGCCACGGCTTTGAGCGCGGACTGGATGGCCTGCTGGGCCTCGGCGCTGCCCGGTTCCGGTCCCCTTTGCGTCAGAATATTAGCCTGAAGGTAGAGCAGGAACGCATCGTCGGGGTTTTTGGCCAGCTTCGCCTGCACGGTGGCCAGGGCCTGGGAAAGATCGTTGGTCTGAGCCGCTTTCAGCCCCTGCGCCGCCGACCCGATGGACTGTTGTGGATCCAGTTGGTTGGCTTTTTGAAAATCGGCTTCCGCCTTGTCGTATTCGCTCATCTGCACATACAGCACGCCCCGCGTGAGATATAAGCGGGCAGAGGCGGGCAACAGTCCCAGCCCGCTATTGATGACATCCACGCCCACCTGGAAAGACTGATGATCCATCGAGATATTGGCGAAGTCGACGTACAGATCCACGTTGCGCGGATCGCGCACGATGGCCTGCCGCAGAGTGCTGACCGCATGAGGAGTGTCGCCCGCCGCTTCATATGCCGCCGAGGCGAGTTGCAGCGTGCTCGCCTCCGGCTGATTTTCGAGCATGGGGGCCAGCGTGGCGAGGGAATCCTTGGCTCGGCCAGCCTCAAGCTGAACCGCCGCCAGCCGGCGGCGGGCGGCGGAGTCCGCGCGATGAAGCTCCAGATCGTGCCGGAACAGCCCGATGGCCTTCTCCGTCTGCTTCAGATGAAGCAGACAGACGCCATACTGCTGCACGGCGCTCGGCTCCGATTCCAGCAACGTTCCGCTGCGGCCGAAATGCTCAACCGCCGTGGCGCAATCCTTCTGCCTGTAAGCGAGCGCGGCCAGCATGGCGTGGGTGGTGGGATCGTCGGGACGCAACTGCAGAATATGCCGCAGATGCGGCATCGCGTCAGCGCTCCCTGCCTGGTATTCAATCTGCGCGGCGCCCTCAAGCGCCGCCAAAGAATCAGGCGCGATGGACAGGGCGTGCCGGAAGGCGGCCAACGCTTCTTTCTCACTCTTCTGATCGGAAAGGGCGATGCCCAGGAGCGTCCACAGCTGGGAATTGCGGGGAAAGCGCTGCACTGCGGCGCGTGCCATTTGCGTCGCCTTGGCGTAGTCGCGAGACTGCAAAGCGGTGACGATCGCGCCTACCTCCACTTTGTCCGCCTGGGTGTGGGCGAATGGCGTGGCTGCCAGACAGAACGCAATCAGCACCATACAAAGCGGGCCCGGAGCTGCGCGCACACTCATCGCTAGCATTATCCACCGCCGCACAGGCGGCGGCACAAGGCCCCGCATATTCGCACTCCGTTGATGATCCTCATTAAATCGTCTCCCTTTAACTCTGAGGCAACTCGCGTTCTCTGTGCCGGGATTTTGCACCTGGGAGCCTCGCAGCCTTGGATAATACTGGCTGGGCAGCCCTGTGCTAGGCTGGAATTCGCCATTCAGCCGAGGAGGACTTGATGCGCGAGGTCATTGCAACCAAGGAGGCGCCCCAGGCCATCGGCCCGTACTCGCAGGCGATCAAAGCCAATGGTCTGGTCTTCGTCTCCGGTCAGGTGGCTATCGATCCCGCGACACAGCAGGTGATCAGCGGTGACGTCGCGGCACAGACCGAGCGCGTGCTGAAGAACCTATCGGCGGTGCTGAAAGCCGCCGGCAGCGGCCTGGAAAAAGTGGTGCGTTCGACTGTCTTCCTGAAGAACATGGGCGATTTCGCCGCCGTGAATGAGGTCTACGCCAAGTATTTCAACGCAGCCCCGCCCGCGCGCTCCACGGTGGAAGCCGCCCGCCTGCCCAAGGATGTTCTGGTGGAAATCGACGTAATCGCGCTGGCTTGAAGGCTCCTTCAGGCTTTGACGACCTTGCCGCTGCGCAGGCAGGAGGTGCAGACGCGAATGCGCCGGGTCGCGCCCTTCACCTTGGCCCGCACTGGGCGCAAATTCACGTTCCAGCGCCGCTTGGTCACGTTGTGGGCGTGGCTGATGTTATTTCCGAACTGCGGCCCTTTGCCGCAGATATCACAGACTTGTGCCATTCCAATACTCCCGGGACATTGCGAGAACTTGGTGTCGAAACTATAGATTCTAGCGGATTTTCCGAGATTGACCAAGTCCGTGCGGCTTGGAAACAACCTCCGACAGTGAAGAATCGGCGGACTTAGGGCCGACCTCGCGGCTATCTTCCAGATCGCTGCAACGCATCGCCACCGGCATACGTGCCGCTGACCGCGATCCCTGATACTTGCTCCGGGCCAGGATCAGCTTCTCCAGTTCCTGCCCGCCGAGCGGTTCCTGGCGGCCGAGGATGTGGGTAACCAGGGCGATCTGCGCGAAGTGCTCCACGGTTTCCATCTTCATATAGGCCTGATGAATATCGCCGCCGTAGGCAACCACACCGTGATTGGACATCAGAATTGCGTCATACTCCGGCACAAACGGTTCCAGGGCTTCCCACAGCTCCGGCGTGCCCGGCGTGCCGTAGCGCGCCAACGGAATCGAGCCCAGGCCGACTACGACTTCACTGACCAGAGGCTGGGTGAGCGCCATGCCCGCGGCCGCGAAACCGGTGGCGGTTGGGGGATGGGCGTGCACCACGGCGCGGATGTCAGGCCGCATTCTGTAGATCAGCAAATGCATTCCGATCTCGCTGGACACACAGCGCCGGCCCGAGATGCAGCGCCCTTCCATGTCCACAACCACCAGGTCGGAGGGCCGCATCATGCCCTTGCACATGGCCGTCGGAGTGGCCAGGATGCGCTCCTCATCGAGCCGAACGGAAAGGTTCCCATCCATGGCCGCAACGTAGCCGCGGCCGTGCAGCATTCTGCCGAAAAAGACAATCTCGCGTCGGGATGGGCGTTCGCCTGACATGGTGTTGAGGGCAGCCTGAGATGAAAGCCCGAGCTTTTTGCCTGCAAATCCTACAGCAGGCTTCCAGGGGGAAACAAACCTCTTTACACGATATTACAAAGTAAATCGAGATGCCAGTGCGAATTGCGGCGCTTTTAGCGGTCAACTTCACCGACGGGAGCGGCTTTTCAGGGGAGGCGCGAACCGGCGCAGGATCACGGCCGCTTGCTGATTCCAGCAACCTATAATCTGGGGCGTGCTTGTCTCTGAATTCGACTACCATTTGCCTGAGGAATTGATCGCACAGGAACCGTTGGCCGACCGGGCCGCCTCGCGGCTGCTCCACCTGGAGCGATCGTCAGGTAACCTGCGCGACGTCTGCTTCCGCGACTTCCCCCGCCTTCTGCGGCCGGATGATCTGCTGGTATTCAACAACACGCGCGTTTTTCCCGCCCGGCTTTATGGGAGAAGGAGCGGGCTTAAGGCCCAACGCGTGAGCCCGCACAATCCCGCCAGCCGTGACTTCCTGCAGGGCCGGGTGGAGGTGCTGCTCACCCGCCAGATTCCGGGCGATCCGAACCAATGGGAGTGCCTGGTGCATCCGGGCCGCAAAATCGGCACCGGGGAAAAACTGTTTTTCGGGGAAAACAACGAACTGCAGGCCGAGGTCCTCTCCCGGGGCGATTTTGGCGAAAGGAAGATCCGCTTTCAGCCGTCGCCGGATTTCTTTGCCGCCCTGGAACGAGTGGGCCATGTGCCTTTGCCTCCCTATATCGACCGCGCCGACCGCCCGGAAGACCGCGAACGATACCAGACGGTGTATGCCCGCGAGCGCGGCTCGGCCGCCGCGCCCACCGCCGGCCTGCACTTTACCCCGGAAATTCTCTCCAGCATTCGCCAGCGCGGAATTGAGACCACGGAGATCACCCTGCACGTTGGGCTGGGAACATTCCAGCCGGTGCACGCGCAACGGGTGGAAGACCACAAATTGCACCGCGAAGCCTATCTTGTATCCGACGAAGCGGCAGGGGCCATGAACCGGGCGTTGCAGGCACAACGAAGGATCGTGGCAGTAGGTACGACCACGGTGCGCACTCTGGAGTATGCGGCTAGCAGGGCAGGCGGAAAGACAAACCAAGTTACGCCGGGGAGCGGCGAGGCCGAGCTGTTTATTTATCCCGGGTACATGTTCCGGGTTGCCGGCGCCATCCTCACCAACTTTCACTTGCCACAGTCCACACTGCTCATGCTGGTATGCGCCTTCGGGGGCAAAGATCGCGTGCTGTCGGCCTATCAACACGCCGTCGAACGTGGCTATCGCTTCTATTCGTATGGCGACTGTATGTTTCTCGAGTAGTGAGTTCATGCACCGGCGAAGGTTGAGCGCCTGGCAAACGGCGCTATACTCGGATTCGAGGTCAACACATCGGTGAGACTTAAAGAGCTCTCGGTGCAGGATTTTGTTGCCGAGCTGCACAAATTTCCCGCACCTGCATTCGAAGGCGTCAGTGAGATTCTCCATTTTCTTGAGGGCGTCAACATTACTCCTCACACCCTGGCTCCCTACATCCTCTGGGACCGCCAGCACTACACCCGCAACCTGATCGACAAGACTCCTCTCTACGAGTTGATTGCGATCTGCTGGGAGATCGGCCAGTCCAGTTCAGTGCACAATCACCGCGATCAGAATTGCTGGATGACCGTACCCATCGGCCGCCTGCTGGTGGAAAATTTCCACACCGTATCGCAGGACCTGCAAGCCGGCACCTGCGAGCTGCAACCCGCTGGGACAGTAGAAATGAGCGAGGGAAATCCCTGCGCCGTGAATCCGCTTGATCCCGTTCATCGTGTGTACAACCCCCGCGAGTTCGCTGAGCGCGCCGTGAGCCTGCACGTGTACTCCCGGCCGTTCGACACCTGCGTGGTTTACTCTCCCGAGCAGGGCACCTGCGGTGTGATCGATCTGCACTACACAACGATGTTCGGAAAGAAAGCCACCGGGTCCGTGTAGAGATCGAGCTTTGCCCTAGAGCGGGCGAAGCCAGGCCCCATCCCTAGCCGTGCCCCGGCACTGCTAAACTTAGTTCTTGCCTTCCAGAAGAAAATCCTCGACCGCATCCGCAGAACCGGCGCCTGCGGTTCCCAGGCCTGCGCCGGTGCTCCAGCCCGCCGTGAACACCACGAAGAACCGCATCTTCCTGATTGACGCGATGTCCTTTATCTTCCGGGCCTATCACGCCATGGCACGGCAGCGAGGCATGTCCACCAAGACTGGTCTGCCTACAGCGGCGACTTACGTTTTCGTCAACATGCTGCGCAAGCTGCGGGAAGACTTTTCGCCAGAGTATCTGGCCGCGGTGTTCGATGTCGCTGCTCCCACCTTTCGCGACCAGCAAGCCGGTGCGATCACCTCGGTGCGTAAGTGGGACGTCAAGACGCAGGCTTTCCAGGAAGTCAAATATCACGGCTACAAGGCCAACCGCGCCGAGATGCCGGGTGACCTTGCGCAGCAGTTGCCGTACATCCGGCGGGCACTCGAGGCGTATCGCATTCCCATCCTGGAGCAGCAGGGCTATGAAGCCGATGACGTGATCGGCACCCTGGCAAGAAAGGCCGCGGCACAGTCTTACCTGGTATACGTGGTTTCGAGCGACAAAGATATGCTGCAGTTGGTCAATGACCGCGTGCTGGTGCTGAATCCTCCCAAAGATAACCTGATCTGCGACGCGGCCAGAGTGGAAGAGATTCTCGGCGTGCCTCCGGGGCGGGTTGTGGACGTGATGGCGCTGCGCGGCGATACCATCGACAACATCCCGGGCGCCCCTGGCATCGGCGACAAGGGTTCGGTCGAACTGATCAAGCGGTTTGGCACGGTGGAAGAAACGCTGAACCGCGCGGAGGAAGTGGAGCGCCGAACCTATCGCGAGTCTCTGCAGCACAACCGCGATGTCGTGCTCCTCAGCAAGCAACTGGCCACGATCGACTGCGACGTCCCCATCGGACTCGACGTCAACGCCATGAAAGCCGGGGATCCTGAGATCGAATCGCTGCGTGCGCTCTTCACCGAACTGGAATTCACCTCGCTGCTGAAAGACCTTCTGCCGGTCGTCGAAGTGAGCGAGGCCCGTTACAGCGAAGCCACGACCGCCGCGGACGTGGAATCGGTGCTCAAGGCATTGGCCTCGGGCGGCACTCTGGCCGTCGCGATTGAGGCAGAGGCGCCGGCCGTCGATGACGCCGAGCTGGAGGTGGAAGATGACGCTGCCGGCACCATGCTGCCGCTGACGGCTGAGCCTCCGGCGGCAGCACCGGTTCGCAACCTGGCGGTTTCGTCAGCGCCCGGCACCGCGGTGACGGTTTCTTCCGAAGCTCGCGACGCCCGCTCGCGCCTGCTCGCCGCGCTCGCCGACCGCCACTTGCCAAAAGCCATCCACGACTACAAGTTCGCAATCCATAGGCTGCAGTCACAGGGCGCCGAACTGCAGGGTCTGCAGCATGACACCATGCTGTATTCCTACCTCCTCGATCCCACCTACACATCGCATCGCCTGCCGGACGTGGCCCTGCGCCGCTTCAACCTCAAGCTCAGCGGCACACTGCCCGAGGCTGCCGACATTACCGGCCGCTTAGCCACCGCCTTGCGCCACGACGTGGAAGAGGCTGGCCTGCTCAAGCTCTATGACGAAATCGATCTTCCGCTGGTTCCAGTCCTCGCCCGCATGGAACAAGCCGGGGTGAAGATCGACCGCAAAGCGCTGGGGGAGATGTCGTCACGCCTGGAGCGCGAAGTCGAGGCCAAGGCGCGGGAGATTTATGACTGCTGCGGCACAGAGTTCAATATCAACTCGCCAAAGCAGCTTGGGGACGTGCTCTTCAACCGGCTGAACCTGCCCAAGCCGGTGAAATACGGCAAGGGACGGACTGTTTCCACTGCAGTGGACGTGCTTGAAGGCCTGGCCGCCGCGCATGAAGCGCCGCGCCTCGTGCTGGAGTACCGTCAGCTTTCCAAGCTGAAGTCCACTTACGTGGACGCGCTTCCGGGCCTGCTAAATCCCGCGACCGGCCGCCTGCACACGACTTTCTATCAGGCTGGAACCGCGACCGGCCGCCTGTCTTCGGCCAACCCTAACCTGCAGAATATCCCCATCCGCACCGAACTCGGCCGGGAGATTCGCGCCGCGTTTACCGTGGAGCCGGGAAATGTGCTGATGGCTGCGGACTACTCGCAGATTGAATTGCGGCTGCTGGCACACTTTTCGAAGGATCCGCTTCTCGTGGAAGCCTTCCGCCGCGGCGATGACATTCACACCCTCACCGCCTCGCAGGTTTTCGGGGTGCCGCCGCTCATGGTCACGCCCGATCATCGGCGCCAGGCGAAGGTCGTGAACTTCGGGATTGTCTATGGCCTTTCGGCGTTTGGGCTCTCGCAGAATCTGGGAATTGAACCGGCCGAAGCCAAACAGTTCATCACCGCGTATTTCGAGAAATATAAGGGCGTGCGAGCATGGATTGACCGAACGCTCGACGAAGCCCGCCGCGAGCAGAAAGTTCGCACGCTCTTTGGCCGCGTGCGCCCCATCCCCGACATCAACAGCAAGAACGCCAACCTGCGCGGCTTCGCGGAACGCACCGCGGTCAACACACCGCTGCAAGGCACGGCGGCGGACCTGATCAAGATTGCGATGATCCGCATTGATGCTGAGCTGCAGAAACGTAGGGTGAAATCACAAATGACACTGCAGGTACACGACGAGCTTGTATTCGAGGTTCCGGAGTCCGAAGTGGAGGAAATGCGCGCCCTGGCGCGCGACCAGATGGAGAATGTGCATCCGCTTTCGGTGCCGCTGCTGGTGGAAATCGGAGTAGGGCCAAACTGGCGGGATCTGTAGAAACACAGTTCGGCTGCCTCTCAGTCTCCTAGTCAGCTTAGCTCCAGGGGGGGAATGGGCGGTTTCCGACGTGGGCGGGCTAGACGCTCAACGCCCGGGTAATTGCACTCACGATGCTGCCCGCAATCGCCTGCATCTTCTCTTCCGACTCCGCTTCTACCATCACGCGTGCCAGCTTTTCCGTGCCCGAGTAGCGGACCACGACGCGGCCGTCGCCATCTAACTCCGACTGCGCCGCGTCAATCGCTGCCTGCACCTCCGGCACCTGGGCAAACGGCACTTTCTCGCGCACATGCACGTTCTTGATGATCTGGGGAAACACTTTCAGGTCTTTCACCAGTTCGGCCAAGGGCTTGCCCGTACGCGCCATCACTTCCATCACCCGCAGCGCGGTCATCAGGCCGTCGCCGGTGGTGGCGTCGCCGTCACGGAAAATGATGTGCCCTGACTGCTCTCCGCCCAGGGTGGCTCCCGTCTTCTGCATCTCTTCCAGCACGTACTTGTCGCCGACATTGGCGCGCAGCATCTTGATGCCCGAGTTACGCAGCGCGATTTCCAGACCCATGTTCGACATAGTAGTGGCCACCACAACCGATCCCGGCAACTCTCCCCGCGACTGCATATCGCGGGCCGCCATCAGCAGCACGGCGTCGCCATCGACCACGCGGCCCTCGGCGTCGCTGAAGAGCGCGCGGTCGGCATCGCCATCGAAGGTTACACCCAAGTCAAACTTCCCCTTCTGTTCCGCAATGGCGCGGGCCACGGTTCTTGGGTGCAAGGCCCCGCAGCCCTCGTTGATATTTTTCCCATCCGGCGATGCGTGCAGGATCGTTGCCTGAATACGGCAGGCTCGAATCAACTCCGGCGCTTCGGCAGTTGCCGCGCCATTAGCGCAGTCCACCAGCACGCACAGGCCACTGAGGTCGACCTTCACGTTTTCCGCCAGCCAACTGATGTAAGCATGACGCAACGCAGCTTCGCCAGGCAGGCTGGGCGCGGGCTTGCGCTCAGGCTCCGCACCGTTCTGCGGCTTTCCCAGCAGCGCAAAAATCTCCTGCTCAATGGCCAGTTCGCGCGCATCCGGCAGCTTATAACCGTCGGAGGAAAACACTTTGATTCCGTTGTCTCTCCAGGGATTGTGCGAGGCGGAAATCACCACTCCTGCCGCGTATCCCCGCGAGCGCGCCAGGTAAGCCACCCCCGGCGTGGTGATGACACCGGCGCTGTGCACCCTGACCCCGCAGCTGGTGAGGCCAAGCGCCACACGGTCGGCGATCCAGGCGCTGGAGTGGCGCGTGTCCTGGCCAATCACTACCTCAGCCAGTGGATTTACGCGCACCAGGTCGTGGCCCAGCGCGCGCCCGATCACGTAGGTGCTTTCCAAGGTCAAGGGATATTCGCCGGCTACACCGCGAATCCCATCGGTTCCGAAGAGTTGTCTGGTTTGTGAGCTCATTCAGTTTTCTTTGTCGCGTCCGCAGGGATCGAAAGATTTTGCTGCATCGTAACGATGATGTGGATCGGTACCGGATCAACTACCTGCACCAAGGGATCGGATACGTAAGCGTGGGTGGCAAACGTTGCCTGTTGCATGGTGCCGCTGACGTCCACCGGATCAGTGGTGGCCGCATCCACCGCCGCTACACGCGCGGCAGGCCCGGTGATTGTGATCAGAGCAGGCACCGCTTTGACGCTACCCAAACTGCGGTCGGAGGCGAAGGTTCCCGTCACTCGCGGATGCACTTCCACCTGGCGCGTGAGGCGGGCGTCAAACGTGAGCCGGAACTGACCCGGAATCACCTGCATTACGGCCAGACCGTGCGGAAAGTGGACATTTTCCGCGGTCAAAGCGAAGGTGCGCTGGCCAGGCTTGGCGCCGGTGAGATCAACTTCGGCATAGACGTCCCTGGAACCCAGCTGACGAATCGTATGTTCCGGACCGCGCAGCCGCACCTGGGCACGGGGGATTGTCTCCGACCCGATCTCGAGATCCCGGCTCATGCCGTGAAATTCGATGGGAACCTCCACCGCTACTTCTGCCAACTGCTCGTTCTCCCGCGTCACCCCCAGCCACAAGCCCATCGCCAGAGCCACGGCAATCAGCTTCAGGCCCAGGTTGTGCAGCACATAGCGTTGGACGAAATTCTTCATGGTCAGCGGTCCGTCCCTGATTTGGCCCGGGCGGAATTCTCCAACGGCGTCTGTTCGGATCCCGCGCCGCGGGCGAGCGAAGGAGGAACAATCTCCGGTCCGTTTGCCTCCAGAACCTCTGATCCATTTCCGATCGGGGTGGGCAAAGTCGCAGCAGAAACGTAGCGCCCCAGAAGTTCGCCCATCCGCCGCCGCAACAGTTCCACCGTCAAGTCGCGCTCGATCTTGCCGCCGATTGCGATGCTGATGGCCCCGGTCTCCTCGGAGACGATCACCGCAATCGCATCGGTTTCCTCGGTGATGCCGATCCCGGCGCGGTGGCGCGTACCCAACTGTGTCGAGAGCACCGGATTCATCGACAGCGGCAGGAAGCAGGCGGCGGCCGCGATCCTGTCTTTCTGCACGATGACCGCGCCGTCGTGCAGCGGAGCGCTGGGGCGAAACAAAGTGGCCAGCAGATCGTAGGAAAGGCGCGCATCCAGCGGCACGCCGCTCTCGACAAAGGTACGCAGCCCGATCTCGCGCTCAATCACGATCAGTGCGCCTGTCTGGTTCTGCGAGAAGAGATTGGCGGCAAGAACGATGTCATCGTAGGCATCCGCTTCGGCGGTCGTCGTGCGGCTGAGCGTGAGCCGCCGTCCCAGACGCGCCAGGGCCTGCCGGATTTCCGCCTGGAAAACCACGATCAGCGCAAACACGGCGTACGGCAGCAGCGTGCTGATCAACCAGTTCAACGTGGGCAGCCCGCCCACGCGTGAAATATAAAAGGCCAGCGCCAGCGCCGCCACGCCCACCAGCATGTACGCGGCACGCGTCCCCTTGATGAGGGCGAGCAACTCGTAAATGATCACCGCAACCAGCAGAACGTCGAGCACCGCGATCGACAACTGTGGCCACGTGGCTGGCAACTGCATTTGCCTTATTCCCTCCCCGGCTGGAGCTTCCTTGGGCTGATGGCTTAAACCTATTGTAATGCACTATATATGTGGGAAAAGGACAAGGTTACTTCGGGCATGACGCGCCGGGGTGGAACGGGGCGCCCCGGGGAAGCTTCTAGAAGTGCAGGCTCACTTCCGCCTGTACCGCCCGGGGCGTAACGAAGTGGGTGCCGGAGAAGCTGGAGAGAAAATTGTAGAGCGCAACCCGGTTGGTGAGGTTGGTCACGGTGATCTTGGCAGCCAAGTGATAGATGTCGGCATGCCAGACGTCGTCCCATCCGGCTCCCATATCCAGCAGGTTGCGAGGTACGATGCGGGAAGGATTGCGGTCGGAATCGTAGGTACCGGGAGGTACAATGTGCACCCGGGTCGCTCCAAACCGTGCAGACCCACATGAGCGTAAGGGATCGCTCACAGTCGCAAACACCGTCCCGCAGTACAAACCGACCTGCGCCTGCTCATCGCCGGTCAGGGTCAAAGCGGTCGCATAATCCGGCATGCTCACAGCCACCAGACCGCTGTCGAATCGCCAGGTGAGGCTCATCCACGGCGTGCGCTTGCCGGGCTGGTAACGCAGAAACGTGGTCTGCTGGAAACCCTGGTCGTGGTCCGGCCGGGCCACCGGCGCATACTGGGTTCCGAAATTGATGCCGCCGATCTCCGGGCTGAAGAGTCTTGAGCGTGTATGCCCCAGCGTGGCGAACCCAGAGAATCCGTGTAAATCGGTAAGGTTCACGCGCGCCATTGCCCCATCAATCTTGGCTTTGGCAAACTGGATGGGAAAATTCAAGGGCGTATTCAGAATCACATTGAAGTCAAAGGCGCCCTGAGTAAATTTCCAGAAATATTCTCCGTCCACGCTCACATGCCGGCCGAACGCCTGCGCCAGTCCGGCGTTGAACTGGTTCCTCCGACCCGTAGTGAGCGGCACAACACTGGCGTTACCGAGCGCACCTCCGGCCAGGCCGCCTGCCCCCGTGGAGCTGGAAAGGACCAGATTCTCGTTGTAAGGCGTCTCCATCAGGCGGGCGTAGGAGAAGCGCACGACCGTTCCAGCCGCGGGCAACTGATAACTCACACCGGCTCGCGGCTCCAGGGCGCTGCTGTGGGAAATTCCATCGTAACGGTCGCCGCGCACGCCGACGCTGATCCCGAGCCTGCCGAAGCTCATCGCATCCTGCAGGTAGGCACTCTGCTCTCTCACCGTCGCATTCCCGCGAAAGCGAAACAGGGTTCCGCCCCGGGTGAGATCGTATTGCAACAGGGCCGGCTGAAAGCCAGGATTGGGGAGAAACCCGGCGGAGCTGCAGGCCGCAGAAGTCGTCAGGGCAGGATCCGCGACCGGCACGCCGTCCTGCTCGACGCAGGGCGAGTTGAAGGCTGAATTCGTCAGCCCGGTGGAAAAGGCCTCTCGCAGGGGAGTCCACTGCAGCAGCACGCCCGCTTTCACGTTGTGGTGCCGCATGGAGAACGGCACGTCGGCCCGCATACCAAAGCTGGCGAGCGACCGGCTTTGCGCCAGCGTCGTCGGCTGGTCAGCCAGTAACTGCTCCGAAGGGTAGTAGTTCACGTGGTCCCCGCGTCCCCAGAGGTTCACCTCCACCAACCATGCGGGACTGAAGATATGCGAATAAGCGACGGCGAGATTTCCGCTTGTCATCAGCTGCCGCTGGTCCTGGCCGCTGGCTTGCTGGTCGTAGGTGTTTGGCGCCTGAAACCAGGAGCGGGCCAGAGCCAGGTTGAAGTGAAGCGCGTCCGCCGGGGTGGGCTGCAGGTCGAAGCGGTCAAATACATTCTGGGAGTTGCCGGTGGCGTGCAAGGGGTCGAACTCGGGCGTATCCAGAAAACGCCCGCTGCGCGCTGCATCTGCGGCAAGAAAATTTCCTGTCTTCTTGCTCCCCGCCGATAGTGCGAGATCGCCGCCGCCGGTCCCAAAGGTGCCGTAACCGAGCGTAAGCGAGCCCTTCAAACCGCCCGTTCCCAGACCTGAGCGGGTCACAGCCCGCACAATCATGCTGGTCTTGTCGCCAAATTCTGCCGGAGGCGCTCCGTGAATCACGTTGACCGACTGCACGGTGTTCAGGGCTACTTGGTTCGAAAAGATCCGGCTCTGCTGGTCGGAGATGGGCTGCCCATCCACGCTGAACGAAACCTCGGCATGTTCGCCCAGCGGATGGAACGAACCGTTCGAATCCGCGGCCACTCCAGGCGCGCCCAGGGTCAGAGCAGCGCTGAACCCGCCCGCCCCGGGCGCACTCGGTAAGGCATCGGTAAGGGAAGAAGGCAGGTCGGTTTGGGCCCGGGCTGCGGTCTGTGCATCAATGGCCGAACCCTCAACTGTCACGCTCTGCTGGCTACCCTGAATCGCCAGGACAATCGCCAGTGGCGTCACAGCCTTCGCACCCAGCGAGAGGGCAACGTCGGCGCGCTGGAATCCTGCGGCATTGACCAAGACCCGGTATTCGCCGGAGGGAAGTCCCTGAAAGCTGAAGCGGCCGGATTGGTCGGTTTCCCCATCCACCGTCCGGGAGGAACTCAGGGCCCGGACGGTCACGTGGGCACGCGCGACCACGGCTCCCGTGGCATCGCTCACGGTGCCGGAGACTACGAGCCCAGGATCTTGACCTCGCCCGGAACGGGCATCAGATGCGGCGCCGGGCCCGGGGTTCTGCGCCCCAGCCAACATGGCGTTCAGCATCGCCGCAAGCACCAGTCCGCAGATAACACCACCGCGAAGGTTGAGCCGGTCAGCCTTCCGGATGCATTTGCTTGTTTGCGGTGCCAAACTCGGTTCAGCCGCCATCGACTTTCCTTAACCCCAGCATCACCCACATTATGAACTGAAATATACCACAGATGATTAACTATAGTTAATTAGAAAGAACAAGGGTGACACGGGCTTCGGCGGACAGTGGAATCGGCCAGAAAAGCCCGGAACCGGTGCAGGGCACGATTTTCGGGGGCGCCGATCGACCGTTACACCGTCGTGCGCGGACCCGGGATGTGCTCTTCCCTTCTTGTGCTAGAGTCTTGCGAGCAGGGAGAGAGCCGTGCGGTGGCTGGCGGTTTTGTTGGTTTTGCAGCTTGGGTTCGCGGGGCAAATCGCCGCGGAGCAGAACGAAACTCTCGCCGAGGCGCTCAGGCGCGAGTCCATCCCCTTTCCTCCGGTTAGCATACCTCATCTCGATTCCCAGATCACAAGCTACGCAACCTTGAATGATGATCAGGAGTTCCTGATCGCCTACTATCTGCTTGCCCGCAGGAATGAGTTGCGAACGCCTTTGTTCGTGACCGGCTTTAACAAGAAGACCGGGCGGTGGCGGCACAAATCTCTGGCGGACATAAAAGTGAAGGCCTTTGAAGAGAGGCCCGAGGAATTAGAAGCTGATTGCCTGGGATCAGTATTGAGCATTCAGCGTAGCCGCGGGCGCTTCTATCTCGATTTGCACCTCAGCCCTTCCGCCGGTTGTTTGCTGATCCTCAGCAGAGATTTGGACGTCTGGCAGGCCCTGGGTGGATGGACGAATGCCTTCTTCAAATCAGGACTGCTGGTGTTCTCGGGTAATATGGTGCACTTCGCCTGTGTCCACCCTGGAACGCTGTTCCTCTATGATCCGGCCGAGCGCAAATCCGAGCAGATCTATCCGCCGAAGAATGACCGCCTAAGAAACGCTTACAGCGCTCGTCTTGAGAAGGTCATAAGTCCAGAGCAATGCGCGCAAAGCAACTGCGCATGTGACCCGCAGACTTTCACCAGCAACCCAGGTTCGATCTCGGTAGACGACCAAACTCGCTCGCTCGCGTTTCGAGTGGACTTCGAGCCAGACGGCTTCCTGACCAAAGAAGAGCAAGATGACGGCAGCTGGGATGACGATCACTATGTTTACATCTATCAGCTGAATCCGAGGCGCTGGCGGGCATTTTCGATCTACGATCTCAAGCCCAAGTTCGGCACCGACTCCCTCCCGGAGCTGCTGACCCCGGCCAAGCTGGAGGAAATATTCGCAACTTCCCCATAACGGACGTGCCTCGGCCGCGTGTACTCCCTCCACGCTGCGCGTAGACCTTCCGGCACAGGCGCCGGGGATATCGCGCTGTTATTTTGGGTCAAGCGCCGCCCACTTCTCTACCGTTTCGCAAAATTTCAGGAGGCCCAATGCTTGGGAGATTACTCAAGATCACACTGCTATTGCTGTCCGCGACGCTCGTAACAGCCCAGACCATTCCTGCAGGCACTCATCTGACAGTGCGGCTGAATTCGACCATCAATTCGGGCAAAGCGGAAGCCGGGCAGAGTTTCGGCGCCACCCTCGCCCGCGCCCTCGTCGTCAACGGCAAGACAATCGCGAAGAGCGGCACGCCGGTGCGCGGCAAGGTGACCTATGCGAAGTCCAGCGGACGCCTGCACGCTCCCGGCCAGCTCACCCTGCGTCTGACGTCGGTCGAGATCAACGGACATCAGATACCCGTTGCCACCAGCGCCCATCACGCACAGGGCAAGAGCCATACCAAGGGCAACGTGGAAAAGATCGGCGGAGGCGCTGCTGTAGGAACGCTGATCGGCGCGCTCGCCGGCGGAGGCAAGGGAGCCGCCATAGGCGCCGGCGCAGGGGCAGCCGCAGGAACCGGCGTCGCCGCGGCCACCGGAAAAGAAGAAGCCGTAATTCCCGCCGAAACTGCTCTGACTTTTACCACAACCCGCTGAGTTTGCTGAAGGCGTGCAGGGACGGGGCTTGCCCCGTCCCACCGAGCAACGCGAGGTGAGAAATCCGGGGCCGACCATCTCGGTGCGCCTCGGGCGGGCGTGCGAGCGGCCCGACTGTACACGGTCGCTATGCCGCGCCCTTCATCGCGCCCTTTAAATACTCCAGCACCTGGTCAGCATGGCCCTGGGGCTTCACTTTCTCGAAGATGTGCACCACTTTGCCCTCTGGCCCGATGATGAACGTGGTTCGCGCCACACCCATCACCTTCTTGCCGTACATGTTCTTTTCCTGGATCACACCATAAGCATTGCAGACTTTCTTGTCCGCATCGCCCAGCAGGGTGAAGGGCAAGCCGTACTTCTCTTCAAACTTTTTCAATGCCTTGGGCTGGTCCGGCGACACGCCCAGCACCACCGCCCCGACCTTCTCGACTTTCTTGTACGAGTCGCGAAACTCGCAGGCTTCAATGGTGCAGCCCGGCGTATCAGCACGGGGATAAAAATAGAGCACGATATACTTGCCGCGGTAAGACTTCAACGAGACTTCCTTCGAGTCCTGATCAGGCAAAGTAAACTCAGGGGCTTTATCATTGACATGAATGGCGAGACTCATGGCAGCTTCTCCTTCCCCATGGTTATACCGTAGCGCCCGTCAGGCCGTCATCCTGGCGTTGCTTCTGGCAGGAGCTCTGGCCGCGGCTCAGTTCGGCCGCCCTCAAGTCTCGAAAGGCCCGCGTGCTCTGGGATTGCTGGAGATCGCGCCCAGCGGGAAGGCCCACCTGGTCCCGATCACCATCATGATCGACGGCCAGTTCTTCGACGCCAGCGCCTACAAGGCTGCTCCCGTTCCCATGGCGCTTGAAGCTGACACGGTTTACGAAGGCGTTCGCACCGGAAATTCTGTCGGGTTATTCACCGTAACCGGAGCGCTGCACGGCCGCAACAATTCCTGGGTAGGGGATGGCATCTGGCGCCTGCCGAGCGCTGAGCCCGCAAAGAAACCGCGCGAGCCGGAAAAACCGCGCATGGACGAGGAAGAGGGACCGCCCACTCTCAAGCGTCCGCAGGCACAGAAGCCCTCTGCGCCTCCTGCCCCGTCGAGCAACCCAGCGCCCTCCAGCGCTCCTCCGGCACCCGCTGCTCCACCTGCCGCCAGTCCTCCGCCCGCGGCCAGTGTTCCCGCATCCTCGAGCCCCGCACCTGCGGCGTCACCTTCCCCTGGAGGGAACGCAAAGATTGAGGCCGAACCAGCGCCCGAGCCGGATCCGAACCGGCCGGTTTTGCGGCGGGGAAAACCGCCCCAGGCGGCGAAGGCCGCAGGCTCCGAATCCCCATCCGCGCCAGTGCCCCTGGCGGCTGCCGGCGTAGCAAAGCCCGGGATGGTTCCGGCCACGGGCGCGATTCAGTTGATTCCCGCGATCTCCGATGCGGCCGGGCCTGAGCCGCGTCCGTTTACCTACGAACTCAAACCCGACGAAGAGAAGCTTTTTCGCACCAAAATGCTGGCGCTGGCAGCGAAAGAACTGTGGACGGCTGCGGGCGGGGCGCCGCCCGCGGGCAATCGTCCGGCCGCGCCGGCGCGGAAGCCGGCCCGGGCCGCCGGCCCCCCACAACCTGAGTTCCAGGACGTGCAGCTGCGGGTGTTTGATCTCTTCAGCAACAACGAGCCGGTCCTGGTGCTGAGCGCCAAGGCGCACCTGCCGCAGTCGAAAAGCCCGACGCTCGATTACTCCATCACGCTGGTGGCACGCTCTGACATGTATGGCGAAGTGCACAAGGCCTGGTCCAAAATCACCGACGCTCAGCACCTGGATGTTCTGCCCCGCTACGAACTGATTGACGCGGTGGACGCCGATGGTGACGGTCATGGCGAGCTGCTGTTCCGGGAAGTCTCCGACGCGGGTACCGCGTTCGCCGTTTATCGCGTGATCGGCAACCAACTATGGCCGCTGTTTGAAGGCACGCCGCAGTAAGGCAGCGCGGCAGTAGATCTGCAGTTGCTGGAGCAATCGCTTTCGCTTCCGCTACAATTCCCAGGCGTTGCCATTCATCTTTCAGGAGCAATCCGACATGCGAATCGCTCGCATTCTTTCGGTCGCGCTGTTCATCACTGGCCGGCTGCTGGTGGCGCAGGACCAGGACTTCAGCAAAGTACAGATGGAAGTCAGTAAAGTTGCGGGCAACGTGTACATGCTTGCGGGCGCCGGAGGCAACATCGGCGCGTCGGTTGGAGAAGACGGCATCGTCATCGTAGACGATCAGTACGCGCCCCTGGCGGACAAGATCAAGGCGGCTCTCAAGGGCATCACCGACAAACCAGTGCGCTTTGTGATCAACACGCATTATCACGGCGACCACACGGGCGGGAACGCGATCTTTCAACAGCTGGCGCCGGTAATCGCCCAGGACAACGTCCGCAAGCGCCTGGAAACCGGCGGCACGGCTGGCAATCTCGGCAGCGTGAAGATGGACTCCAAGCCGAGCCCCAAGGAAGCTCTGCCCATCATCACCTTCGACCACGACGTGACTGTGCACCTCAACGGGGAGGACATTCGCGCCCTGCACTTTCCCAGCGGTCACACCGATGGCGACAGCGTGATCTTCTTTCCCAAGTCCAACGTGGTGCACATGGGCGATGATTTTGTGACCTACGGTTTTCCGTTCATCGACTTGAGCGGTGGCGGCAGTGTCGAGGGCATGATTGCCGCAGTCGATGACGTCATCGCCAAGCTGCCCGCGGACGTGAAGATCATTCCCGGCCACGGCCCCATTTCTTCCATGAACGACATGCGCAACTACTCCCTCATGTTGAAAGAAACCCGCGCGGCCGTCTCCAAGGCCATACAGGCGGGCAAGACTCTCGACCAGATGAAGCAGGAAAAGATTCTTGAGCCGTGGAAGAAGTGGTCCGGGGAGTTCATCACTTCCGACGGGTTCATTGAGACGCTCTACAACGACCTGAGTGGAAAGAAGACTGGGGAGTTCATCAAGCACAACTGAGATTGGTAGAGTGACGAACTTCGATTCCTGATCATGCATTTCTTAAAGCGCCCGTTATCAACAATGGTCGCCAAGTCCAACATCAACAATTCGTGATTGCCTCAGCCCCTGAGGCGTATGATGGGCGCGCATTCCCCCGTTCATAAGGAGAATACGATGAAGAAGCACGCCGCCGTGGCCCTGGGAGTACTGTTTGCTTTCGTGCTGCCAGCCTTCGCCCAGGAGCACTTCAGCGAAGGCCCCATTTGGCAGGTGACGCTCATTCGCGTGAAGCCAACCCAAATGGACAACTACCTCACCACCCTCCAGGAGCGCACGAAGCCCATTTATGAGGAAGAGAAGAAAGCAGGAACCATTCTGGATTACAAAGTCTTCCTCAATACCACTCAGCAC
>Ga0335077_10001949_pt1 | contig 24643 bp, 24 predicted proteins | sample Lox_Sample_31_FD_207151 | JGI IMG/M metagenome (GOLD analysis project Ga0335077, IMG submission 207151) | Soil microbial communities from Loxahatchee National Wildlife Refuge, Florida, United States - Lox_Sample_3.1 | ecosystem: Environmental > Terrestrial > Soil > Wetlands | place: USA... | reverse complement strand
GTGAGGTCACCGGCGACAACTACACCGAGAGTCTCGCTCATCAGCGCATCCCCAAGCTCGCCGTGCCGCAATTGCGCGACTGGGGCGAGATCCTGCGCTTCATAGCCGCCGAGAATCTTCCGGGCGCGTACCCGTACACCGGGGGCGTCTATCCCTATCGCCGCGAGGAGGAAGACCCCACGCGCATGTTCGCCGGCGAGGGGCCCCCCGAGCGCACCAACCGGCGCTTTCACTATCTGGCCCTGGGGCACTCGGCCGCGCGGCTCTCGACGGCGTTCGATTCCACGACGCTTTATGGCGAGGACCCTGACACGCGCCCCGATGTCTACGGCCGCACCGGCAACTCGGGCGTCTCGATCGCGACGCTCGATGACATGAAGAAGCTGTACTCGGGCTTCGATCTGTGTCAGCCGTCCACCTCGGTCTCCATGACCATCAACGGGCCGGCACCCATACTGCTCGCGATGTTCATGAACACGGCGATCGATCAGCGCGCCGAGCGCTACCTGCGGAACGAGGGACGCTGGGAGCAGGCGCAAGAGAAGCTCGAGGCGCTGCGACGGCGCGCGCTCGAGCGCGGCGTGCCGCCGCCCAGCTACAAGGGCGAGCTACCGGCGGGTCATGACGGCTCGGGACTTGCGCTTCTCGGTGTGAGCGCGGATGAGATCCTCGAGCCCGAGCTCTACGAGCGCATCAAGGCGGAGGCGCTGGCCGCGGTGCGCGGCACTGTGCAGGCGGATATTCTCAAGGAGGATCAGGCGCAGAACACCTGCATCTTCTCGACCGAGTTCGCGCTGCGCATGATGGGCGATGTACAGCAGTACTTCATCGAGCGTCAGGTGCGCAACTTCTATTCGGTCTCCATCTCCGGCTATCACATTGCGGAGGCGGGGGCCAATCCCATCACGCAGCTCGCCTTCACGCTTGCCAACGGCTTCACGATCGTCGAGTGCTACCTCGCGCGCGGCATGCGCATCGATGAGTTCGCGCCGAATCTGTCGTTCTTCTTCTCGAATGGCATGGATCCCGAGTATGCGGTGATCGGGCGCGTTGCGCGGCGCATCTGGGCGCGCGCCCTGCGCGAGCGCTACGGTGCCGCGCCCCGCAGCCAGATGCTCAAGTATCACGTGCAGACCTCGGGACGCAGCCTGCACGCGCGCGAGATCGCCTTCAACGACATCCGCACGACCCTGCAGGCCCTGTATGCGTTGTTCGACAGCTGCAACAGCCTGCACACCAACGCCTACGATGAGGCGCTCACCACGCCGACCGAGGAGAGCGTGCGGCGCGCGGTGGCGATTCAGCTCATCATCAATCGCGAGCTCGGGCTCAATAAGATTCAGAACCCGTGGCAGGGCTCGTTTGCACTGGAGTATCTGACCGATCTGGTCGAGGAAGCGGTGTACACGGAGTTCGAGGCACTCTCGGCGCGCGGCGGCGTGTTGGGTGCGATGGAGACGATGTACCAGCGCGGCAAGATCCAGGAGGAGTCCTTGCACTACGAGTCGCGCAAGCACGACGGCACGCTGCCGCTCATCGGCGTGAACACGTTCCTGTCGGACAAGAGCGCGCTCGAGGAGCTCAAGGGCGCCGCGCTCATCCGCTCCACGGAGGAGGAGAAGCAGGATCAGGTCGTGGCCGTGCGCGCCTTTCAGACGCGCAACGTGGAGCGAGCGCCGGCCGCGCTGGAGCGCCTGCAGAAGACGGCCGCGCGCGGCGAGAACGTCTTCGCAGAGCTCATGGAAGCCGTGAAGTGCTGCTCGCTGGGACAGATCACGCACGCGCTGTACGGCATCGGCGGGCAATACCGGCGCAATATGTAACCGCCCAACCCGGCGCCGGCTGTGCACTGCGCCGCAAACGCCGCTGCAGCACTAAGCGGCTGAGAGATCCGGCTCGCGCAGCAAGAGCAGGATGGCCGTTCGCGCTCGCTCGCGCAGCTCCAGAGCCGCCGTGGCTGCCTGCTGGGCGCGGGGAACCACGGGCGGCAGGACCTCCAGAGCAATCCGGGCCGGGCGCGGCAGCAGCTTGCCGGGCGGCAGAGCCGCACGGGTGCCACGAATGACGGCCGGTACGACCGGGCAGCGCGCGCGCGCGGCCGTGATGAAGGCGCCGGCATGAAACTTCAAAAGCCCGGGGCGCGGTGAGAAAGTCCCCTCGGGAAAGAACACGAGTGAGGTACCGCCCGAGGCGCTCCGGAGCACACGCCGCGCATCGGCGGCACCCTTGCTGCGATTGAAGCGCTCGACGAATTGCGAGCCGATGCGCCTCAACAGCGTGGCCGCCAGCGGTACCGTGGCCATCTCGCGCTTGATCACGAAGCTGAAGCGCGGCGGGAGCGCGGCGCTGAAGACCAGCCCGTCGAGGTAGCTCGCGTGGTTGGCGACGATGACGCATTGACCGCTGGGCAACGTATCGAGACCGCGCACGGTGAGGCGCATGCCCACCAGGCGGAGGAAGAGGCGCGCTGTAGTGCGTACGATACGGCGGCGCAGGTCGATGCTCGGTGTTATGAAGACGGCCAGCAGCGCCAGAACGCCGAGCAGCGCGAACAATGATGCGGCGTACGCGCCGTAGAGCAGGCCCAGCAACCCAGGCGCGTTGTCCTCAGGCGACACAACGGACGTATCCGAGCCGATCGGGCCAGTCATCTCTTCAATCCGGCGCGCGCACGAGCGCAACATTTTGCGGGTAGATGATGGAGATCAACCGACATGCGTGAAAAAGAGTGAACTGGTTCTCGTTATGTCATGCGAACGCGATAGATGTGAAGGTAATCACTCCGAGTGCAGTGGGCCTCTCCCCATACTCTAGTTGTACGCCAACGGCTTGAGGGCGTGTCCGAGCAGACGCGCCGCACGGCGTGCGCGATTTTCCGACGGTGAGGCCGATCTTGTCCAAGAACGCTGCAGCAGCCGCCACGTCCACGCAGGATTCGACCGATCCGGCCGTCTCACGGTTCCTGGACGCGGTCTGGATGGAGCGCGGCTTGTCCTCCAATACGCTCGCGGCCTACCGGGCGGATCTCACGGCCCTATCGCGCTGGCTCGCCGAGCGCACCATTCCGATCCTGCGCACTTCGCGCGCAGATCTGCAGGATTTCATCGCCTGGCGCGTGCACGCCGGCGCGCGCCCGCGCTCCACCGCCCGGCAGCTGTCGAGCTTCCGGCGTTTCTTCCGTTATCTGGTGCGCGAGAACGTGATCCGCGAGGATCCGACGGCGCAGATCGCGATGCCGAAGATCGGCCGCTCGCTGCCCAAGTCGCTGACCGAGGAAGAAGTCGAGGCACTGCTCGCAGCGCCGCAAGTCAGCGATCCGCTCGGTAACCGCGATCGCACCATGCTGGAAGTGCTCTACGCGACCGGGCTGCGGGTGTCGGAGCTCGTCAATCTCAGACATTCCCAGATCAACCTCAACCAGGGCGTCATCCGCATCCTGGGCAAGGGCAACCGCGAGCGCCTGATTCCCCTCGGGGAGGAGGCGATGCGCTGGCTCAATGACTTTGCCCGCGGCCCGCGCAACGAGATCCTGCTCGAGCGCCAATCGGAATATCTGTTTCCGACGCGGCGCGGCGATCGTATGACCCGTCAGGCCTTCTGGCACATCATCAAGCGCTACGCCCGCAAAGCTGGCGTGGCAAAAGAGCTCTCGCCGCACACGCTGCGGCATGCCTTCGCCACGCATCTGCTCAATCACGGCGCCGACCTGAGGGTCGTGCAGATGCTGCTCGGACACAGCGATCTGTCGACGACTCAGATCTACACGCACGTCGCGCGCGAGCGCATGAAAGAGCTGCACGCGCAGCACCACCCGCGGGGCTGAAGCTTCCGCGCCGGCAGCCGCGCCGCCAGGGCGCGCGCGCAGGCAGTTCTGGTAGACTTGCATGCGGCGGCGCACTCTTTATTCGCGGACCGCATCGCATCCTCACTGCATCGCCTTGCATCCGGGACGCACCATGAAAGCCTTCAGGCTGACCTTCGCCCTCGCGATCCTCGCGGCTCCGCTTGCGGCCCATGCCACCGATTCCACCTCCGATCCGCGCGCGGTGATCGCGAGCAAGATCCCGGGCACCAAGGTCGAGGACGTCCACGCCTCCCCAATCCCCGGCGTGTTCGAGCTCATGCGCGGAACGGATGCCGCTTATGTCTCGGCAGATGGCAAATACGCGATCGCCGGCGATCTGTACGATCTCGCATCGAATGACGATCTCACGGACGTGCAGCGCCGCGACGTGCGCCTCAAGCTGCTCGGGGACATTCCCGAGTCGCAGATGGTCATCTTCGGCCCCAAGGATGCCCGTCACACGGTGACGGTGTTCACCGACGTGGATTGCGCCTACTGCCGCAAGCTGCACAGCCAGATCGCCGACTACAACCGGCTCGGCATCCGCGTGCGCTATGTGTTCTATCCGCGCTCGGGTCCGAACACCGAGTCGTGGACCAAGGCCGAGCAGGTGTGGTGCTCGTCCGACCGCAACGATGCGCTCACCCGCGCCAAGCGCGGGGAGGCGCTGAAGGCCAAGGTCTGCCCCAACACTCCGGTCGCGCGCGAATACGCGCTCGGACAGAAGTTCAACCTTCAGGGTACGCCGGCCATCGTGCTCGCGAACGGTGACATGCTGCCCGGCTACGTCTCACCGACGGAGCTCGCGCAGGAGTTGCGCAAGGTCGAGCGCTAACTGCGTTGAGTGCTGACTGCCGCGCCAGGCGGCTCAGGTCTCGAGCAGCGGCAACTTGTCGGGCTTGCCTTCCCACTCCTTGGCATCGGCCGGTGGCTCTTTCTTCTCGGTGATCACCGGCCATTTCTTCGCCAGGTCTGCATTCAGCGCCTTGAAGGGCTCCTGACCCTTCGGTAGCTCTTCCTCGGAGAAGATCGCCTCCACAGGACACTCCGGCTCGCACAGAGTGCAGTCGATGCACTCATCGGGGTCGATGACCAGGAAATTCGGACCTTCGTGGAAGCAGTCGACGGGACAGACCTCCACGCAATCCATGTACTTGCATTTGATGCAGTTCTCTGTGACGACAAAAGTCATGAACGTACCCCGAAGCTTGCTTCCGGTCGCGCCGCGCGCGGGTTGCGGACCGCTTATTGTGCCATGCGCGGCAGGCTCCCGCTAAGGAGCTCGGATCAGGGCGCTACCCCGCGGCGCTTGTCCAACGCCGCGAAATGATGCGACTCGCGGCCCGCGGCGCGATCTTCCAGATAGCGGCGCAGTGTGAACTCCGTGCTCGCGAATGCAAGCTCGGTCCATGGAATGGCCTCGGGCGCGACCAGAGCCACTTCGAGGCTTTCCGGACCGGGAGCGACGTCGCGGCGCCGCAGGCGCGCCCGGAAGAAGACGTGCACCTGATGAGCGTGCAGCACGTGCACGATCGAGAGCAGCGAGCCGACCTCGACATCGGCGAGCGCCTCCTCCTGCGACTCACGCGCGGCAGCCTGCTGCAGCGTCTCGTCGTTCTCCATGAAGCCCGCAGGAACGGTCCAGTAGCCGCGTCGCGGCTCGATGGCACGCCGGCACAGCAGTATGCGACCGTCCAGCTCCGGCACGCAGCCGACCACCAGGCGCGGATTCTGATAATGAACGATGCCGCACGCATCGCACACATAACGCGAGAGATGGTCCCCTGGCGGGACGCGCAGCGCGACCGGGCCGCCGCAATGAGTGCAGTATTTCATGGGGCTGCGAAGAATACGGCCAAGGGCGATGCGCAATCCAGCGGAGATAGTAAACTCGGGCGCCCGCGCGCCGCGCCCTGCATGAGGAGAGCCGCTGATGTCCTTTGATGTGCTCACGATGTCTCGGCAGATCCGCGCCCTCGGAACCGAGATCTCGCCCCAGTCCATTCAAGGTACGGCCGCGCTGTATGCGCCGTTTCAGGAGCGCGAGCCGTATCGCGCGGTGAACGTGGCGCGCGACCTGACCTACGGCAGCAACGAGCGGCAACGCCTCGATGTCTTCCGACCGGCGGCGGACGGGCCCGGCGCGCCACATTCCACTGCGGTCCTGCTCTTTGTACACGGCGGCGGCTTCGTCGGCGGTGACAAGCACATGCCCGGCTCGCCCTACAACGACAACATCGCACTCTGGGCGGTGCGGCATGGGTTGGTTGGCGTCAACATGACCTACCGCCTGGCGCCGCAGTTCCCCTGGCCCGCGGGTGGAGAGGACGTTGCTGCTGCGGTGGCCTGGACACGCGCCAACATCGCGCGCCACGGCGGCGATGCGGCTCGCATCGTGCTCATGGGCACTTCGGCGGGCGCCGTGCACGTGGCGTCGTACCTGGCGCACCGCGAATTGCAGCCGAGCGAGGGGCCCGGTGTCGCTGCCGCGGTACTGCTCTCGGGGATCTACGATCTGGCGAACGCCTCGCGCAGTCCCATGCATAGTGCCTACTTCGGCAGCGATGATGCGACCTATGAGCGGGCCTCGACGCTCGAGGGACTGCTCACGACGCGCGTGCCGCTGCTCTTCGTGCTCACGGAGATGGATCCGGAGGAGTTTCAGCGCCAGGGGCTCACACTATTGAGCTCGTGGTGCGCGCGGCATGGACGCTGGCCGCAGTTCGTGCATCTTTCGGGACACAATCATCTGAGCTCGACGATGCATCTGAATAGTCCGGATGCTTATCTGGGCGAGCGCATCCTGGACTTCATCGGCCCGCTCGCGCGCTGAAGCTCAGCTCAGGCGAACATCGATTTCAGTGTCGCACGTACGATCTCGGACGCGTCCGGATCTCCCTTGAGCAGCGCGGTGGTGTAGGCGCGCGCCTGCTTCAAGGTCACATGCGGAGGCAGCGGCGGCACGTTGGGGTCCGCCATCACTTCGAGCACCGTCGGCTTGCTGGCGCTCAGCGCCGCATCCCACGCGCCCGCGAGCTGCTCGGGCTTGTCGACGAAAATGCCGTTGAGGCCGATCAGCTGTGCGAACGCGGAGTAGCGGATGTCCGGCAGGCTCTGCGAGCCCTCGAACTTGGGATCTCCCGCCAGCACCCGCTCCTCCCAGGTGACCTGATTGAGATCGCGATTGTTCAGCACCATGACGATGAGCCGCGGGTTCTTCCAGCGCTGCCAGTATTTCGCGATCGTGATGAGCTCGGCCATGCCGTTCATCTGCATGGCCCCATCGCCCACCATGGCGATGACGGGCCGGTCGGGATAAGCGAACTTGGCCGCGATCGCGTAGGGCACGCCGGCCCCCATGGTGGCGAGCCCACCCGAGAGCGAGCCGAGCATTCCCTTGCGCAGGCGTACGTCGTGCGCGTACCAGTTGGTGCCCGATCCCGAGTCTCCCGCCAAGATCGCCCCTTCTGGAAGACGTTCCGAGAGCTCCCAGAAGGCGCGCTGCGGATTGATGGGATTCGCATCCACCATCGCGCGCTTTTCGACCGTGTCCCACCATGCGGAGACCTCGCGCTCGATCTTCTCGCGCCACGCGCCGCGGGGCTTCTGTTTGAGAAGCGGCAGCAGCAGGCGCAAGGTCGCCGCGGTATCACCGACCAGGGGCACTTCCATCGGATAGCGCAGCGAGAGCATGCCCGGGTCGATGTCGATCTGGACGCCGCGTGCCTCGCCTTCTTTGGGCAGGAATTCGGAGTACGGAAATCCCGACCCGATCATGAACAAGGTGTCGCACTCGGTCATCATCCGATAGCTCGGCTTCGTGCCGAGCAGCCCGATGGAACCGGTGACGAACGGCAGCGTGTCGGGGACCGCGGCCTTGCCCAGGAGTGCCTTGGCTACTCCGGCGTTCAGCCGCTCGGCAACCTGCACCACCTCGTCGCCTGCGTGCAGCGCGCCGGCTCCGACCAGCATCGCCACGCGCTCGCCCTGATTGAGAATGCGTGCGGCGCGCTCGAGCTCATCCGCGCGCGGCACGACGCGCGGGGCCTCGTAGCCGCTGCCTGAATGCACCGTGCCGTGCTCGCGCGCGGGCTCCTCGGCCGGCATCTCCTGCACGTCGTTGGGTACGATGATGCAGGTGGGCTTGCGCTCGGCCTGTGCTATGCGCACCGCGCGATCGATGACATGCCGCAGCTGCATGGGCACGGTGATCATCTGCACATAGGCGCTCACGTCGGCGAACAGATTGGCGAGGTTCACCTCTTGCTGATAGTGCCCGCCGAGCGCGGAACGCGCCTGCTGGCCGACGATCGCCAGCACCGGCTGGTGGTCGAGTCGCGCATCGTAGAGGCCGTTCAGCAGATGGATCGCTCCCGGGCCGGAAGTTGCGAGGCACACGCCGAGCTCGCCCGTGAACTTCGCGTGCGCGCACGCCATGAATGCGGCCATCTCCTCGTGCCGCACTTGGATGAAGTCGCACTTGTCGGTCACGCGGCTCAGCGCGCCGATGATGCCGCCGATGCCATCACCGGGATAGCCATAGATACGACGCACCCCGGACTCGTGCAGGCGCGCTAACAAAAAGTCGCTGACATTCTTGGCCATAGCACACGTCTTGCAGCAATCCACGTGCCGCGAGCGCGGCCCAGAGCTCTGTGTCGATCATGTGCCTCGGAACGGCCCACCGAAGTGAGCGATCAGCAGCCGCAAGAGCGGTGTCAGTCGCCGCAGCTCGTCCCGATGCGCGGCGGAGAGGCGCGCAAGCAACGCCTCCGCTTTCGGCGTGAACACCAGCAGCACCTCGCGGCGATCGCTGCCGCTCCTGCGCGCCACCAGGTGCTTGCTCGCCAGGCGATCCACCAGACCCACCGCGCTGTGATGGCGGATCCCGAGCCGCTGCGCCAGCGTGCCCATCGTGATGCGACCGCGGCGTGCGCCGCCCTTGATCGCGAGCAGCGCCTGGTGCTGTTGCGCCGTGAGTCCCGCCTGCGCAGCGGCGCGCGCGCTGAACACGAGAAAGCGGCGCAGGCGATAGCGGAACTCCGCCAGCCGCTCGTAATCTGCCTGTGTCAGCCGGTGCTTTGCTGCCATCGTGCGGCTCGCGACCGGGCGCGCCGCCCTCACGGGAGCGTGCCGGAATTTGTGAAATATCGTCTTACGATATACAGCCATCTTACGATATAAAGGCGCCCATGCAGCACAGTCCCCGCGGTGATTTTCCGGCGCAATTTGCTCCGGCGCGCGAGCGCGCACACGCGGTGGTGATCGACCGCCTGCGCGACTTCAGCACCGACCGCCGCCTGGTGCTGCTGTCGCTCATGGCGTCGATCGTCGGCAGTGCGGGCGCGCTCGCCGCGTGGATTCTGCTGCATCTGATCTACCTCGCCACGAATCTCGCCTACTTCGGGCGCGTGAGCGCGGCGCCGGCCGCGATCGGCTTCGATCGGCTCGGTGCCGCCGCCGTGTTCGTGCCGGTGATCGGCGGGCTCATCATTGGCCTCATGGCTCGCTACGGATCGGAGAAGATCCGCGGCCACGGCATTCCGGAGGCGATCGAGGCGATCCTCATCGGCCGCAGCCGCATCGGCCCGAAAGTGGCATTGCTCAAGCCGCTGTCCTCGGCAATCTCCATCGGCACCGGCGGTCCGTTCGGCGCCGAGGGTCCGATCATCATGACGGGCGGCGCCTTCGGCTCGCTGTTCGCGCAGTTCTTCCATCTGTCGAATGCCGAGCGCAAGACGCTGCTGGTGGCCGGCGCGGCCGCGGGCATGACCGCGACGTTCGGTACTCCCGTGGCTGCCATGCTGTTCGCGGTGGAGCTGCTGCTCTTCGAATGGAAGCCGCGCAGCTTCGTTCCCGTCGCGGTGGCCGCGATCGTCGCCGCGATGTGGCGGCCATGGCTCATGGGCTCGGGAGCGCTGTTTCCCATGGCAGCCAGCGCGGATCTGCCGGCACTCGGGCTGCTGCTCGCCGTCGGCCTGGGCATCCTCTGCGGTCTCGCCTCGGGGCTACTCACCCTCATGGTGTACGCGAGCGAGGATCTTTTTAGCCGCCTGCCCGTGCACTGGATGTGGTGGCCGATGATCGGCGGCGCCGTCGTCGGGCTTGGAGGCCTGATCGATCCGCATGCGCTCGGCGTCGGCTACGACAACATCGCGGCGTTTCTGCATGCGGACGTGAGCACGTCCGCCACGCTGCGGCTGATTCTCGTCAAGGCCATCATCTGGTCCGTGGCTCTTGGATCGGGCACCTCGGGCGGCGTGCTGGCGCCGCTGCTCATCGTGGGCGGCGCTCTCGGCACGCTCTTCGGCGGTGCCGTGCCGATCGGCGCCGTGGGCTGCTGGGCGTTGCTCGGCATGGCTGCAATGATGGGCGGGACCATGCGCTCACCGATCACCGCGATCGTGTTCGCGCTGGAGCTCACGCACAATCTCGGCGCGCTGCTGCCGCTCGCGATTGCGTGCACGGCGGCACACGCCACGACCGTATTGCTCATGCGCCGTTCGATCCTCACCGAGAAGGTCGCGCGACGCGGTCATCATGTCATGCGCGAATACATCGTCGATCCCTTCGAGACGATTCGCGTGGCAGAGATCATGGCGCGGCCGGTGGACAGCCTCGCGGCAGCCACGCCCATCGGGGAAATCGTCGCCTTCTTTACGGCTCCGGGCGCACCTCATCGTCACAAGAGCTATCCGGTGGTCGATGGGGCCAAGCGCCTGATCGGCATGGTCACGCGCGCCGACGTGCTGCGCTGGACCATGGAAGGCTGGCCCGCCGCGGAATCGCTCGGCGAGGTGCTCACGGATCAGGAGCTGCTCGTCGGCTACGAGGACGAGCTGGTCGGATCACTCGCCGACCGCATGGCGGCGGCCGATGTGGGCCGTGTGCCCATCCTTCGGCGCAGTGACGGGACACTCACGGGATTGGTCGCGCGACGCGACCTGCTCGGCGTGCGGGCGAGCGTCATCCGCCAGGAGCACGAGCGCGAGGCGCTCATCAATCTCTGGAAGCGGCCGGAGCGCTCGACCGGCTGAGCGAGCCCCGGGAACTCGCGTTCCCGCACACGGCCGCCCCTACGCTGCAGCCCGCGCGCAGCTCTCCTGGCAGGGAACGTGACTGGGCAGATTCCCGTTGTAGCCAGTACGACCGCCTCGAGCGTCTACTGGGCCGACCATGCGGTCGCCCGCAAACCCAAGTGACGATCGCTTGCTCTCATTGCGGAACCGTGCAGGATCTGCCGTCGCTGCAGGGCGGAGGCGCCGCCGTGTGCCCCACCTGCGATCACTGGCTCGAGCGCACGAGCGGACGCAGCATTACTGCCGCGCTGGCGTGTGCGCTCGCCACGGTGCTGCTGCTCTTTCCCGCCAATCTGTTGCCGCTGATGAGCGTGTCCGCGCTCGGCATGTCGCGCCAGTCCTATATCAGCTCCGGTGTGCTCGCGCTGTGGAACGCCCAGTGGGTGATCGTCGCGCTGATGGTGACGGTATTTGCGATCACACTGCCGTTCGTGCGCTTCACGATGCTCGCAGTGGTGCTCGCCTCTGTGCGTCTGAACCGCCGCCCGAGTTGGTTGGGCCGCGCCTTCCGCTGGACGATACATCTCGATGTGTGGTCGATGCCCGACGTGTTTCTGATCGGCTGCGCAGTGGGGTACAGCCGCGTCTCCGCCAATCTCTCCGTGACCATTGACTGGGGGGGCCGCTGCCTGATCGCCGCGGCGCTGCTGTCGATGCTATCGCGCGCCACACTCGATCGACGGACCGTGTGGCGGGCCATTGCCCCGGAGCAGCCGCTCCCCTCCGGGCAGTCCAGCACGCACGTCATCTCCTGCACGACCTGCGATCTCGTAGTGCCGGCGGAAGCGCAAGATGAGGGTTGCCCGCGTTGCGGCGCCCGAGTCAGCGTGCGCCGACGGTACGCGACGAGCATCACTCTGGCGCTGATCATCGCGGGATTCGCGCTGTACCTCCCGGCGAATATCTATCCAATGAGCAGCGACACGCAGCTCGGCCAGCTCGTGCCCCATCGCATCGTCGACGGCATCATGGAGTTGTATCGCGCCGGGCTGTGGCCGCTCGGCATCCTGATCTTCTGCACGAGCATTGCCATTCCACTGCTGAAGCTCGGCGGGCTGGGCTGGTTTCTGCTCTCGGTGCGCCGCCGGTCGCAGCACAGGCTAGTGCTCAAAACCAGGCTCTATCGGCTGATCGACGAGGTCGGGCGCTGGTCGAACGTCGATGTATTCACGATCTCGGTGTTCGTGCCGCTACTGCAGTTCGGTGCGCTCGCGAGCGCGCGCGCCGACACCGGTGCGACCGCATTCATCCTCGTGGTCGTGCTGACCATGATCGCATCACGCCTGTTCGACCCACGCCTGATGTGGGATGCCGCGTTGGGGCCGCATGGCTGAGACCACCGCAGCCGAGCCACGACGCACGCTTGCCGAGATGCGCAAGAGCCGTGCACCTGGCTGGATCTGGGCGGTGCCGATCGCCGCGCTCGGGATCGTCATCTGGCTGCTGCTGCGCTCGTTGAGCCATCGTGGCATCGATGTGACGGTGGTCTTCGAGGATGCGGCGGGCATGAGCGCGAACGGCACCAAGGTCATGTATCGGGGACTCAATGTCGGTACCGTCAGCAGCGTGGCGCTCGAGGACGATGGCGTTCACATTCGCGCGCACCTCGATCTCAACGCTGATATGCAGAAGCTGCTGACGACCGGCACACGCTTCTACCTGCAAGGCGCGCAACCGAGCTTCTCCGATCCGGCATCCCTTAAGTCGATTGTGGCCGGTCCCACGATCGTCATGATCGCCGGGCCGGGCGCTCCTGCGCGCCACTTCCGCGGCACGGCCGGCGAGCCTCCGGAGACCTTCGCGGTGAAGGTGCCGTATCTGGTGCGCTTTCAGGGCGCGGTCGGTGGCATGCAGGTGGGATCAACCGTCACGCTACGCGGCTTCACGGTCGGTGAAGTGAGCAGCGTCACGCTGAGCGTGGATGCGCGCACCGGCCAGATCTCCACCCCGGTGGTTGTGAGCCTCGATCCGACACGCTTCCATATCCGCGAGCTGACGGGCTCGCACGACTGGGTGGCCGTCATGAACCAGACGCTCGACACGCTCGTGCAGCACGGCCTGCGCGCGCGACTGATGCAGACACCTCCACTGATCGGCAGCCCGGAGGTGATGCTCGAGGTGATACCCGATGCGGGGATGGCGCAGCTCACGAGGGGAGCCGACTACCCGGAGATTCCGACGGCCGAGGGCGGGGGTCTGCAAGACTTGACGCGCAAGCTCGGCCAGCTACCGGTCAAGGAAATCGGCGACAACGTGCGCGAGATCACCGCACGTCTCAAGGCGCTCAGCTCCTCGCCACAGCTCGAAGACAGCATCAAGCAACTGGATCGCACGCTGCGCGAGCTGCAGCACACGGTGCACGATGCGGGTCCGCAGATCGCACCCACGATCGCGAGCATTCATGGCACGGTCGACAGCCTGCGCAAGACGGCCGGCGATATCGATGCGACGGCGGCGGCGGCCAAGAGCGCCATGGGCGGGGCTGCGGCCTCACCCGACGGCAACGTGCAACAAGCCTTGCACGAGCTCACCGAGGCGGCACGAGCCATTCGCACGCTCGCGGATTATATTGATCAACATCCGGAGAGCTTCCTCCGGGGACGCCAGGGAAGCTGAAATGAGGTCTGCCGCGCGGGTGCTCGCTCTGGTGCCGTTGCTGCTACTGGCGAGCTGCGCCTCGAGCCCGCCTGCGAAGTTCTTCACTCTCGCGCCGCTCACGGCGTCCGAGGCAGCTGGCGGGGCAGCGCCGGTCACGCCGGTGCAGGTGTCCGCCGTGCACATTCCGCCTGCCCTCGATCGTCAGGAGATCGTCCGCCAGAGCGGGCCCAACGAGCTCGAGATCAGCGACCGCAATCGCTGGGCAGCGCCCTTCGCCGAAATGACACAGCGGGTGCTCACACAGGACCTCGCCGCGCGGCGGCCGCCCGGCAGCGTCATCCTGCCGAAGGAGCCCGTGCCGCCCAAGACAGGGATGATCGTCGTGGACATTCTCCAGTTCGCCTGCGAACCCTCGGGCACGGTCGTGTTCGACGGTGCCTGGGCGCTGGTGCCTGCCGGTGCCGATGCTCCGAGTCTGAGCCGGCGCGTGCACCTGACGGAAAGCGCGAACCCCGGTGACTATGGCGATCAAGTGCGTGCCATGAGCGTCATCCTCGGACGCATTGCCGATGACATGGCGATGGCGCTCGCGGCGCCGGGTGCGGGTACGGTCGCGCGTTGAGACGGCTGTGCGGTGCGTGCGATCTCGCCGCTTGATGGCCAGCGCCTGCTCTCGCGTTCTTCCGACGTGCTGCGCAGCGTCACACCTCGAAGGGCCGCGCGTCCCGCTCCTTCAGCTCGAGACCGAAGCCCGCCCGCCCAAGATCGGGTCTGATATCGCCGCCCGTCGGCTCGAGCGCACCGTCGAAGAGCATGCGCTCGATGCGGACGTGGTCGTGGAAGTACTCGAGGTGACGCATGCGCGGCGCGGCGCAGCATACGTGCGCATGCATCGCGGGCGCGCAATGACTCGAGAGAGGGAGCTGAAAGGCATCGGCGAGCGCCGCGGCGCGCAGAAAACCCGTCATGCCGCCACAGCGCGTCGCATCGGCCTGCAGCACGTCGATTGCGCCAGCCGCACACATGCGCCGGAAATAGCGGCTGTCGTAGCCATACTCGCCGGCGCTGATATCCATTCCGGCGGGAGCGCGATTCCTCAGTAAACGCAGTCCCTCGAGATCGTCGCTGGAGACCGGCTCCTCGAACCAGCTCACGCCGAGCTCGGCCAGAGCCTGCGCCTGATGCAGCGCGAGCTTGCGTGAATAGGCCCCGTTGGCATCGACGAAGAGCTCCACCCCCTGGCCAATCGCGCTCCGCGCCGCGCGCGCGCGTTCAACATCACGGTCCGGCTCGCGGCCGATCTTCATCTTCACGTACCGCAGACCGGCGTCCGCCCAGCCGGAGAGCTGTTGCTGCAGCTCTCTCACACTGTAGGACGTGAAGCCGCCGCTGCCGTACGCAGGAACGCCGGAGCGTGCTTGCCCGAGCAGTGCGACGAGCGGCAGTCCCAGCAGCCGCGCCTTCAGGTCCCAGAGTGCGTTGTCGATCGCGGAGATCGCCATCGCGCAGATTCCGGGAAACCCCAGATTGCGCACGGAGCGCGCCATGTCGTCCCAGCGCGCGTTGATCGCCAGTGCATCCTGCCGCAGCAGCAGATTGGCGAGTCGGTCGTGAATCAAGCGCGCCGTGGCGGTGTCGGCGTAGGTGAAGCCCAGCCCGCGCCCGCCGGCTGCCTCGAGCTGCACGAGAACGAGCGTCGTCGAGCTCCATTCGAGCGTGCCGTCCGATTCCGGCTTGTCGGTGGGCACGGTGTAGGCGTGCACGGTGACACGCTCGATCGCGGCGCTGGACTCACGCACTGCGGCCACCCTCAATCGCTCGCGAAGGCGATCGTGGTCATCAGCGCGTTCTCGCTCTGGCGCGAGTCGAGCCTCGTGTGCTGGGCGACGATCGGCACATCGGACTCGATGACGCTCGCGTAGTCGGTGCCGCGCGGGATCGGCTGCGGATCCTCGAGATCATTGAAACGCACGTGGCGCGTGCGCCGCGCGGGAACGGTCAGCCGGTAGGGCCCAACGGGATCGCGATCTGCGAAATACACCGTGATGACTACGTGGGCATCGCTCGCTCCGGCGTTGAGCAGGCACACCGTCTCGTGACTGAGCATCTGTGGCTCGGGGCCATGACTCCACTCAGGCACGTAGCCCTCGGCGATGGCCCAGCGTCGGTGCCCGATGGGAGCGGGGCCCAGCACCGTGGCGCTCTTGGGTCCTGCGGCCGTGCCGGCGGTCTCGGTTTGGGGCATGAGGGGATCTCCTGCGCGAAGCGCTCAGTGCGTGGGAAAGCCATTGCGCGTCGCGTAATCGATCGCGCTCAGGCTGAACAAGAACAGCAGCCAGAAAAAGCCGGCGGCCGCGAATAACCATTTCAAGTGAGGCCTGCCGCGCAGCTTCATGAAGACGATGAACACGATCGCCGTCTGCGTCGCGGCGATGCCGAAGCTGAGGAGTGCGTGCCAGGCACCGAGCGGCTGGTACGCGCCCACTATGCTCAGGCCGAGCAGTACGAGCAGCACGATCCATGCGATGACATACGGCCCGAGCGGTTCGCGGCGGCGGCTGCTCATATGCCGGCCCGTCCCAGGGGATAAATGCAGGCGAAGAGGAAGAACCAGACGCAGTCGACGAAGCTCCAGTAGAGTCCGACGACCTCCAGGGGCGCGTGATAGAGCGGCGTGAAGGCGCCGCGCGCCGCTCGGGCTGCCAGTATCAGCACCAGCACGATGCCGATGGAGAGGTGCACGGCATGGATCCCGGTGGCGATGAAGTAGAAGGTCCAGAACAGCTCTGCAGGCGCGCGATAGCCGTGCTTGAACACGAAGTCGATGACGGGCACCGAGTGCGAAGCCGCATCGCGTGCGTACTCGTAGCCCTTGACGCCGATGAAGGCGAAGCCGAGTGCCGCCGTGGCGAGGAGCAGCCGCACCAGAGCGCGCCGGTCGGCGAGGCGTGCGGCACGGATGGCGAGCACCATGGTGAGGCTGCTCGTGACCAGGATTGCCTGGTTGATGCTGCCGAGCAGGATGAGGCTGTCGTGTCCCGCGATCCGGAACTGCGCGGGATAGCTCGCACGATACAGCACATAGGTTGCGATCAGCGCACCGAAGAACAAGACCTCGGTCGCGATGAATACCCACATGCCGAGCTGCGCGGTCTCCGACTGCTGCTCGAGGTCGGCATATTGAACACCCGGTTCAACCGGCGGCATGGTGCGGACCCGTCTGAGCGCTACGCATGGAAGACGCCATCCTGCGAGACGTAGCTGCCGTCGCGCGGGTCATATCGGTAGGGTCCCTCGGTCACGCGCGGGGTACGCAGGAAGTTGTGGGCCGGCGGCGGGGATGCGGTGAGCCACTCGAGCCCGGTCGCATGCCACGGATTGTCATCCGCCTTGCGACCCCAGATGAGCGACCAGGTCAGATAGAACAGCGGCAGGAGGTACGCCACGGCCAGGATGGAGGCGCCGGCCGAGGACAGTACATTCCAGGTCTGGAGGTCGGTCGAATAGGTGTAGTAGCGGCGGGGCATGCCGAGATAGCCGAGGATGAACTGCGGCAGGAACGTCAGGTTGAAGCCGACGAACATGAGGATCGCGGCGAAGCGGCCCCAGATCTCGGGGTAGTGCCGCCCGGTGATCTTGGACCACCAGTAGTGCAGGCCGCCGAAGTAGGCACTTACCGTGCCGCCGACCATGATGAAGTGAAAATGGGCCACCACGAAGTAGGTGTCCTGCAGGTGCACGTCGGAGGACAGCGTTCCCAGCACCAGTCCGGTAAGACCGCCGAGCGTGAAGAGGCCGATGAAGCCCAGCGCATAGAGCATCGGCGCATCGAACTGAATGCGCGCGTTGTGCAGGGTTACCGTCCAGTTGAATACTTTGATGGCGGAAGGCACTGCGACGATGAACGTCATCATCGAGAACACCACCGCCGAGAGCAGCGAGATGCCGCTGGTGAACATGTGATGGCCCCAGACGAAGAAGCCGATCACGGCGATGGTGATCAGGGCGTAGCACATGCCGCGGTAGCCGAACACGGGGCGGCGCGCAAAGCACGTGATGATCTCACTCACCACGCCCATCGCCGGCAGCACCATGATGTAGACGGCAGGATGCGAGTAGAACCAGAACATGTGCTGAAACAGCAACGGATCGCCGCCGAGCTGCGGGTCGAAGACGCCGATGCCCATGAGGCGCTCGAGCGCGATGAGCGCGAGTGTCATGGCCAGCACGGGCGTCGCGAGCAGCATGATGATGCTCGTCGCGTAGATCGCCCACACGAACAGCGGCAGGCGAAACCAGGTCATGCCCGGCGCGCGCAGCTTGTGTGTCGTCACCACGAAGTTGAGCGCGGTCGCTATGGTGGAGAAGCCGTTGATGAAGACGGCGACTGCCGCCGCGATCACGTGGCCGTTGGAAAACAGAGTCGAGTAGGGCGTGTAGAACGTCCAGCCCGTATCGACCCCGCCCACGAACAGGAAATAGACCGCCAGTAATCCGGAGGTATTGAACAGATACCAGCTGAACAGATTGAGGCGTGGAAACGCAAGGTCACGCGCACCGATCATGAGCGGCAGCAGAAAGTTGCCGAGCGTCGCCGGTATCGACGGGATGAGGAAGAACCACACCATCACGATGCCGTGCATCGTGAACAGGCGGTTGTATGTCTCGGGCTGCAGGAACGCTCCGGCGGGGCTGAGCAGGTGCAGCCGAATGAGCGTCGCGGCGATGCCACCGATGAAGAAGAAGAACGTGATCGAGCAGAAGAACATCATGGCGATGCGCTTGTGATCGCGCGTCAGCAGCCAGGAGCCGATCGTGTTCTCCTCCGTGAGATAACTTGCGGGCAGCTCCAGGGCTGTTGCGCTCATGAGGACGACCCCGCGGAGAGGGACTTGATGTACGCGACGATCCTGATCAGATCCTCCTCGCTCATCTGACCGGCGAAGGAGGGCATCACGGGCGGATAGCCCGCGACGATCTGGTTGAGTGGTGTGAGGATGCAGTCGCGGATGTAGCGCTCGTCTGCCCGTACGGCGCGCCCGTCCTGCAGCTGGACCACGCGGCCATATAATCCCGTGAGCAGCGGCGCATGCACGGTAGCGTGCGGGTCGTGACAGCCGCTGCAGCCGTAGCTGCGAAAGAGCGCCGCTCCTTGCTGGCTCAGCGACTCGGCGACACCCTGGTCACTCAGCCAGCGCGCGTAGTCGGCCGCCGACATGACCGTGACGGTGCCGATCATGTGCGCATGCTGCACGCCGCAGAACTCGGAGCACTCGAGCTTGTACTCGCCGGTGCGGGTCGGCCGGAACCAGAAGGTCTCGAATTGCCCGGGTACCACATCGTGCTTGAGGCGGAACGAGGGTATGAAGAAGCTGTGGATCACGTCCTCCGAGGCAAGCACGACGCGCACGGTCCGATCCACCGGCACGTGCAGCGCATCGATCTCGCGCTGGCCGCCCGGATGCTGCACCTTCCACATCCACTGCTTGCCGACGATGTAGACCTCGAGATCGGTACGCGGCGGAGGTCTGTAAAGGAACAGGTACGCATTGGCGCCGAACACGAACAGCACGAAGAAAGCGGCGAGCGTCGCTGCGGTCCAGGCGATCTCGAGCCGCCAGCTGCTGCTGCCGAGGGGCTGGCGCGGCGCCGGGCTGCCGCGGCGGTAGCGCACGCAGAAGACGAGCGTCATACCGGTGACGAACAGCAGAATCAGCCCGATCAGCGCGAACTCACCGATGTTGATGGTGTCTACGATGCTCGCCGAGAGCGCGGCATTCGTCGGCCAGAACGGCACCCATTGATCCATGTCAGCTCCGCGACGCGCGCCTGAGACGCACGAGCATCACGCCGAGCGCGACCAAGGTCAGCGCGCACAGCGCGCGGGTCACGTTGCTGATGGCAATGCCATAGCGGCCGGTCTCGGGGTCGTAGCAGTAGCACAGCAGCAGCAGGTCACTCACCGGAGAGGCGATGCGACCCAGGGAGGCTTCGGTGAGCGCGAGCCGCATGTCGAGCGGGCGATAGCCGAGGCCGAGGACGTAGCGCGAGATCGTGCCCTGCGGCGTTGCTACGGTAAGCCCCGCCGCATGCGCATACTGATCGAGCGCGGCATCGTAGCGGAAGGGGAAGCCGACGGCCGATGCGACCGCCTGGATCGGGGCGGGGCTTCCGGTGAGGAAGTGCCAGCCTGCGGCCCGGACGACCGGCAGGTGCGCCAGATACATCGCACGTGCGGCGCGCGCGTCGGCGGGTCCGTCGCGTGGGTCGATGCTGATGGCGATGACCTCGTAATCCTTTCCTGGGATCAATGCGACGCGCGCGAGGGCCGCAGCGGCATCCTGCAGAACCAAGCCACACAGGCTGCGACAGCGCAGGTATTCGAGTACCAGCACGACGGGCTCGCCGTGGAAGAAATCACCGAGCCGCACGGGCGCACCCGAGCTGTCGCGAAACGGCGCCTGCAGCGGCAGCAGCGCACCCGGGTGCTGACGGAAGCTCAGGTCGCTCGTGACCGAGGGCGTCAACAGCGAGTGGCTGCGAGCGGTTCCGGCGGCGCCGATGAGCGCGGCGAGCAAGCCGAGGCAGAGGACTCTGCGAGTCATTCGGGCGCCTCGCGCTGCGGCGCCGGGGGAAAGCCGGCGAAGCCTGCAGTGACCGCGCGCTGCATGGCCACTCCGATGGGCTCGCGGGCGATGCCGTGTGCGCGATCCACCCAGCCGTAGGAGTCGAGCAGCTGTTGCTGAGCGGCGAGGTACTTGCGCAGATCCCGGCGCGGGTTGATCTGCAGGCGCGGACCCGGCGGAGCGATACGGAGCCGGCGGTCGACGTCGGGAGTGCTCGATGAGAAGAAGCCGGCCGCGATGATGAAGGGCGCGAGAGCCAGCAGTGCGACGAGTGCGAGCGCCACCCATCCAAGCGGACTCAGCGCGAGATCGTGCCGCTCATAATCGATCTCGGGTCGCGAGGGCACGCCGTCAACGGGCTCAGCCATGAATGAGCCCCTGCCGTGCATCTTCCGACGCGCGCGCTTGCTGGCCGAGCACACGCAGCGCCGCTGCAAGAACCAGCAGCCAGATTCCACCGATGCCGACCAGCACCGCGGGATCAAGCCAGGAGAATCCGCTCGCGGGCAGGCTCGGCAGCAGCAACCACCAAACGTGCAGCACGGCGCCCAGCAGCAGCAGCACGCACACTGCGCCCACCAGACGCGGACGCCGCTTGGCGGGTGTCCACACGAGGACGACGAAGGGCACGAGGAATTGCGCGGCGGCGAGCGCATAGAGCACCGCGCCCCAGGGGTAGCGCCAGCGCGCGATGAACCAGTGGATCTCGGAGTGCAGATTCTCCTCCCACACGATGAGCCACTGACAGAAGGACGCATACGCGAAGAAGATGACCACCGCGAGCAGAATGCTCGCGAGGGCAGCGGTAGGGCTCGTAAAGCGTGCAGCGCCGCGTCGCGAGGGCGGAGTCTCAAACACCAGCAGCACGAGTGCGAACGACAGCGCTGCGATGAATTGGCCCGCAGCGACGATCATGCCATAGATGGATGAGAACCAGCGCGGCTCGGTCGACATGATCCAGTCGATGCCCGCGAAGCTCAGCGCGTAACCGCAGAGCATCACGCCGAGCGCGCTCACCCATTGCGGCCGCGGTGCGTCGCTGCCACCTGCGCCCGCGCGCCAGCGCGCCCGCCAGGCTGCGAAGCCGTTCCAGATGAGCAGGTAGAGCGCAGCACGTACGAAAAAGAAAGTGGGATTGAGATACCAGCCGTTGCGCAAGCCGCGCGCGACGGCCGGGCGCGTCCACGAGTACAGCTCCGACATGCCGGCGGCGATGGGCAGGAAGAGCACGATGAACACGGGCATCGTCGCCGCCATGGCACTGAGTGGCAGCCGCGCGATGGGTTCCCATCGGCCTCCGGTGAGATCCCATATCAAGAGCAGCGCCAGTGCGCCCACCGGCATGGCCAGCCAGAAATAGAATCCCGCGAGCCACGCGGCGAAGAAGGCATGTGGCTCGTTGAGATAGCCCCACAGCGCCGCGCCGCCGCCTGCAAGCGCGCTGATGAGCCCGAGACGCAAGAGATGGGCGACGGCGCGCGTCACGTTCACGGCAGCAACTTCCGCTGTGCGCCGCTCAGCTGCGCCACGGGCATGTGCTGACTCGCCTGGAGCGCCCGGATATAGGCGACGATCGCCCAGCGATCCTCGGGTGAGACGCGCTCCGCATAGGGATACATCACGCCATAGCCGCTCGTGATCACGTCGTAGAAGTGTTGAATCGGCGCCTGGCGCAGCCGCTCGATGTGATAGGAGGGCGGTGCGGGAAAGCCGCGCTGCACGATCTGTCCGTCACCGTAACCCGCAGGTCCATGACAGACTGCGCAGTAGATCTCGAAGCGCTCCCGCCCGCGCTCGAGCAGAGCCCGCGTTACCGGTGGCGGCGGTGGCGCGGGCATCCAGTTGCGCGCAACGGTGCCGGAAGGCTCCTGCGCCGGCGCAGGGGGTGCCAGCTCGTCGTGGTACACCTCGTAGGGCAGGCGCTTCGGCTGGTTCGCCATGTTGTCACAGGCACTCACAAGCACCGCGGCGCTCAGCAACGCAGGCAGCACGCGGCGCGTCATTGGGTGAGCTCCGCCGTGCTCAGAGCGCCGTACTGCATGAACAGCGAGCGGATGCGCTCGAGATCGTAAAGCGGCTCTGAGGCCGGCACGCACACGAAGAAGCGATCCTGCGAGGCGCGCTCGAAATGAGGCGCCGCAAAGATCGGGTGATAGAGTCGCGGCAGGCGGCAGGCAGCGAGCAGCGCAAAGAAGCCGCCATAGACGGTGAACAGCGCGCAGATCTCCCAGGCGGAGGGCACGAACCCCGGCCAGCCGTTGAGCGGGCGTCCGCCGACGTTGAGCGGATAGCTGAGTACCGCGTCCCAGTACTGAATGAAGTAACCGAAGCAGGCCCCGACGAGCGCGGCCACCACCATGGCGATCGTGACCGCGCGCCCGCGATGCGTCGGCACCAGATGCGTGATCTCGTCGATCGGAGCAGGGCCGTAGACCTCCCAGTTCCTGAAGCCGGCGGCGTGCAGCTCACGAGCCGCGTGCGCGACCTGCTCGGGAGCGCGAAATTCTCCGATGAATCCGTAGCTGGAACTGCGCGGGCTCATGGGTTTGCCGGCGCCTGCGTGCGCGATGCGCTCCGCTGCGCATGAATCGTCTCGCGAATCTCGAACATCGAGATGACGGGCAGCACGCGGATGCACAGCAAGAAGCCCGTGAGCACGAGGCCCGCGGAGCCGAGCAGGATCGCCCAGTCCCAGAAGGTCGCACCGTAGAAATGCCATTCCGAGGGCAGGTAGTCCTGCGCAAGCGCGCTCACGACGAAGTTGTAACGCTCGAGCCACATGCCGCTCACGATGCCGATCGCGATCGCGCACAGTGCGATGCGGTTGCGTCGCACCGCGGGCAGCCACAGCAGCTGTGGAATGAATATGTTGAGCGTGTTGCGCGCCCAATAGGTGGGGCCGTAGTGCCCGAAGGCGCTGGCGAGGAAGGCCGTGACTTTGGCGGGCTCACCCGTATAGAGCGGGTCCATCGCCTCCATCACATAGCAGTAGGCGAGCAGCAGACCCGTTGCCAGCATCAGCTTGGCGATCACATCGAGATGGCGCTCCGTGATGATGCGCTCGAGGCGATAGAGGCGGCGCAGCGGGATGATCAGCACCAGCACGACCGCGAAGCCGGAGTACAGCGCGCCGATGAAGAAGTAGGGCGGCCATTGTGTGGAGTGCCAGCCGGCGACGATGCCCGCCGCGAAATCGAGGCCGACGATGCTGTGCACGGAGACCACCATCGGCGCCATGATCCCGGCCATCACCAGATAGGCCGCCTTGAAGCCGCGCCAGTCGCGCGCCGATCCACGCCAGCCCAGCGCGAGCACGCCGTAGAAGAGCTGCTGGCGTCGCGTCTGCGCCCGGTCGCGGAGCGTGGCGCAGTCGGGAATGAGGCCGATGTACCAGAAGACGATCGAGTTGAGGATGTAGCAGAGCAGTGCGGCGAAATCCCACAGCAGCGGACTCAGGAACTGTGGCCACACGCCCATCACGGTCGAGTAGGGAAACAGCCAGTAGAAGAGGCCCTGTCGGCCGAGATGCAGGATCGGCATCATGCCGGCTGCGGCCGCCGCGAACAGTGTGAGCGATTCGGCCGTGCGATTGACGCCGTTACGCCAGTCGGCGCCGAGCAGATAGAAGAGCGAGGAGATGAACGTGCCACCGCTCGCAATGCCGATCCACCACACGTAGTTCGCAAGCGCGAGCCCCCAGGCCACAGGGATGTTCACGCCCCAGATGCCCACACCCGCGTAGAACGTCGCGAACGAGGCGATCACGAACAGCAGCAGGAAGGCGCCCGCGATGCCGGTGGCGACGTACCACCAGAGCGGTGTGGGCCGGGTCAGCACGAGGTCGCTGACCGTGGCGCTCACGGAGGCGAAATCCTGCTCCGGACCGATCACGGGCACCTCGAGAGCGTGCGTGAGCGCAGTGCTAGACATCGCCGAGCTCCGGGTGAGGGTTGCGGATGAGCGCCTCGTAGCTCGTGCGCGGGCGGGTGTTGAGATCCTCGAGCATCACGTAATCGAGCGGGCTCGCCTTGCGGTGTGCGACGGCGCCCGTCGCGTCGTTGCGATCGCCGAACGTGATCGCCTGGGTCGGACAGGCCTGCTGGCACGCGGTCAGGACCTCGCCGTCGCGAATACGCCGGTTCTCGCGATCCGCATCTATCAGCGCCGCGCGCGTGCGCTGAATGCAGTAGGTGCACTTCTCCATCACGCCGCGGCCGCGCACGGTGACTTCGGGATTCCAGGACTCACGGGGACGCGGGTCGGGCGCCGTGTAGTCGAAGAAGTTGAAGCGTCGTACCTTGTACGGGCAATTGTTCGAGCAGAAGCGCGTGCCGACGCAGCGGTTGTAAACCATCACGTTGAGGCCCTGGGCATCGTGCACGGTGGCATGTACCGGACACACCACTTCGCACGGCGCGTTCTCACAGTGCATGCATGGCACTGGCTGGAACACGACCGCGGGCTCATCGAGCGAACCGGTGTAGTAACGATCGATG
>Ga0335077_10001948_pt1 | contig 24646 bp, 24 predicted proteins | sample Lox_Sample_31_FD_207151 | JGI IMG/M metagenome (GOLD analysis project Ga0335077, IMG submission 207151) | Soil microbial communities from Loxahatchee National Wildlife Refuge, Florida, United States - Lox_Sample_3.1 | ecosystem: Environmental > Terrestrial > Soil > Wetlands | place: USA... | reverse complement strand
CCGCGGGCAAATAAACCCGCGCCGAGGTGCCGGCGCCCGGCTGACTGGAAATCACCACTCCGCCGCCGTGGTTGGTGACAATGCCATAAACCAGCGCCAATCCCAGGCCCCGATGGGATTTTTTGGTCGTGAAAAATGGCTCAAAAATCCGCGGCAACACGCCCGGTTCGATGCCGACCCCGTTGTCGGTAATTTCCAGGCAAACGTAATTGCCCACCGCCAACCGCACGTTGCGGTCTTGCGTCGGCTCGGTGAGTTCCACGTTGCGCGTTTGCACCGTGATTTGCCCCTGCCGGCCATCGCTGACTGCTTCCACGGCATTCTCCAGAATTTTTGTCAATGCCTGCTGCACCTTGGCCTCGTCGTAGCGCACGGCGAACGGGCTTTTTTCCAATTGCACGTTCCAGGAAATTTTCGCGCCCTGCGCGTTCCGGAAAAATTCCACGCACCGGCCCGCCACCTCGTTCAAGTTGCGCGCCGGGGCGCGCTGGGTTTCCTTTTCCTGGCGGCTGAAGGTCTGGAGTTCATTGGCAATTTCCGCCGCGTGCTCGGCGGATTTTTCCACCTCCATCAGCGAACGCCGCCACGGATGCCCCGCCTCGGCCTTGCTCAACAGCAGCGACGTGTGGCCGAGAACGCTCGTCAGCGCGTTGTTAAAATCCAGCGACACCGTGCGCGCCAGTTGCAGCGCGCAATCCAGTTTTTGCTTCAGCACCGCGCCGCCCGGGTCCGGCGCGGCCTTGCTCTCATCCAAGGCGGCCGCGGCTCCCGGCGCCGGTTCGACGGCGGGAAGCAATTGCAAGACATACCACTTGCTCCCGTCCCGGCTGAAGGCGCAAACTGCCGCGGTGAATCTGGTTGTGGCGCCGTTGGCGGTGCGCAGTTTCAACTCGGTGGTGGGCGTCGGCGAGCGCTCCCAATGCGCGAGGAAATCCTCTGGCGGACCGCTGTTGTCCGGCGACCAAATCGCCGATAACGCCGGGGCTTCGCCGGTAAATGCCGCGCCAAATGTGGCCTGGGCCGCCGCGTTTGCGCGCACCACCACGCTGTGCGCGTTTAACAGCAGCGCCGGCCAGATTGCACCCTCCAGACCAAATATGATTTCGGGCTTCATTTAAAATTGCAAAAACAAGGCAGCCTACAGTTTACCAGGGAAAATTCAAGGAACGATGACGAATGCCCGCGGCAAAAGTTCGCGCACGGAAAATTCCCGGCTGCTTTTCAAATCACCGCTGTCCGCGACCCACACTTTGGCGTCCGGCGCATATTCGGCCAGCAATTGGCGACAGGCACCGCAGGGCATCGGGCCACCCGGCGTGCGCGCCACCACCGCCGCCGCGACAAAGTTCTTCTTTCCACTGGTCAGCGCCTTGAACAACGCCACGCGCTCTGCGCAGCAGGTCAAGCCGTAGCTCGCGCTCTCAACGTTGGCGCCGCCGATGATTTCCCCGGATTTCGTGAGCAGCGCCGCGCCGACCTTGAACCGGGAGTACGGGGCAACTGAACCTTCGCGCGCCTTTGCCGCCGCGCGAATTAACTTTTGAGAATTGATTTTCATTGTTTATTCAACCATGGATGAACACAGATCCGCGCGGATAAATGAGGAAAACCCACCGGGGTTAATCCGTATTTATCCGTGGTCAATTTTGCCATAAAGTGCTGAAAAACTTTTCAGCAATTCCGCTGCCAAAACCCCCACCCGTCCGGCGGTTTCCAGCACCTCTTTATGAGACAATTTTGCCCGGCTGCGTCCGGCGGCCAGGTTAGTGACGCACGAAATGCCGGCCACATTCAATCCGCATTGCCGCGCCACCATCGCCTCCGGCACCGTGCTCATGCCCACTGCGTCAGCGCCGAGCCGCGCAAACGCGCGAATTTCCGCTGGCGTTTCATAACTCGGCCCGCTCACGGCGAGGTAAACGCCGGAACGAAGTTCCATTTTGCATCGGCGCGCCGCTTGAAACAACAACGCATTCAAGTCCGGATCGTAAACCTGCGTCATGTCCACGAACCGCGGCAGGCCCGGAGTAGATTCACCCCGCAGCGGGTTGACACCCATGAAATTGATGTGGTCGGTCAGCACCATGAAATCGCCGGGCCGGAATTTTTGGTTGATGCCGCCCGCCGCGTTCGTCAGCAGCAAATCACGGATGCCGAAGGCGGCAAGCGCTCGGACGGCGAACGTCACGCGGTCCATCGGATGGGCTTCATAAAAATGCGCGCGCCCGCTCAAGACCAGGAGCGGCGTGCCGCCGAGTTCGCCGCAATATAATTCGCCCGCGTGGCCGGTCACGGTCGGCGTGGGGAAGCCGGGAATATTCGCGTAGGAAATCTTTTTGTCCACGCGCAACGCGGTCAGGACATGATGAAATCCGCTCCCCAGGACGATAGCGAGCGTCGGGCGCAAGCGCGAAAGTTTTTTGAGTCGGTCGGCGGTGGCTAACGGCGAAGTTTGACTTGATTTATTCATGCTTTGCCATAATATGATTTGCTCGATTTATGGAATTGAACCATGACGAAATCCGCCGTTATTCGCGGCACCTGATTCTGCCCGAAGTCGGCCTGGCTGGCCAAAAGAAAATCAAGGCTGCCAGCGTGCTGTGCATCGGCGCCGGCGGCCTCGGCTCGCCCATCGCCCTGTACCTCGCCGCCGCCGGCATCGGCAAAATCGGCCTCGTGGATTTCGACACAGTGGATTATTCCAATTTGCAGCGCCAGATTTTGCACACCGACGCAGATGTGGGCCGCCCGAAAACCGAATCCGCGAAGGAAACCATCCGTGGCATCAATCCCAACGTCGAGGCCGTCCTGCATAACACCCGCATCAGTTCGGAAAACGCACTCGACCTTATCCGGCCCTACGACATTGTGGTGGACGGCACGGACAATTTCCCGACGCGCTACCTGACGAACGATGCCTGTGTGCTCCTCAAAAAGCCGAACGTGTATGGCTCGATTTTCCGGTTCGAGGGACAGGCAAGCGTGTTCGCGCCACATCTGGGCGGCCCGTGTTACCGTTGTTTGTATCCCGAACCGCCGCCGCCCGGCATGGTGCCGAGTTGCGCCGAAGGCGGCGTGCTGGGCGTGTTGCCGGGCATCATCGGCTGCATCCAGGCCACGGAGATTTTGAAGCTCGCCATCGGCCGGGGCAGTTCGCTCGTCGGTCGTTTGCTCCTGTTCAACGCGCTCGACATGAAGTTCCGCGAACTGAAGTTGCGCCGCGACCCGCAATGTCCCGTCTGCGGCGAGCACCCGACGATCAAGGAGTTGATTGATTACGAACAGTTTTGCGGCATCGTGCCCGAGCCGGCCACACCGCGGGCCAACCCGGATGAGGTCACTGTCCAGGACATGAAAAAGGCGCTGGATGACTCGAACCTGGGCATCAGGATCGTGGACGTACGCGAGCCGGACGAATATGAAATCGCGCACGTCAACGGCGTGCCGCTCTTGCCCTTGAGCGAACTGCCGAACCGCTTCACGGAACTGGACCCGAACCAGCCGTATTATCTGCACTGCAAGGTTGGCCTGCGGTCGCTGCAGGCGCTCAAATTTTTGAAACAGCAGGGGTTCAAGCATGTCAAGAGTGTCAAGGGCGGCATCAGCGCCTGGTCGGACGAGATTGATTCCAGCGTGCCGAAGTATTGAACCCACGTCCTCACCGCGTGGTCGGGAGAACTTTCAAGGGCGCTTTGGCAGATGGGCCGTGACAAATTTTTCAACCCGCGCCCAGACTTCTTCTTCGGTGACATTCCACAAACAATGCGGTATTGCGAACCGGCAGTAATCCGAACAAGGTTTGTAGCGACAGGGCTTGCCTTCAATCCACTCCGCCGCCGGGTGCAGCGGTGCAAACCACTCGGGCAACGACGGCCCAAAAATTGTGAACGTGGGCACACCGCTGATGGCGGCCAGATGGCCGGGGCCGGAACAATTGCCGATGAACACCCCAGCCGGGTCAATGAGCGCCAGTAGCTCGGTGACGGTGTGCGGGCATGCGATCGTGGTTTCACCCGACTGCTGCCACCAGCTTAATTGATCGGGGTCGCAGGCCACCTGCACGGGGCAGCCCTTTTCACGCAATCGCTGGACGATTTTCTGGTAACGTTCCAACGGCCAGATGCGGGCGGGCAGCCGGGCGCCGCTGTGCACCAGCGCCAGCGGGCGGGCCGCGTGCGCCGGCATGGCGATCCGGTCGCGCGGCGGCAGTTCGATACCCATGGCTTTGCCAGCTACGCGCCACGATTCGTAACGATGGGCCGCTGGCTCAGGCCTGACGAGCGGTCGGGTGAGGAAAATCTGGCTTTGCAGGCGGGGGAAACCGAGCCGGTTCCTGACGCCCAAAAGTTTCAGCAGCAAATGGTCACGCGGGTCCCAGCGCGCAGAAAGGCCATAGTCAAAACGCTCAGCCGCCAGCCTATGGCGCAGCCGGAGCATTTCCCGCAGCGGCCAACGCCAGAGGTGGTATTTGTTTGTGAACGCAGTCCAAGGCAGCGTGAAGGTGACCACTTTTGCCTCCGGCCACAGGCGGGGCTGCAAATCCAGCGCGAAGGGTTTGGCCAATAAGGTAACGTCGAATTTCCCGGCCATGGCGCGGATGAAGGGCGTCGCAATCATCAGGTCGCCCAGCCCCCAGAGTTCCACGATGAGCAATTTGGGTTTGCTGCTGGACCATGTGCCCTGGTCCGATGGAACGCGCGCCGGTTGCATTATTGCGGGAAGGCCGGGCGCGGCTGAGGACGCGGCAAAGCGCCTGCTTGCTCGAAGAAGGTTTCCCTGTCCGGGACCGGCTGCGGCGCTGGCCGGCAGACGCCCCCGTTCAGCGCGACGCTCAATCCCAGAAAACTGACAAATTTCGCCATATCAGTGCTTAACGCCCCAAACACGAGCATGAAAAGGATGACGTCAACCAGGAAGGCCGCGAACAGGAACCGGTTGATGGTTTGCAGAGCCGGATCGCCATACCGGAAGTTACAGTACATCACCCAAAAACCGGCCGCCAAAAACCAGAGAAAGGCAATGGCTCCCCAAATACCAAAGGGGAGGATGACCGAAAGCGGCCCACTATGGTAATCATAGGCGAGCGCGGAAACGTTTTGACTTGGGTCAAATTCGCCGGTCAAAGTCCCCAGAGCCGTGCCGCCCATCATCTCGTTGTATTCCTCCGGTGAGATGGCCAGACCTTTGCCCAACAGCAAGTGCTGGGGGATTTGCGGCAGCAGGGCGTTCCACATATTAACGCGCCAGTCCACAGAAGCTTGCGCTTCCTGCCTGACTTGGGAGTCCAGTTGCAGCGGCAAAAAAGCCAGCGTGCGTTGAAACGTCACCGGCAGATCGGATGCCGTGGGAATGATAGTAGCTGCGGCCAGGACTCCCAGCCCGGCGAATATTGGCAACAAAATTGTCCGATGCAACCCTTCCAGGAAAAATTGGAACATAAAAATCAACCCGGCCAGAAACAGTTGGCTGCGGTACCCGCCCAAAAAAATCATTAAAATGGGCAGAAAGAATACCGGCAGCCGCCACAGTTTGCGCGAAAGGAAAATCCCGCGAATGCCGTATCGGGCCATCAGAAGATACCAGACCATGACGCCGGCTGTGCCAAACCCTCCCAGCCGCGTCTGTCCCAGTTGAAAGTTATAAAAAGAAAAGATGTTGGGCGGGAACAGCCAGAAGACCGGTTCCGTCCATGAGGGTGCCAGGGGATGCAAATCCGCAATGACGTTGGTCATACCGCCCAGGAAAAAAAGCGCCACATACAGCCCCGCCCGCTCGAGCGGAATGCGCCGGGCGGTCAGCGCAAAATAGCTGCAAATGCCGACCAGCAAAAAAACATACTTCTTCCCGCCGTAAACCTCCGAACCAAATGCACGGAAGCCCAACCCCCCCGTGAGCCTGGCGGTCATGAACACCACGGCGGCCAGACAAAGCAACGGCCACGTGATCTGGGGCACGCGAATGAAATGCATCTCGCTGTTTAAAGCCCGCTCCAATACGGATATCGTCAGGCTCAGTGCAGTCATTACGAGCCACAAATTGGGCTCTGCCTTGATGAAAAACAGGGTCATGGTCATGTTCCAGCTCAGGACCAGCAACGGATAGTGCCAGCGGAGGAGCGCGGGAGAAGCCAACAGCAGGGCCACGATGCCAAACACCCCAAAGGTTGAATAATCCATCGGATTGGTCACCAAATAACCGATGACTATGGCCAACGGCACGCAGATCCCATAGGTAATCAACGTCCTTAAAACGGCGGCATTGTTTGGATTATTCATTTGCTGGCCGATGACAACGAATCTGGCGGCGCCAAAGCATTCGTATGACAATGCTGAAGATAATCCGGTTCATAGACCTTCTGCAATCACAAATCACTTTCACTTCATTCCGAAAGCTTAAAATTCTCGCCAAGTGGCTTCCCCAATTTCTTCTTCAGGAAACCCGTTCCCGTGTCGGCATGGTCCTGGGCACATGCCGAAGGCGGGCTGGTTAACCGGGAGGGCAAAGCCCCGGGAACCTTTATCTTTGGCGCACAGCAATGGCCAGTCCGCGCCCCGCGTTTCCAACCCCCGTTCGCCTGTAAAATTAACTTTCTGATTGCCCGCGTTTAACCAAGCAATCGCCGCTTATGCCTAACGCGGGGAAAATTCCCGTGGAGATCCAGACAAAGTCGGACAAAACACCCGCACTTTCGTGAAATCAAGGCGGCGCTACCTGTTTGGGCATTGTATTTGAGCAGGAGAATTACCGGCAAGGCCGGCGGGCGGCGTTGACCTGCCGGAATCAGAGACGTGCCACACCCGCGTCACTTGCGCTTCGCATCACCGTTTGGCCGTGTTGTTCGCATCTACCTGGTGCCTTGGATGCGATGAACCGCTGAAACGCGCTGGAATACGTAGAAACATCTCCTGTCATCCTGGATATCGAGGTGAAAAGACTGCGGCAGCCACTGGGGTGGTCCGATGCCGTAGAATACTACAAATTCCATTTGCGGAAACACCGGCGCTAGTGTTTCGAATTCGGGCCGCGTTTCCCCCGCGTTGTCCACCAGGCGGGCGTAACCCCACAGTTTCGCGGCATATAGAAATTCGGGTACGATGGGACTGCTGTTGGGGTAAATGTCTCGCGACACAAACAGCATTGCTGGCGACCAAGGCTCAAATTTGCCGGCACAGAGTTGCTGGAACCTCAAAAGTTGAGCATTCTCTGATGGCGCCCGGAGCCAAACGCAATAGGTCAGTACTGCGGCGGCAATAAGGAGACCTCCCGCGCCCGCAACCATCGCCTCCCTGGCCGAACCCAGCTTCGGCAACCGGGCGACTACACGAAGCCCCAGCCACCACAAACCGTAGCCTGATATGATCGCCAAAAAGGGAGTGATGATCAATTGGTAGAACTCATGCGGGGTGTTGATGTTGGCGAACACCAGAAGGTAGGCGGGAGGCGCGGCAATCAACAACCACAGAACAGAAGTTGGCGATCCACGGCGGGTTTCTTTCCAGGCCGCCAGCAGCCCGATCGGGTACAAGATGGCGCCGAAGACGCCCAGCCACAATTTTGGGCGGTGGATAAGCTGCACGTAATAAAATTCCCGTGACAGCAACGCTGAAAAGCCCAAATGCGACGTTGGCCTGACTCCTCCAGCAACTGGCTCGACAGCGTTAACGAATGGAGAAGCGTCGTTGACGCGGCCCGCATATTTGTTCCAGAACAGAAAACAAATCCCGCTAATGGCGAACACTGCCAAGATTCCCGCGATTTGCGAGTCCGGCTTGAAGCGCCGGACAATGACTGCCCGGCCGAACAGCAACACTGTTGGCCAGAGGTATAGCGCCTTCGTCATTACCGCGAGCCAGGTGGCAACCGCAAAACAGGTAAAATACAGTCCTTCCAACCAGCCAGCGCCACGCCGCTCGACAAAATTACCTGTCCCAACCAGCCACAGCAGACAGTAGAACGAAACCATGGCGCAGAAGACCGCCATTGGATCCAAGAGCATCGAGCGCTGGTAGAGAATATTCAACGGCGCCAGCCAATAAATCCAGAACGCCAGCAGCGCGGTCATGGGATTCACCAAGCGCCGGGCAATCAGGTACAACAACCAGACCGTGCCCGCCCCAAACAAAATGTTTAACAGCCGGATAATCTCTAAATGGGGGCCAAAGATGTCATACAGCGAAGCCGCCAGTGCCTGAAACACCGGGAACTCCAACACAAATGTGCCGGGATCACCCATGTAAATGGTACTCGGATGAAACAGATCTATCCCGTGGCGGTAAAAGGCGTCGATTGTAGAAAGCGTCTCCGTTTGCCGATACGCATGGGCGTCAAACGGCGGATAGGTCAATCCGATCAGCCGCAGCGCCAGCCCGGTCACAATAACAGCAGCCGTCACGATCAGCGCGAGGTGACGCGCCCCGGCCCGGGAGGAGGTTTCACTACACGACTCTTGCGGGGTGAAGTTGACCGGGTTCACGCCGAGGAATTTAACCGGGGCATGGGGGTAATCGCAAGTGTCGGACGTGGCAGTTTTCACGTGGCTCCAGTCCGTTGCTCCACCAGGGGATGGAATTTTGAACAGGCGTTCATTGTGGGTTGAAACCGCGCTGGACGCCTCCGCTCGCGCGGATTCGATTCCGTCCCAGCGGACCAGCTGGCTGGAGGTAGATGTGACGGATGGTGTGATTGGTTTTGACCGGTCCGTTCGCCAGAAACGATCGGAGAACAGCCGCTAAACTCGGGGTGGATTTACATTACGGGCGGATCGGCGACCGCGGATTTTCAGTTGGTTTCGACACAATCCGCGCGGGGTTCCCCACGGCAAGACCGCCAGCGGGCACGTCCTTGGTGACAATCGCGCCGGCCCCAACCACCGCGCGATCACCGATGGTAACACCTTTCAAGACAATCGCGCGGGCGCCGATGAATACGCCCCGGCCGATCCGGATCGGTCGCGCAGTTTTTCCGCAACCGTCCGCCCAGCCCCAATCCCCGGACGGCACGTGAAAATCGTTGTCCAGCACCATGGCCCCGGAACCGAGGATCGTGCCTTCGCCAATCTCAATGGAGCTTCCGGCACAGAGAACGGTAGCGCTCAGACCCACCCGCCGCGCCAGAATCAATTGTGCCCCAGGCGCCATCGCCCGCAGCACCGATGGTTGAGGGCAGGCCAGCGGATTGGTCCGCAAGGCGCTGCCAACCCTCACACCATCCCCGATTACCAGGCGTGCACCCTTGGCCACGCTGATCAAGGGACGCCCCACAAACAACGCTTTGCCTTCAAATTGCACGCCCTTAAACCGCGCCTCCAGTCGCCATAGAAACGAAGGCCAGCGGCGCAGCCTCGAAATGATCGCGCCAACCAGAGTTGCCGGCGTATGCTCGCTCATTTCGGCACTATGCGAAAATAACGGGCGCCCGGCCAGTTTCTTTTTTGATTTCGGCCATCGGCGCAAGCACGTATGCTGCGCGGATTCATCGGGGTCGTTGCGTTTGTCATGTTGAAGAATCCTTTAACGGTCGCCTGGATTTCGGATTTCCCGGCGGAATGGTTGCCGGACCTGCCGGAGCCGCTGCGGGCGTTGCCCCGGCAACATCCAGCCACCTGGCAATTGGTGCTGCTTTCGGAATTCAAAAAAAATCCCTCGGTGCGCGTCCATGTGATTTTGATGCGGCGGCGGATCGCGAGGAGCTTTGTGTTCGAACGTAACGGAACCGTGTTTCACGTTCTGAAAGCCCCGGCCAGCTTGCGGCTCGCTTCCCTGTTCTGGCTTGACACGTACTTAATCAGGAACGTCTGCAAAAGCATCAAACCGGACCTGGTACATGCCTGGGGCAGTGAACGGGGGGCGGTGTTGGTTGCCCATCGCCTCAACTGGCCTTACATCGCCACGGTCCAGGGTTTGTTAAGATGGTACCGGGAAATCAGTCCTCCTCACTTTTACGACCGGTTCGCCGAGGCGCTCGAACGCAGAAGCTTTCCCCGCGCACCGGTCATCACCACCGAGTCCGCTTTTGCGGTGGAGTATCTCAAGCGGCAATACCATTGTCGTCACGTGTGCCAGGCCGAACATGCGCCAAGCTGGCCCTTCCACCAGGTACAGCGCCGCCCGGTGGCCGACCGCATCCAGTTTATCTCCGTTGGCACACTGGGTTATCGGAAAGGCACGGACCTGCTGTTCCAGGCGCTCGACCGGCTGCGCCCCGAGCTGCCCTTCAAACTCACCGTCATCTGCGGGCCGAAATCCGACTATCTGGATTCGTTGCGCCCGACGGTGTCCGCCGAACTTTGGCAGCGGGTTGAATTCAAACATCACCTGCTCCCGGTCGAGATAGCCCGGGAATTGGAAACACCCACGATGATGCTCCTGCCCACGCGCGCGGACGTCAGCCCGAATGCCGTCAAGGAAGCGCTGGTGGCGGGGCTGCCGGTCGTGGCCAGTCAAGTGGGCGGCATTCCCGATTACTTGATCCACGGCCGGAATGGATTCATGTTCCCGGCGGGTGATCTCAATGGATTTGTTCAGGCCATCCGGGAAGCCTGTGCGCATCCACTCTTCAGCAAAGGCCTGGTCGAGCTGGAGACCCTGGCCAAAACCCGGGAGTATCTGTCTCCCGAGCGCATGGCCAAAAACTTTTTAAACGCATACGCGGCCGCGCTGGAAGCGGCCAGCGGCGCACACCGGCAATGACCTGAAGCGGATGAAAATCGCCCTCGCACTCGAGTATCCCCTGATGCAGCAAGGCGGCACGGAAGTTCTCGTCCGTGAACTGCTGCGCGGCCTCCACCGACATTTCGAGATCGTCCTGGTTTCCGGCGACCGGCAGGTCCAAGACTTGCCCGACGAATTCGCGGGCCTGATCTGCCGGCATTTCAGTTGGGAAGCTAGGAACGCCACCACCGCCATTGCCAAAACTTTGGCCGATTCTCTGTGCGCGGAAAAAGTTCAACTGGCGCATTTCCATTTTGGCGGCACCTGCGAATGGCGGAGCAACCGCTTCTGGCAATGTCCGGCTTATCACCTGGCCAAACTCGGTGTCCCGTGCCTCAGCACGAACCATCTCGCCGTGGAATGGCTCAACTGCGGCTGCAACCCGGCTCGGCCGTGGTGGCAGAAAAATTTGTATCAGATTTTTGCCGTCCTCAGCCGCTCGCTGGTTTACCGGTGGTTGAAATTGGAGGTTTGCGTTTCTCAACACGACCGCCGGCGGGTGGCCGCCCTGTTTCCGTTGTTCCGCCACAAAATCATTCAGCGCTATCACTCGCTGCTTCCCGCCGATGCGCCGCCGCCCGACTTGCAGAACAGGGACCCGGTTGTGCTCTGTGTCGGCACGCTCGGTGGGCGCAAAGCCCAACCCATTTTGGCCGAGGCGTTCGCGCGGATCGCCGGGAAACACGCCGACTGGCAACTCCACTTTATCGGACGCACGGAGGACCCGGCCTATGTGGAACAAATCCAGGCTTTGGCAACGGCGCATCATGTCGGCCCGCGAGTGAGTATCCTGGGCCGGCTCAGCGATGCCGAAACGCTGCACCGGAGGCAGCGGGCGTCCTTGATTGCGATGCCTTCCTTCCAAGAAGGACTTGGGTTGTCCTTGCAGGAAGCCCTGTTTTACGGCTGCGTCGGCGTGGGCAGCCGCGCGGGCGGGATTCCGGAATTAATCGAGCATGAAGTCAACGGTCTGCTCGTCCCGCCGGGGGACGTCGGCGCGCTCAGCGCCGCGTTGGACCGCTTGATGTCGGACCCGGCGCTGTTGTATCGGCTCCGCGCGCAGACCCGGGCGTCCATCCTGCGCAAAGGCATGACTGCAGCCGCGATGGTGCGAAACTATCTCGACCTTTATCAAAAATTTCTGCCCGCATCGGGGTAGCATCCGAATTTGAAGTTATAGGGTCGAGCCTCTGGCTCGATAGTTGAGCGGGACGCTCAACGCTGTAGCAAATTGGGATACCACCCCGCACCGGGGTCGCTTGAAGTGGAGACGGTTTTCGCCTACGCTCCCGTTTTCAAACGCATGGAAGCGCAAATCCGAAACTTTGCCCGCCGCCACCTGCCGGAGCCGATTCGCAAACCGCTCGGAAGGCTGGCGGGGAAATTTCACCAGACGGTCATCTGCTTTTTTGAAGGGCTGATTTTCGACTGGTTCATCCGGCGTTTTCGCGTGGACGGCTGTGAATTTGAAATTCCGCGGCATCTCACTTCGGTGGCTTACCGCGCCTGCTTTCTGAACAAATCCTACGAAGCCGAGGAACGCGCGTTGATTCGTGGATTTATTCGCAGCGACGACCGGGTGCTGGAAATCGGGGCGTGTCTGGGAATTGTCTCCTGCGTCACGAACAAACGGCTGCGCGACCAACGGCGACATGTGGTCGTGGAGGGCAATCCGCTGTGTATCCCGGCCATTCATCGCAACCGCGAAATCAACCAGTGCGGTTTTCTGGTGGAAAACTGCGCATTGAGCCATCAGCCGGACGTCACCTTTTACCTGCACCCGGTGTATATCGTGGGTGGCACGGCGCTGCGCGAGAGCAACCGGCCGGTGCGCGTGCCGGGCCGATCGCTGAAGGAGTTGGAGGCGCGCTACGGACCTTTCACGGCGTTGATCATGGATGTTGAAGGCGCGGAAGGGGAGGCCTTTGAAAGCGCCGTGGACTTGCTCGGCCAATACCGGCTGGTGATCGTCGAATTACACGAATGGGCCATCGGCGCGGAGAAAGTGGAGGGCTGCCGTGAAATCCTGCGCCGCGCCGGCCTGCGTTTCAAACAAAACGCCGGCATCACCGAAGCCTGGGAACGCGGGTGACTTATGCCTGCCGATTCGCCAGACCGGGGATGGTTTGTGGTGGCCACACCAGCCCGTTCGGTTTGTGACAACAACGCCCGCGCGCTGCAAAAAATCGGGCGCTTGCGGTTTCTCGCGCTAGGAACCCGGCACGGCACACCAGGGGTTCCGCCGGAACGGACCCGCTTGAATCCGTGGCTGGGTTTGAAAACTTACGTCGCCGCGCAAATCCTTTCGCCGTTCGCCGCTGAGTCGTACCGCTTCGGCCTGTTGCCGCAATTCGATGCGTGGGTGAAAAAGCAGCTCGTGCCCGGCGACCACATCATTTCCAGCTACGGTTACGCGAACGACTGTTTCAAATTCGTCCGCGCCCACGACGGCAAGACCTTTGTGGACGCCGGGAATTCGCATATCGAAAATTTCTGGTCGGTCATCAGCGAGGAACATGGCCGCTGGAACTGTCCTACCCCGCCGGTATCACGTTTCTGGTATGAACGTTCCCGCGCCATGCTGGCCGAAACAGATTTTGTGCTCTCGCCGAGTTCCCACGTCACGCAATCGTTCCTCGCCCGCGGTTTCAAACCGGAGCAAATCCTGAAAAACGTCTATCCGGTAGACCTTTCGTTGTTTTCGCCCGCCACCGCGCCGCGGTCGAAGAACCGTCCGTTGACGCTCATCAATACCGGCAGCCTCTCGCTGCGCAAAGGCACGCCGTATCTGCTGGAAGCATTTCGGCTAATCCGCCGGCAACATCCCACAGCCCGCCTGTTGCTGATGCAAATCATCCAGGACGACGTAAAACCGGTGCTGGCGCGCTTTCGTGATTTGCCTATCGAGTGGTCACCGGGCCTGCCGCACCCGAGACTTGCTGAACATTTGCGCAACGCCGACGTGTTCGTGCTGCCGTCGCTGGAAGAGGGCCTGGCGCGCACCGCCTGTGAAGCGATGGCCTGCGGTTTGCAGGTCGTCCTCACGTCCAGCACCGGCGCCAGCGATTTTGTTCAACCCGGGGTGAACGGCGAGCTGGTTCCCATTCGCGACCCGGCGGCGACCGCGGAGGCGATTTTGAAATGCTGGGAGCGCGTCCGTGCCGGCGAGCAACCGCCTTTGAATGACTTGGCCCGGCGGCTTTCCTTTGAGCATTTCGAACAGGAGTTTCTGGGACAACTGCGTTCTTTGAGTTTGCTGGCAGAAACCCTGGAAAAATGATTCCCAAGCAGAACAATTCGATTTCTCTCCTCGCCACCACGGGCAGTTTGATGCTCGGTGGCAGCACTACCTTCCTGCTCAATCTCGGTGCGGCACTACGCGCGCGAGGGGGACAACTGCCCGTGGTTTCTTTTTCCGCTGTCAATGAAATGGAAGCCGATTTTGCCGCCCGGGAAATTCCAGTAGAACGGTTGAACCCGCGCGGTCTGATTTACGAGGACCGCATCCTGCAAGCCTACCGGCTGGTGGCCCGCTGGCAACCGCGCATTTTGACGAATCTGGAATCCTTGTCATTCGAGTATTTTGAGCGCGAATTTCTTGAACAACTCCGCGCGCTCGGTTTCATCAAGCCGTTCAAGCCATGCGAATAACCTCGTTCAGCGTAATCAAATGGCTTGTTTTACGGGTGAATTTGTAGTAGCTACGTATCGTGTCTCAAAACGTTTCCACCGTTGCCCCTCCGCGGGTAGCCTTGGTGACCGGCTGCGTGCCCGTGGGGGGAGCCACGACTTTGCTGCTCAATCTGGCGAGAGAACTCCGTCGCAAGGAAATTCCAACCATCGTTTTCAGTTTTGAAAAGCACAACCCGTTCGGTTGCGATTTCAAGGCGGAGGGAGTTCGATTGGTGGTTAACGACGAGGAAAAGTTCATCTTCGAGGATCGCCTTACGGCCTGCCTCAAATTGCTTGCGGAATTCAAACCGACCTGTGTTGTGGCCTGGATTTCCCCCCTCTCATTCGAGGTGCTTCGCTACGTTCCGTTCGGCATTCTTCGGGTGGGCTTGGACGTGTCGGACCATGCCAGTATTTATCCAACCGATTACGCGCCCTTCATGGACGCGCTGGTGGGGGTCTCCGAGAAGATTGCCGCAACTGCCCGCTCCTTGCCGGCCTTTAACCGCGTTGACGTGCGTTGCATTCATTGCGGGGTTCCGAGCCCGGAGCTTCCGCCAAGGGCTCCAGATTCTTCAGCCCCGCTGCGCATCGTCTATCTTGGCCGTCTGTGTCAGGAAGCAAAACGAGTCCGGCTGTTTCCAACCATTCTGCGACAGCTTTGCGAAAGCCGGATCCCGTTTTCCTGGACCATCGCGGGTGATGGAGAGGAACTTGATTTTCTCAAGGCGAACATGCGTACCAGCCGCACAGATCAGCAGGTTCACTTCACCAGTTCGTTGTCCAATCCCGAGGTTTCGGCCTTGTTGTCCCGGCATGATGTCCTGCTCCTCGCTTCGGATTTCGAAGGACTGCCCATGAGCCTGCTTGAAGCGATGGCACTGGGCTTAGTGCCGGTGGTTTCTGACATTGAGAGCGGGATTCGCGAAGTCGTGAACGCCAACAACGGCATCCGTGTGGCCATTGATGACATTCCCGGCTACGCTAGGGCGATCGTCCACCTCCATGAAAACCGGGACGCGCTAGCGGCCATGGGGCGGGCCGCGCGTGACACGGTTTTGAAAGGCTATTCTGTCGGCGTCATGGCGGACCGGTGGCTGGCGCTCATGTCGAGCCATCAACCGGTCTCAGCCGAATGGCCCGCGACATTCAATATCCGCCCGACCCTGGCCCTCGAAGGGCAAATCAAATTCCACCCTGCTCTCAGACCGCCAAGACGGCTTCTAAAGACAGTCGCCGGTTCTTTCAAAACCAAGTGGGGCCATTTTAATCGCGCCAAATGAGCCTTTTGCCTGAAGTCCAGCCAACCTTGGGATTTGCCGCAACTTCGTTGCACGCGACAAGGACTGTGGTGATTATGGAATACCGCCGTTCAGCAAAAGCGCGCAAAAAACTATATGCTACTGGATAACAAAAAAGTGCTGGTGACCGGCGCGGACGGATTCATCGGCAGCCACTTGGTGGAACGCTTAATCGCCGAGCGTTGTCGGGTGAAAGCCTTTGTCTATTACAACTCGTTCAACTCCTGGGGCTGGCTGGATTCCCTGCCCAAGGAAACTTTGGATCGCATCGAGGTTTTTGCCGGTGACGTTCGCGACCCCAATGGCGTCGAAACCGCCATGCAAAGCTGCGACCTGGTGTTCCATCTGGCCGCGCTGATCGGCATCCCTTTTTCGTACCATTCCCCGGATTCCTATGTGGACACAAACATCAAGGGCACACTTAATGTGCTCCAAGCCGCGCGCAAGCACGGCGTCGCCAAACTGCTCGTCACCTCCACCTCCGAGGTCTATGGCACCGCCCGGCGCGTCCCCATTGATGAAGAACATCCCTACCAGGGCCAGTCTCCTTACAGCGCCACCAAGATCGGCGCCGATCGGCTCGCCGAATCTTTTTACCGTTCGTTCGAACTGCCGGTAGCGATTGTGCGCCCCTTCAACACCTACGGACCGCGCCAGTCCGCGCGCGCCGTGATCCCCACCATCATCACCCAATTGCTGACGGGGGCTGCTGAAATCAAACTGGGCAGACTCGAACCCACCCGGGACTTTAATTACGTCAAAGACACGGTCAATGGGTTCGTCCAAATCGCGCGGTCCGATAAGACGGTCGGTCAGGAAATCAACATCGCGTCCGGAGTTGAAGTTTCGATAGGGCAATTGGCGCGGGAGTTGATTGAGCAGGTGAATCCGGCGGCCAAAATTGTTTGCGAACCGGCGCGCATCCGGCCCGAGCAGTCCGAGGTTGAGCGGTTGTTGGGTTGCAACCGCAAGCTTTTGTCCCTGACGGATTGGAAACCGCAATATTCGCTTAGCCAGGGGTTGGCGGAGACGGTTGCCTGGCTGAAAATGCCCGCCAACCTGGCGCGATACAAAACCAGTATTTACAATATTTGATCCAGCAAGCCCCATGAGAGCAATTATTCTGGCTGGCGGGAAAGGCACCCGCCTGAAACCCTACACCATCAGCCTGCCCAAGCCCCTGGTGCCCATCGGCGGGGAAATGCCGATCCTGGAAATTGTGATCCGCCAGTTGGCCAAGTGCGGCTTTGACCGTGTCACCCTGGCCGTCAACCACATGGCCAACATCATTCAGGCGTTCTTCGGCAACGGCTCGCGCTGGGGCGTCAAAATTGACTATTCTCTGGAAGAAAAACCGCTGAGCACCATCGCGCCGTTGACCCTGATTAATGATTTGCCGGAAAACTTTATCGTCATGAACGGCGACGTGTTGTGTGACCTGAACTACGCGGCTTTTCTCAAGTATCACGAGAAGCGCGGCAACGATATCACGGTCTCGTCCTACGTCCGCGAGGTTAAGATTGATTTTGGCGTCTTGAAATCTGACAAGCAGAACAACCTCGCGGGGTTTTGTGAAAAACCCGTTTATCACTTCGACGTCAGCATGGGTGTTTACGGCATGAACCGGCGGGTGATCCAAAGGCTGAAAACGGGCAAGCCTTACGGGTTTGACAACCTGATGCTGGACAGCTTGAAATACAGCCGCAAAGTGGAAGTCAAACCCTTCCACGGCTATTGGCTGGATATTGGCCGTCCCGAGGATATTGACCACGCCAATGAATGCTACGACTCCATCAAAAAAAGGCTCCGGCTATGACACGCAGAGTACTGATTACCGGGGCCGACGGCTTCACCGGGCGTCATTTGGTCTCTTTTTTGGAAAAGAACACCCGTCACCGGCTGTGTTGCACCACGATAAATCCGCACCAGCGCAGTATGCGCTGCTGTGACCTGACCCGTTCCGCCGCCGCCTATCGGTTGCTGAAGGCAGTCAGTCCCGATCAAATCTACCACCTCGCCGGGAGTTTCACCCAAAAATATGAAATTGATTATCCGGTCAATGTGGCGTCCACCAGAAACATTTTGGAGGGGTTGCTCCGGCTCAAATTGCCGGCCCGCGTTCTGCTGGTGGGCAGCGCCGCCGAGTATGGCTCGGTTCGCCCCGAAGACAATCCGGTGCGGGAAACCCAGCCTTTAAATCCGCTCAGCGTGTACGGCCTGACCAAGGTGTTTCAAACGCACCTCATGAATTATTATTGCGCATTGCACCAAATGGATATCGTGATGGCTCGCACGTTCAATCTCTCGGGCACCGGACTTTCCTCCGCACTGTTCGTCGGCAAACTATACGAGCAAATCAAGGCTTACAAAAAGGGCAACCTGTCCGTCATCCAAATGGGCAATTTGGATAACTACCGGGATTATATCCCCGTTGGGAAAGCGGTTGAGCAGTACGTGAAAATCATGGACTGCGGTGCGAAAGGCGAAGTCTATCATGTTGCCAGTGGCAGGCCCGTTCAGATGCGCGCATTATTGAGCCAGATTTTGGAGGAACAACGGGTGCCTATCAAGGCCGTCACCGAAAACGTCCAAGCCCGGCAAAGCAAGCATGACGTGCCAACTATTTACGCGGACATTTCAAAACTCAACGCGCTCGGCAGAGATCGGCAGGGCTGCGCCCTGCCTTGGCATCGGATGTCGGCGTGACCTGCGCGTTCGCCGGCGGGTGTCATCCGGCTGGGCATCATTCAATCCGATGATCCCGGCCCTACCGATTGGTGCCGGCGTTCCGCCCTTGGTTGGATGCGGTGGTGGTGGGTTCACCAGCCATCCGTCAGCGCCTGGTGAACGAATTTAAATTCCCGCGTTCCGTCTGCATTCCCTACGGCATTCAATTTGCACCCATCCACGAACGCGGTGTCCGTGCTGCCGGCGAACCGTTGCGGCTGGCGGCGCTGGCCGCCAACGCGGCGCGGCTTGCGCGGGAGGAATACAGCGCTGAGCGGGCGGCCCAGCGTTATCTCGATTTGCTGGCGGAATTTCCTGCCGCCGCGCCGGTCTGGCCGGAGAAGGTCACCGTGCTGCGACCGCAGTTGGTGCGGCATGGTTGGCTCTATGCAGGGTTGCCGCGCCATGGCCGCCGCTGGCTCAAGAGGTTGGTTTGAACAAGGGTCCTTCCAAAGTATTTTCGCCCGCGCGCTACCCATTTTGTTTTTCGCCGTCCATACGCATCCGGCGCCGGCTGGCGGTAAAATCTCTGAACTAAGTTGCGGCGGGCGCCACTTTGTATTGTCGCGCGCGCTGCCAGAATTCCCGCAAATCGTCGCGGTGCATCCCCGCAAACACGCCCAGGGCCAACGCGCAGAAAACGCCGCGCAGCCACAGGTTCTGTCCGGCCAAATCAAAAGTTCGGAAGACAACAATGGCTAGGGCCAGGCACGCGCCCAAGGCCAGCCAGCGGCGCAACGACGGCCGGATTAATTCCCTGGCCGTCAATGAAACATAACCCGGCGCCCGCCATGTAAGATAAACCATGTTGCCTAATGTGCCGATGACGCTGCCGGCCAGCACGCCTTTGACACCCAGCGCCGGCGCAAGCGCGATGCTCAAACCAATGTTCAGAGTCGTATCAAAAACTGCCACCCACGACAGAACGCGAATTTTTTTGGCCAGCATCGGGCAGAAAGCGAGACAGTGGATCCACGCATGTTGCCAGATGTAAAGCGCCAGCAGCGCGTCAAAACCGATGCCGGCATAGACGCCCGGCCGCTTCGCCCACAGATTCAGCAGGTTCACAAACGGGTGGTTCAACACGACCAGAAGCGTTCCGCCGAGCAACGCCAGACTCATTGTCAATCCGGTGTATCGCTGAAAACTGGCTGCCAGATGCGCGCGGTCGCCCGCCACGTAAAGCTGCTGCCAGCGTGGATTCAAGGAATCGAAGGTGCGCCAAAGAATCTGCAGACCGTAGGTTCCCGCCCGCGAAGAGACCACGAACAAAGTCACGGCCGAAAGACCGAGCAATTTGGTGATAATGAGGCTTTGGCTCAAAAAAACCACCTGAATCGCCACGCCAATGACGAAAACGCCGGAACTGAAATTGAACAATTGTTTCAAATCACTCCAGCGGATGTCGCTGAAGGAAATTTTGAAGCGCTGCGGTCCGCATTTGATTGCCAGCCACGGCAGCGCACCGGACAGCAGCGTGATGAAGGCGGCGGAATAGGCGTAAGCCATCGTGCCCGCGCCAGCTTTCAGAAACAGAAAGAACGCCAGCAACCCGATCCAGTTTCCCCCGGCGCTGCCCAGGAGCGGCCAGTAATTGCGATTCTGAGCGAAAAGGATTCCCGCGCCGATGCGCAGGGGAAAGGTCAACGCATTCAGCGCCAGCATCCACAGCCACAACGAATGCGCCTCCGGCATGAGCGCGTCCGGGATGTTGAACCAGGCCAGCACCCGGTCCGTTGAAAAATACCCCGCCAGAAATATCAGCAGACCCTGAACACTTGTCACGACCAGGAAGAGGCCCAGCCAGCGTCCGCATTCTTTTGGGTCGCCCGCGTGGAGCGGCTCGCCCATTAAACGGCCGACGGAATTGGTTACTCCAAAATCGAGCAGGAGAAAATAGCCGAGTGACTGGACTACAAACGACCACAGTCCCATGCGTTCCGTGTCCAGGAATTTCAGCGCCAGCGACATGGTGATCAGACCCGCCACGGCGATGCTGGCCATCTGGAAATACGAGGCAAAGGCGGTGTTGACGACGGCGCGGCGACTCATGTGCGTTCAGGCTAACGACCACCACCGCCAGCAGCAAGTTTACAGAACGCACAATAATTATGAGCGCTCACCAATTTGCCGCGCCGGTATGCTGCCATAAATCTTGTAGGCCGGTACTTCTCCCCTCACAACTGCACTAGCCCCAATGACCGCTCCGCGACGAATGTTCGCTCCGGAAGAACCACCATCCCTGCTCCAATCCACGCATCATCTTCGATGACGACGTCACCGCGGCGCCAATCTTGGTCAATCATTGGTTTCCCCAGTTCGACTCCGTGATTGGAAGCGGCGATCGTAACCTGGTTAGCAATCAGAACGTCGCGCCCAATTTTAATGACCCCTCCAGCCGCGCGAAGATTGACTTGGTCTCCGATGCAAACGTTGTTGCTGATGATCCGCAGTGGAGAATCGCCAGTGTCCTTTGTGGCCAAAACGAGAATTATCGAATAAGGCCTCACCGCGCATCGCCCTTGGATCTGAATTTGCCTACGATCTTGGTAATGTAGTTGCGCCGCAGAGGCGATGGATAAGCCTTGGAGCCTCCACGAGGCCCGCACATAAAGACGCACCACGTAGTCTAGGCTGTCAAGCCAGAGCAGCTTCAACATAATCGGGAGACAGCGCAGCAGCCTTTGCCATTTCGTAGATTTCAACTTGAGTTTTATCACTTATGCGAGGGCCTTTCATCATCAACGGTATCGAGCATAGATTGTTCGAATTTTGTGGCAAAAATTTATAGTTGAATAGTATGCATAAGCGCATAGGTGCTTCAATCGTTTTGGATCCGTCCGAAACGAGAGCAAGTAAAAATAGGCCGCCCGACCCGGGTCGTCGGCACGGCAATCCCTGGCGGCTTCGGCGCAAACTGTACAGGTCCGATTGAGGCGGAGCGAAAGCGGTACTTGGGGAATAGCTTTGAGATTTTTCAAGAGGACGTACGCTTTTGCGGCGCTCATACTACGTTTATTGGCGCTCCCGGATTGTGAATGAAATCGGTAAAGAAGATTCGGTTTGGGAATATGGACAAACTTGCAGCCAGTTCCCGCTGCTCTCAGCCAAAGATCCATGTCTTCGCACATATGGACCGAGGGGTTGGTGTCAAAAAGCCCAAGCGTCTTAAGAGTCTGTTTTCGCATAACCACCCCCGATGGCGCAATCGAATGTTGCACATAAAGGTTGTCCGGGAAAGGCCCCCAGAAATCGGGCGGATACGGGTGCCAATTTAGGATGTCACCGGCTTTTTCATGAAACACTTCTAAGTCACAATAAACCAAATCGGCAGATTCGGATTTCATCGCGACCATGGCATCGCGCAGGTGGTTTTCCCGCCAGACATCATCATGGTCAAGAAACGCAACGTATTCGCCATTTGCCGCAAGGATCCCGGTATTGCGCGCGGCACCGAGGCGCTTATTTTCAGAATGGCGAATCAACCGCACCTGATATCCGGGAACAGTCGCCGCAAACGCCTGTACCAGGTCATCCACCTGTTCGGGCGAGCAATCATCCACTACTACCAGCTCCCATGACGAATAGGATTGCGCCCGCACGGACGCCAATGCTTCTGGCAGGTAACTCCGGGCATGAAACGCAGGAATGACAACGGTCACTAAATCTTCTTGCTCTGCCTGCAATTTTTCTTTGCCTGTGCTAGAGTTCATCGAAACTGGGAGAAGATTGACGGCACCCGTTTATTGGACATTTACTTGTCATAGAACGGTTGCCATTCCGTGCCATGTCTGAGATTCACGAACTTCTCGGGCCGAATCTTGTGCTTTTCGACAACCACGCAAAAGGGGTAGAAATGGATGGAATGGATTGACTTCTGGAACTCATTCGGTTCTCCAAGTTTATTGAACTCGTCAAAGAGATTTGAAGTATATGCCGCAAAGCTATTCCACACCCCGTGGATATCTTCACAGAAGTACACGCCGCCACAACGAAGGTATGGCAGCATCTCCTCCAGTGTTACTCGCTGTTGTTCGGGTGTATGACCGCCATCATCTACTAAGATATCGATAGGGGGGGCATTTTCTCTGAATTTCTCCCAGAAGGTTCTATCGGCCTGATTTCCGATGTGAACCGTTGTGTATTCATTTTCGTAACATTTGCATGCTTTTTCAATGTCTACGCCGTAAATATGGCATTGGTCCCCCAAATAAGACCGCCACATGTCAAGACTTCCGCCACTATAGACCCCGATCTCTAACAAATTGACTCTTTTCCCAACGAACTTTGAAAAATGCCTGTGATAGATGTCAAAATAATGCCTCCACTTCCAAATTCCGCGTCCCTCTGTGTGGCCGTCAAAATATTGCCACAATGGATTATCGGGACTCGGAGCCGCCTGATCTGCTGGCGCCCCATGCTCACTATATTGGCTGACAAAATTGTTGGATTTGAGGCGCCACGGTATCTTTTTTATGTGGATATCAAAGAGCCTGGGGGAGGAGATGGCCTCGCCGACGAGTTCAATGGATTTTCTCAGGTATTGTTTCATAAATCATCTTGCCGAACAGACTTGATTTGAGCGTTAACCAATACATCGGTTCATAGTAATACGACAAAACCCTCTCAGTCGCCAAATTTTCATCGGCATGTGGCATGCCATTTTTATCTAGCGTTCTTACGAACCGGACTCCGCCGGGGACAGCCAGTGCAAAATCAGCGGAACGGAAACCAGCGCATAGACCACGCTCACCCCCAGTTGCAGGTAGCTGGCAGTCACATTGCGGGAAAAGTTTTTCAGCCGGCTCATTCAGGAAAATATCTTGCGCCCATCGAGACTAGTGGAATTCACCCTTTCGGCAAGGTGGAAGAAAACCTCATCCCGGAAAACGCGGTGCATGGCAGAGGGAAGCCATTGATTTCTGCGCCCAACAGGTACGGGCCGGCCAGACGCGAAAAAGCGGCGTTTCCACCGGGATATCGCTTCACGTTTTATTAGAGTACCACGGCATCGGGACGTTCAAGCCAACGAACAATCGGATATCGGGCCACTGGCAGACGGCAGCCCATGACCAGCTCGAAACCTTCCTGAAATTTTTTAACGAAACCGGTGAGGTAGGAAAAATCGTAGCTGTCGTCCGCATCGGCCATCAGGATCCATTTTCCCAGCGTGGCGCGGACGCCGCCGCGCAGGGCGCTGCCGTATCCTTTTTCGTCCACCGGCACGACTCGCGCCCCCAGGTTCTTGGCGATGGCTCACAGAACCATCTGAAGCTTTTTCGGCCGCCTCGATCAGGCGCTCCACCCTCTATTTTTGCGGGACGCCACGGCGTCCATCGGTCATCGCGGCATGATGACCCTGCCATTTCATGAGTGCGGCTTTCCGCCGAACGCCGCTATCATTTTTCACCGGCCTAGCAGAGGCATCATGTATTCGGGGTAACGCGGGCCGGCGGCGACACCGGTCGGCGCGATTCTGGCAATTTGTTTCAAATCGTCACGGGTCAGTTCAATACTTGCCGCCGCGATATTTTCTTCGAGGTATTCCCGGCGTTTAGTGCCGGGAATGGGGACGATGTCCAGGCCTTGGGCGAGCACCCAGGCGAGCGCAAGCTGCGATGGCTTGCAATGTTTTCGCGCCGCGAGTTCTTCAATGTGTTTGACGAGATTGAGATTGCGCTGAAAATTTTCACCCTGGAACCGCGGTGAGTGGCGGCGGAAATCGTCGGCGGGCAGGTCGTCAAGCTTTTGGAACCGGCCAGTGAGAAATCCGCGGCCGAGCGGGCTGTAGGCAACCAGGCCGATACCCAACTCCCGGCAAGTGGGCAGGATTTTGTCCTCGGGATCACGGGTCCAAAGGGAATATTCGTTTTGCAGCGCGGTGATGGGATGGACGGCGTGGGCGCGACGGACGGTTTGCGCGCCGGCTTCGGACAGGCCGAGGTAGCGCACCTTGCCTTCCTTCACCAGTTGCGCCATCGCGCCGACGGTTTCCTCGATGGGCGTGTTCGGGTCCACACGGTGCTGGTAATACAAATCAATCATGTCCACCCTTAATCGGCGCAAGCTGCCTTCGCACGAGGAGCGGATGTAATCGGGTTTGCCGTTGACGCTCCGAACGTTGGGGTTTTGCGGATCGCGCACGATGCCGAATTTGGTCGCCAGAATTACGTGGTCACGCCGGCCTTGAATAGCGCGGCCAACCAATTCCTCATTCAGGTACGGTCCATAGACGTC